>Ga0098052_1002637_pt1 | contig 10795 bp, 17 predicted proteins | sample 15_taG_FD_81591 | JGI IMG/M metagenome (GOLD analysis project Ga0098052, IMG submission 81591) | Marine viral communities from the Subarctic Pacific Ocean - 15_ETSP_OMZ_AT15312 metaG | ecosystem: Environmental > Aquatic > Marine > Oceanic | place: Pacific Ocean | collected 2015-01-18 | reverse complement strand
TGTTTGAAAGATAGTGATGCACTTCTGCAAATTATTCAAAGTTAGTTTTTTAATTAGTTTTTTTAGTACACTTGATAATTCATTGCTCATATTTTTATATTTCCACTCCCCTGTCTAAATAAGGTGTTATTTTAGTTAAGTATTCACTCTTTTTTAAATTGCTCCATAGTTCACGCATAGCAGGGTTTTTCAACACTTCACGATCCCAGCCACCATATACACAAGCATTTATCTCTTCATTTTTCGGCAACCTTTTAAGGTATGGAATAAGGGACATAACAACTTTAACCTCATTTTGATAACCACCTTTCGGACGTCCTCTATCATATCTGTGATACGCTCTTGATTTCTTCCAATCAGACGGCGACATCTGTTTACCATTGAATCTATAAGCAAAATAAGTAGCAGGATTAACAGCCCCCTTAAACCCATTAGAAGAATTGTACGTAGATCCATTCTCATATGTTATTTTTAGATCAAAATGAAGGTGTGGGCCAGATGTATATTTGCCAGTGTTTCCAGCTAAACCGATATATTCACCTGCCTTAACTTCTTGCCCCTCTTTCGCTTTAAGCTTACTTAAATGACCATATCTCGTTTTTATATTCATCTCTTTGTTAAATATCTCAATGTATTTGCCGAACTCTTTATCATCTTTTGACTTAGTAACAACACCATCATGAGCAGAGTATACAAAACATCCTGTTTTAGTACGAAAATCAACACCATTATGCCCATCTAACCCTAGCTTATCATAAAAATTAACATAACTAACTCCAAAAGGCTGAGTTATATTTATATGTTTTAATGGTAACCTTAATTTAATCATAATCTTTCAATTATTTTATAAGCTATATAAATAAATAGTATAAATCCAGCTATACGGGCAAATATACCCATCACTAGATCATCTTCACCACTGTCATATTTTCCCATATTAGTCATAGTTACTGACTGTTTCTTCAACTGCTGTCATTCTAGCATCTAAAGTAGCACCATCAACGTTATGTTTATTACTATTTATAAATAGATAGCCAAACATTCCTGATGCTGCACCAACTACAGCTGTGATAACAAGTATAGTAACCGTTTTAAATACAAGTAATCCTTTTACATCTCCCTTAACGTCATCCATGTCATCTAACTTTTTGTTAATACCCTTAATTCCGTCATTTATATAACCTAGCGTTGTTTCTATATTGCCTAATTTAACGTCCTGCTCTCCATTATGTTTAGCAAGCTCATCGAATTTACTTAATGTAATTGGCGAAGGGACTGAGTGTTTAATGCCAGTTTTAACACCTTTGTTATATAATTCAGTTTGTTCATCTATATTATTTTCTGACATACGTTCTAAGAGAATTAACCATGCTTACTATAAGCGGTTTAACGAAGTCATAGGCTACTTTACCAGCGACACGAACTGCTGATAAGATCATTGCCCAGTAACCAGACTCTCCAACCGACATTGAAGAGAAGTTATCGCCGATATTCATAAGTAAAGTAAGCCCAAACATTGCTAAGAATGTTTTAATTGCTGATTCTAATTCGTATATTAATTTTTTTTTCATATAATTTAATTATTAATACTTTATAGAGATATTCCAAGGAGTTGTTATTACATCGTTAGTACCATCTTCTTCTGCTGCTCCGTATAAAGAGAATGTCCCATCTGGCAAATTAGTTGTATGAGTAGCCACCAAAGACCCATTTATATAAAATTTAACAGTATTTGTAGCTGTGTAATCTATATCTATTATGTAGTAATTGTGTTGACCAGCAAATGTCAATTCAGAATCTACGTCAGTAGCTGTGACACTTGAACCATCAGAAGTTACAGCATATAGTTTCTGATCTAAGGCGTTGTATGTAAAACAAGCCCTATCGGAAGCTGTGGCTATAGGATTAATTACACCAGTAATACTTCCGTCTGCCGTACCAAACCCGATGTAGTCATCGTTTTGATTTACTGTCCACTTCATCCCGAAAGCGAATATCATCCTAGTTGTTGAGTCAAATCCTCCAGTATTCCCAGTATCTCCAGCTATTGTAGGAAAAGCTTTGCTAAAATTAAAATCATTAGTATTATCCCCCTGTATCTGCATCCCAGTAAATAAATCTGTCTGCATTGAAGATATAGTGCCAGCACTTGACCAGTCTAGTAGTACGCTTCCTGCGCTGCTCTCGACAAAATTTTGTGTCCATGTGTGATAGGAGAGATTCATAGGATCCATCGCTGTTTCGCTTCCACCGCCTCCTGCAGCAGCCCATGTAGCTGTAGTACCGTTTGATGTTAATACTGTTTCGTTAGCTCCAATAGCTAGTCTAGCTTCATCGCCAGAGCCATCGCCCACAATAACATCTCCCTCTGTTGTGACAGGTGAAGCTCCTCCGCCACCTGATGTTCTTAAAACTGGATTAGCTCCAGATGTGTCCAAAACATCTCCTAAGATATCTTGTATTGATTTGTTGTCTGCCATATATATTATATCTCCCCAATTTATAATTATGAAGTACGCATTGCTGGACTTGCTCCATCTACGTATACTTGATTTAAAATACTTTGTGTTGAATAATTCTCAGTTACCTGAGTTGTGTAAGTTCCGCTTACGCTATTTACTCTTAACGCTGGACTATCTCCAGAGTCATCGTAAATTTGATTAAAAAATTCTTCTATTGTTACCATATTTTTACATCTCCCCTTTAAAATAATTTACCTATTGCCATAGCACCTGTGATGTTAGTTTCTAGCATGTTGTATGTGTTTGGATTAATATAGCAACATCCAAGTCCCACCGCTTCACAATATAGATATATATTTTGTGCCATGAATCCAGTGTCTAAATAGGGCATAAAATCCCTCTCGTAAGGTGATTTATAAGCATCTATATTAGGTTTAAATAACAATACTGTACACTTTTTATGACACCATCCTTTACCGCCGACTAAAACATCTCTTACATTGTCAGGACACTTAATTATATCTATAGCCTTTCTATTACAACTTGATGGTGCTAACTTAGCCATGCTTATAATCTGATATATCTCATTCTCCTTTAACTTACCATTGAACTTTCTCGTACTCTTTCTCTGTTCTAATATCTTAACTAACCCGTCAACTTCTAACTCTGTGTAGTATTCACGTTTAACTTTGCTATTAATAGTTTTAGGCTTTCTGTTTTCTTGATGATCTAAATATCTTTCTTGATATATGTCAGATACTTCTTGCATGTTTTCTCTATGTTATAATGCTCCAATACTTGCTCTCTTAGATACTCCCCTGTCCTGTAATCGTATTTCTCTATTTCATCTCTAAGAGTTTGTGCTGTGAATTTGATTGGTTTATCACTATAATCACCTTTTTTAAATTTATTAAAATTGTCTTTAGTTATCATTCCACCGCCTTGAAAAGATTTACACCATTCAGCTCTCCAATCTCCATATATAACGTTTTTGCCACAAGCCATAGCCTCCAACGCTCCTCTTGCCATTGATATAACTAAATCAGCTTGATTTATCAATACTTCTATATCGAATATTTGTTTTTCAATGTATATGACCTTATAGCCTTTACACGCTTCTTCAACAACCTTTCTTCCGTTAGCATAATCAGGATTACTTAAATATAAGATAGTCTTTAACTCTTTATTAACAGACGTTGGCTTGAATCTATCACAATCAATACCGTTTCTTATAACGCTATCAGGGTTAATGTATTCATTCACACCAACCCATCTAGCACCTTCAGGGGGTTGCTCTATAGATACGAATTTACTATGGCTAGTAAAAATCTTATTCAAACTATCAGGCAATTTATCCCAGCAAGTTGAATGATTAACTATAGCTAAATCATAATGTCTATGATCATATCTTGTAGTTATTTTACAATTCATTCTGTCCGCTGTATCGCCAACCCAATTAGTTAGAGCTGTTACATCATGTCCTTGGCGTTTCAATTCCTCGGTCATGGCAAATGTCCAACTCTCAGTCCCATAGAAGTTACCCAGACTGTTGTTTGTTACTAATATATACATACTAGCTTAAACGCTTGTTCTCCTCATCCTTAACTTTAGCCTCCTTTTCTTCCCTTACTTTTAATTCTTCTAATGCAGATTGTCTAATAGATTTTTTAATCTCCTCTATTCTATCAACAATTTCGATACCAAACTCACCCTTTTCCTTATGTTCTTCGTCAATAAACATTCTTGTTACTACGTCAAATTCTTTTAATTCAAGTGTTTCTTGATACTTATCAAATAAAGGTTTGATCTTGTCTTTAATACGTTGAACTTTATGACCCCCTTTACTTAATTCTTCTTGTAAAGCTTCGATCTTTTTATTGATCTCACGTCCTCCTTTAACGTATTCCTCTTTTTTAAGTAGTAAGTCTACTATCTCCTTGTCTTTAAATGTTTTAATCATATTATAGTATAGACTCATAAGCCTCCCTCCACTTGTGAGCGTGGTCTTCGATTCTATAATTATTAAGTACATATTCACGTGCTTTTTTACCCATAGCACGTCTTTTATCTTTGTCTTTAACTAATTCATCTACTTTAGCCCTTAAATCATCTACGTCCGTAAACAATAAACCATTTTCTCCATCTATATCATTATCATATGGACTATCTTTAGTTGAGAATGTTTGAGCTATACATGGAATTTCGCACATACCAGCTTCCAGAAACTTTAGATTTGACTTAGCTCTATTAAAGTAACTGTCTTTGCGTGGTATTAACATCATGTCCAATTCAAGATCATTTAAAGTGTTAAAGTATTTATTCATATCAACAAAAGGTGTGTGATCTACTTTATTCATTGATGACCAAAATCTATGCTCATCTTCAAATACTTTTTTAACTAATCCGTTATCATCGTAAAACTGTTTTGTATTAAGTCCAAACAATACTATTTGAACGTCATCTCTAGTGTCATGCAATTCTTTTAAGTAGTCTTGTATTATTTCAAAGTCATTATAATAAGCCACTGAGCCAACTATCCCGATTCTTACCTTATCGCCATTATTCCTTTTTGGTGTAGCCCAATCAAACTCATCGATATAATTAGGTAATACTATTACTGGTTTATCTGTTATTTCTCTGTACTCCTTAGCTAAATGCTCAGTAGAACATGTCACAAGATCGCATCCTTTTAGAAAGGCATTTAAGTAACCTTGTTTGATTTTCATCTTACTTTTAAAGTCCTCTCCTAACTTACCACCATATGTCTTGTCTTTTTCAAGTTGAAATGTGTCATCATTATCGAACACTACCTTCATTCCATACTGCTTTTTTAGTATTGCACCCATATTGTTTGCTTCTCCTGTGTCTGGTCTGTGAAATACTGCAACGTTAGAGTCTTTCAATTCAGCACTAATTGTGGCTGGCAATTTTCTATCTCCAATCAATCCTTCAACATCCGCTAACCAACCATTCTGATACATAGGTAATAATGCTCTTACATAGTTACATCCATGATAATTAGATGTAAAGTAATATGCTTTTGCTTTCATATTATTCTTTAATGGTGTCGATGTTGCCACTTTCTGTAAGTGATCCAACAACCTCCCAATGATTACCCTCTTCTAAGAAGTTTCTATCTTCTGTGTAACTATCAAGCGTCTCTTTATAAAACTCATCATAGTCTTGCAATTGTTTCTTGTAATAATGACATCCTTTTATATATTCTATCGTGTGAGCTCCTCTGATATAAAAACTATGCTTCACATTTCTTATAACACTGTTCTTTTTTATCTCTACACCGTTTATATCCTTCATCCCCAAAGCATAATCATAACCGTCCATTATGTTAATCATATTATTTCCAATTAAATTTATTAATCTTTGGCTTCTTACTCTCTTTAATATACTTCATCTGCTCTTCTGGTATGTGCATTACATGAGAGTCTTCAGTCATCTCGTTATCCATTTCGTGCATCTTGTGTATGTCATTATTTTTCATATATATTAACGTCTTGAGGTTTAAGTCCCTCTTTATTTTCTTCTTCTCTCTTAGCCACAAGCTTACCGTCTCTATCATATTTTTCTTTTATTACTTTTGTGATGTTCACTTTTACGTTGTTAGCCATATATTTAAATTCTCCCTTATGGTCGGTTTCCGCAGGGAGCTATGGAACCGACCAATAAGCAAATATATTAAGTTAATAATTTGTCAATTATGATGCAGCTTTAATCCATACACCAGATGTATCTCTGTTTTCAATTACACCAAACATAATGTCTGCTGTTGTTAACCAAGATAGATATTGTGGGATATAGTTAGTGTCTACATCGATAAATCCTTCAGCGTGTACAATAGCGTCCTTATGAGCCAAAGCATTTTTAGGTGAACCAGCACTTAAACCTGCAGTTCTGATATTTTGGTTGATGTATACAGGGATACCGTATAACATTCCAAATACACCTTTACCAACTGGGTCTCCTTGTGGTGTGTTGTCTACTAATGTGAATCGGTCGATAGCCATTACATCGTTCCAAGCTGTTGCTGGATCGAAGAAGAAAGCTCTGTCTGATGCTGGAGCTTCTGCTTCATCTAAATACTGAATAGCACGTCTGATATCACTATCGGCTACTGCTGCATTTGATGCACCAACAATTTGACTAAATCCAGCAAATAAATCAATAATTGCAGTTTCTAGTACTTTAGCTGTAGTATGTGCAGCATTTCTAGCATACATTTCTTGGATGCCGTAGCTTTGTTTTACTTGTTTTGCTTCTCTTTTTTCGATTGAGAATGAAGTTTCATACCAAGTATTAACTTCTAAACTAATGTTTGAATCAGTCAAGTTGTTTACTGTAACTGCTGTAGCATTAGCTTTAGCATGTGCTGTCATTTCTGACACGTTAGGAATTTGGAAATATCTTCCGCCTCCTGATAATTCACTTGATAAATCAGTGAAAAATTTTGCTGTAACTAATTCACTTCTGAAAAAGTTGTTGATTTTGTCTGTCCAAACTGATGGGATGATGTTTGCTAACGTAGTGTTAGTCATTGTCCCTGTTGGATATGCACCTGTTGCCATATCATTGTTTACTGCAATGATCTTTAGCTAAAAACAACTTTATTAAAGAAGTCTCTGTGTTCTGCATCTGACATCTCAGAAACTGATTTGCCACCTTGCATACTTGCATTAGATGTTTTTCTAATTTGAGCCTCTTTTCTTCTAGTCTTGTTCTCTTCAGATTTCTTGTAAGCAACAAACATTTCATCTTTTACTGCTTCCTCGAAAGTTTTCCCAGCACTCATGATGGTTTGCACCTTCTCAAGTTCTTCGTCTGATCCTCCTTGAGCGTAGAATTTAGCCATTTCTTTTACTCCTAATAGATCATTACTAGCTTTGTTAATTTTTTTAGGTTGAGGTTTTTCTGGCTTAGCAGCCTTTAAAGCTTCCTCTGCTTTCTTTGCTCTGTTAAAGAGCTGTTTATTCTTGTTCTTTAGTGTAGTCAACTCTGTGTTATCCTCCACTTCGTCGGTCGCTTCCTCTTCGAAAGTTTCTTCCTCGACAGTTTCTTCAACGCTGTCTTCGTTAGCAAGTTCTGGAGAGTCTTGCAACTCATCTAATGTTTCATCTTCCATATTATTTAAAGGTCATTTGGCATGACCAAATTAATCGCCACTGTAAGACCGTAGCACGTCTATATGTTATTACTTATAACTTTCTTTACTCTGTTCTTCTATTTCTGCCTTGCTTAACTTTCTCAATACTCCTCTTATAATGTTTGATGCCTTTTGATGGGCTAAGTATTGTACTGCTACATCTTCATATCTCTGTGCCTTACTTATCCTTTTATGTTCAATGTTAGTTGCTTCTTCAAATAGTATCTCTACTAACTGTTGATATTCTTTTGTTAGTCTAAATTGTTTTAAACTCATATTTATTGTGAATCAACTTGCGACATTAAAGCGTCCTCTCCTCCTCTGCCTATTGGCTCTTTAGGAGCAGCTCCCTGTTGCTGTGGTTGACCTTGTGGTTGAGGTTGTGGAACCCCAACGCCTAAATTAGCTGGTTGTGGTGGTTCTAGTTTCCAATAACTAATCCCATTGTTTTCTAAATATTGTTTAAATAGACTGTTCTTTAATATCTCTGGATTAGACTGTACAAATTGCAAAGCGTTAAACATTGCATCATTCATTTGCTGTTTGTCTCTATTCTCTCCTGTAATATCAAATGTGATCTTATATTTAAAGTTGAAGAATGACTTATCAATCTTAATCTTTCTATCTCCTCTTTGAATACTAGCCGTAATACTTTCAAATAGCAATTGTCTTAATTGTGGTGTGATAAACTCACCTTGCATGATTATATCTTTCTCTGCTCTCATTAATACATTTAATGAGTATGCTTTATTGAACTGGTCGATGTCTTGTTGGTCGTCGGCAATCTCTACAATATCTTCTTTCTTAAATGATCTAGCAACCGAAGGCATGATAACAGTATCTAAAACCTCTGCTAAAACGATTCCTATTCTATCTCTTGATTGTTTAAATGCACTCTTAGCTGCGTTACTCATGATAGCCGCTGATCTAAATGGTGTGCCTGATGGTAACGGATCGCCTGATACAATCTCAGGTGTCATTACTAATTTATCTGCTTTAGCTTCTATTGATTGTAACTCATTAAGTAAAGTTCCAAATGCTCTGTTGTCCAATGGTATTTGTTGTAGGTCTCCACTTTGAATGATCTGCCCTGATTGAGCTGCTGTTAATACATTACCATTAGTTTCAGGATCAGTTGTTCTCATAAGCAACATTGATGCAATAGTTGAAGCCTCAGCGTTCTCATTAACAATCCTATTAGCTCTTTCTTGTAGTTTAAATAATCTTTCTACTACTCCACGTCTCATCCAACGCCCTTGATAATCATGTAAGTGAAAGTCATAGAAAGGTAAATCATCCTTTTCAATCTCTTCTTCATATAATATAACCTCATGCTCTCCTTTTCCTGTAAATATAACATGCTTATAAACCATATCCCCATCTTCATCTACATATCCCCATCTTTCAATTACTTCATAATATTTTAAGTCTGAATAGTTTTTGTCAAAGCTGTTAAATGCTTTATCATTACTACCTCCAAAGTTAGAGGCTTTCTTGCCATACTTTAAAGCTCTCTCAACATTATCCCAAGCTCCTTCTTTATCTTTAAGATCTGATTTAGTTAGATAATGTACTTTACTAATCCAATCACTATCACGAACAGTCTCAACAGTAGGATCAAAGAATATCTTTCTTAAGTCTTCTAATTCAATATCAACGTCTTTACCGTCTTCTGAGTCAATGATTTTCCATATAGATGAACCGTAACTAGATGTATACTGAATCATGTCATCCATATCAATGCCGAAATTTCTATCATTTAACCATTTCCTAAACTTAATTCTTAAAGCCCAAGTCTGATAAAAAGATACTTCACCCTCACCAATAGGCTGGATGTCTTTAGTATCTAAGTCTAAGTTCTTTGAAAAGTGTGGGATTCTTGGTGTTGATAGATTCCAAAATATAGCATCATCTTTTCTTGTAACAAACTGATCATTCAAATAAAGGTATATTCTATTTACAGTTTTAAATTGACTAAAAGAATAGCCATCTGTTATTTTAACTTTCTTATCTTTAAAATTTGTTATTTCTTTGTAAGCTAACTCACTTATCTTTTGTGCTGTCATAGTTTTAAATTCTCCCTTTAGTTATATGAACGTATCACTGTTTTATTAAAATTGTTTATCATCGGCACTCTGTATCCTTCTAAGGCATATCTTATGGCATCCATTGCATGATTGAACATGTCTATCGGTGTGTTGAGTGTCTTTCCTTGCTTATCTATTAACCATAAGTAGTTTCTATACTCCTTTATCATGTTAACACTTCTCTTTGTAATACTAACCTTTTGATCCTGTATAAAGTTAATTCCTTGGTTAACACTGTCCTTTCCCTTCTTAGCTCCTATTATATTTATACCATAACTCTTAATTTCATCAATACTCTTAGGCTCTGAGCTATCTGCTACTGTAAGCGTTCTGTCTAAGTCTTTTATAATGTTTGATATATCTCTGTTGCTAAGTCCTTTCTGATAACATACCTCATCAAAGATAAATCCTCCATTATATTTATATATATCTATTATAGCAGTAGGGTCATTAGTATAGCCGAAGTCTAACCCTCTTTTCTCTAGTCTAGCTTCATGTGGTATCTCGTCTATAATTTGCCAGTCAGTATAAACTTTATCATCTAACTCGCCAAGCTCCCCTAATCCGTAGACTCTCCACCATCTAGCATTACCTTTTCTTGCTTCAATAGAACTTACAATCTCCTTGCTTAATGCTTCATTGTCTTTATATGTTAATGTGATAAACTCTACATCCTCTCTTGTTCCTTTAACATCTGTATAGAACCAAAACTCATGTGTTGGATTCCAATCAAGATAAACAAGCTCTTTAGTTCTAACCTCTAACTCATTAAACATATCAAGTGTCATGTTGTTAGCTTCATTCATGAATAATCTATCACGTCTACCACCTCTTAACTTTGTAGGGTTATCTGCTGAAAAGAACTCCATCTGACTACCAGTCTCAAAAGTATATATACTATCTGTTGCATTCCATAAACCGTCCTTCCAATATCCATGAGCTTGCATAATATTCTTAAAGTCTCTCATTGCTCCACGTTTTAAATGTGGGATACTTTCTGCTACTACACTAGTCAACTTCTTTGTCTTGTCCGACTGTGATAGATGAATCAAGAATAGTAGAACTGATATTGTCTTGCTCGCTGACGTCCC
>Ga0098052_1002635_pt1 | contig 10797 bp, 14 predicted proteins | sample 15_taG_FD_81591 | JGI IMG/M metagenome (GOLD analysis project Ga0098052, IMG submission 81591) | Marine viral communities from the Subarctic Pacific Ocean - 15_ETSP_OMZ_AT15312 metaG | ecosystem: Environmental > Aquatic > Marine > Oceanic | place: Pacific Ocean | collected 2015-01-18 | reverse complement strand
GCTGCCTCCTCGATCGTGAGCCTCTCGATTGAATCAGATAGGGCTGTCATCGTTGGATTCAAGCGGTTAAAAATAGCATCGCCCCCCTCAAGAGAGGCCTCCATGAGCAATTCCAATTGGTCGGAGAGTTGCTCGATCTCAGTCCTGGGCAGAGCGGGGATCAGCTTCTCCGAGGCGTCGATCAATTCTTGGGTTGCGTCTACCTGTTCCTTTGTGGCCGATGTCGAGCTCTTAGATACTGCGGCGGTTTTGCGTAGGTTCTCGCCCGTTTTGAATATCGCTTCTGCATCCTCGTTCTGCTTTGCGGTGTGGGCTTCGAGTACCTTTGTTCTGCGTCGGACCGCGATCTCGGCAGCGGCTGTGGCCTTCTTTGCGTCGGCATGTGCTGAGGCGTCTCGGGTATTCCCCTCTAACGAGTCCTTGAGGGCCTTTGCTTCCTTTACTCTGGCAGTCTGAAGCAATGAGTGAGCATCTGCCAATTTTGTAGTGGCTGTGGACATGCGCTCAAGGTTCACCGCCTTTGCCTTGTCCATAGCTTGGGCTTTCTGGAGTACCTCGATCTGCTCCTCGCCAGCGGAAACCAACAGCTCGAGCTGAATCCTCGCCCGGTCTGCCTTGAAATCTCCCACCACCTTCTGCATCTCAGCAGCAGCGTCGGCCATGTCTTTGACCTTTGCTTCTGCCTTCTCAAGCTCCTGCTTATAGTGGTTCCAGGCAAACGCCCCCGCCGCTACCGCGGCTGTCACAATAGCGAACGGACCAACAGAGGCCTTGAGTGTACGGATCAAGCCCTCAGCACCACCGGAGAGATCACCCAGGGCAGAGAACGCCCGCTCAGCTTCAGGGCTCACAAGCCCGATGGCACCACCGATCGCCTTCAGTGCAGAATCAGCATCCCCCGCAGTGTCTCCGAATTCGAGCAACTCGCCCGAGGCATCCCCTACGGCCTTCCCTGCTGCTTTGGCTCCCTTGCCCGTGCGATTGAATACAGCCTCTGTCTTTTTGGCTGCCCGCTCTGCTGCCTTCTCTGCGCTCTTGAATTGCTTCTCGAGAGCCTTCACCATCTCCTTGGCTTCTTTTTTGGTGATCTCCGGCATCTGTGCAAGCTGTTTGGTAAGGTTGCTTAAGTCTGCCTGAAATGAAATATCGATCGCGGCTGGCATGGTTACCCCTTGCTCAGTTTGTTTACAAGCCGATCAGCCATCTCTGTGATCAGCTTCTTTGAAACCTTCTTAGCCGGTTTGAGCCCCAGCTCTTTCCAGTAGAATTTTCTATTATTAGGGTACGGATACCGGGCCATAAAAGCATACCGGGCCCCCTGCTTTGTGATCGGGTTTGTCATCGCCACAACCACGATCGCCCCTTTGTTCTTAAACCCTAGTTTTGTAGACCAATCCCAGGTATGCAGAGAGCGGCCCGAGGATGCCCAGCCCACGGGGTTAAATCCCTTGCCCTGTTTTCTACGGTTGCCACCTCGGTTGCTCTTGGTGGGGCGGGGCCACTTTTTGCGAACGTTCTTATGGATCAATTCCATCTCTCGCTCGAGAGGCTTTCTGATAGCCTCGGTGCTGTGTCGAACAGCCCGATCAAGTAAAGTGTTTGCCCCTTCGATGGTGGCTGCGTACCCCCCTGAGCCTGTGATCTTGATCCCTGCCATCTCAGCCCCCAAGCCAGAAGGCCTCAGCCCCTGAGCTCGAGGTGCTCACCTGCTTTGATAACGGCCCCCGGGTGATCCTCTTTTTCTTTGGGCTTGGACGGTTGACAGCCAACACAGCGATCCTCTCTTTCGGGGTGAGACCGTAGAACCAAGAAGGATCCCCGGCATGTTCAAGCCCCAGGAGAACCGCTAAGCGGTCAGCTGCTCCTCGGGGGCTGTGGTAAAATTTGCGGCTGCCTCCACATCAGGCTCACGAGGGAACAGAGAACCACAGACAGCGGTGAAGCATTCAGCAGAGGCGGCCATGAGCTCAGCCCGTGTGTAGCCCTCAGCCATCGCAGCAGAGTACACCCGCCCGCCATACCTGACCAGATCGTGATCGAGCTCCTCGTAGGCCTCAAGGCCACCAAGCCCGAGGGCTGGCACACACAGACCCAGAGCCCCAGCAAGGGCCCGGGCCTGTCGCCTTGGGTGCTTTGTCTCAGCACCATAGGCGATCGCTATATCCTCACGTTCTGCGAACGGGGGCAGCTCGATCTTATGGTCTGTGTCTTTGAGCTTCACGGTATCCTGTCCCATGGCCTTCCTTCCTTGGTGCGGGGTTTATGTGAGGGTGATTGAACCGTAGCAGGTGAACGATACAGAGATGCTGTTCGGGTCGCCTTCTGACGCGTCAATGGAACACAGTGCGTCATCCAGTACAATTGTGTGATCCGAATCATCCCCGTGATCTGACCCTTCAATTGTGAGGGTGAGCTTCACGGTGTATACCTCGGAGTTAGCCCCGAGGGTGGATACCCCGGGAGTGCCGCCACCGGCTACGAATTTGCCTGTCTGAAGCATCAGATCGATCGCTGTGGCATAGCTACCATCGCTCAGATCCACCATGTGCATGCTGAAGCTGCCCGAGGGGAAGGTCTGGTTTGTGTGACGGATAGATCCGAGATCCCCTCTGTCGAGGTAGACAGTGCTCTCCTTCTGTCCTTGAACAAGGCCAGAGATCGAGAAATCGCCAGCCTCATAGATCACGGTAAAGGCGTTGGGTGTGCCTGTTCCATCCTCAATAAGAAGGGATCCATCCCGAAAGTTCTTGGTTGTAGTCGCGTGGGGCATCGATCAGCCCTCCTTTTTGTTGGTGGTTTTGGGCTTGGCTTTTGCTTTCGCTTTGGGCTTGGGCTTGGCCTTTGTTTTTGTAACCTTAGCAGGTTCTGGGGGCCCGTGAGTAGCCAGGGCGATCAGACACTGCATGCGGATCTTTGGGTCTGCATTTTTCTTGATGAACACAGCAGGAGAGGGGTCAACGTCCCACCCTGGGGTCTGCTCATCGAGGAGGGCTTTCGCTTCTTTTTTGTCCATGTTTACTCCAGTGCCAAGACATGCAAGGCTGAGAATTCGAGCTCTGAAATTATCCACTCACCCGCGGGATCTACCTCTCGCATTGTGGCCCCATTGAATGAGATCGAGGCATCTGTCTTTAGGGCTACGGTATCAGCCATGACAGCCTTTATGATCTCCGCTTCAGCATCAAGGCTATCGTCATAGCTGGCCACCTGATCCTTGGGTCGGATCCTCGCTGCATAGGTCACAGCGATCACGGTGTTACACACTGCCCCCTGAGCTGTTCTCTGTCGGCGGGCTGGGGTGGCATCTGTGCGAGGACAGCCCACAGCGAAGCGGTGATCGAGCACGCTTGAGGGGTCGCGTCCAAACACGTTGTATGGATGTTTTGCCACGCTCCACCCAGACACAGCATCGATCGCTGTCTCCACCCGTTGCCGTATGCTCTTGATGGTGGCTGGCATTAGAGCGAGCCCCAGCGACCGCGGGGGGCGTTGCTCAGGTAGATAACGGGCTCAGCCCCTTTGCGGTCTCCGCTTCCATCGGGGCGTCCATCGTGGTTGCTGTCATATTGGAAAGTAAGAGAACGCCACGCAGAGGCGGCTGTCTTTTTGTGGCTCTCTGCGAGATCGAGGTATCTGCCCTCACCCACAGAGCTTGCAAAGTCTCTGAAGATTAGAGAGAGCGTGATCTCCATGTGAATTTCTCGAAGGCTCCACGGGTCGAGTATGAGGTAAGGGAACCTCCCTTTACCTACCAGTCGCCCGATCAGCTGTCGCCATGCCTCATCGAGAGGGCCTTGGTAGCTTGTCATATTCGCAGGTCTCAGATCATCGAGGTCTGAATAACAGGCCAGAAGATCAGCATCGGTCACCACGGGATGAAGGGCTCTCAATACAAGGGCCCCAGACCTAACGAATTCCCGGGTGACCCCATCCGAGAACACGAGAGACCACACACCCTGCCAGCCCTCACCGAGAGGCAGGGTAGCGGGTAGCGTTGCGGCTGAGATGCTGTACTGAGCCCGAGAGCCCACCACAGACACCGCGGCGGCGGAGACTTGCTCTACCCCCGAAGCATCAATGAGAGTGAAGGTGCCAGAGCTCGGGGCCTCAAGAGCCCCGTCCCTGTATACCTCGAGCGTGACAAGCTGTGTACGTGATCGTTCGAGATAATCAGGGAAAGGAATTCTTGCCGTGTAGGGCGCTTCCCATTCATCTTGTCCACTCATGGTCTTAGCCTCCTAAAGCAGATCAGGCGGTTTGACCCTTGATCTGTTGCCAGGAGTCACCGATCATCATCCACAAGGAGTCATCCCCGTTGCTGGCATCTGTCTTAAGATACATTGATCCGTTAGGACAATCAGCAACAAGCGCAGTGGGGTTGCCCGTCCCCGCTGTGATGGTTGGGACAGTGCTGTCAGCTTCAGTGGCTGAGGTGCGTACACCCAGCCCGAGAGCGGCAACGGGTTTGCGGTAGCGATATGCGAATTTCGAAGCCATAATTTAATCCCTATACAGCATGAGCTGTGGCTATCGGTTTTTGCCTTGCCGCTCGTTGCGGATAAAGGCGAGACGGACAGATTCACGAACTGCGGATCTGTCAGGTGGTTTTGACTGTGAGCTGTGCGAGGCTACGATCCGATCGGTCGCGGCGTCGATCTGCTCTCTGGTCTCTTTGTCTTTGCTCATGCTGGGGCCTCTGTGCTGCGGCGCCGAGTGCGCTTAGCCTTGGGCTTGCCGGTTAGCTCAGCAGCGGCAGCGGTGGCACCCTTGATAAGATCCTTGGTGCTCTCGATCTTAGCCTTCACAGTGGGTATGTGAATGTCCTTGCTGTTCCGGTTGATCTGGTTTGAGTAGGTCTCGAGGATACCCTCAAGGATCTCAGAGACTGGCATCTCAACAGCCCCAGAGGTGACGAGTTCACGCCTGAATTCGTTGTATCCTTCGCTGTCATGTCGAACGATCAGACGGCGGCCCACCTTCGATGGTACGTCCCAGGTCAGATAGTAGCTGTACCCGCGGCGGCATGGGTAGCGGGTGACGTATCCGAGCTGGCGATCAAGGATAGTCCAGCCCCGATCAGCAAAGCCCACACGGGCAAAGCTATCGTCAATCTGCCCACCTCCACCTCTGACCCCGTTTACACCGGGCTTGAGTAGTAAACGCTTGAGAACGGGCAGCCACTCCCATGTGCCCGCCGTGGTCTCTACTGGTTCCCACCCCTCGGGGTGGTGCATGAGGTAGAAATTAGACCGCGGAAGCTCAGGCAATACGCCAGCCCCTTTGGTGGTAGATGCTTCTGCACCGCTTAGAACGGTACCTGTGCTGCCGAAATCGTGAGCCATATTCTGTGTTCCTTCCTTTAGAATAAGAGCGGGATCCCCGAGGAGGAGTAGCCCCGAGGAAGGATGGACAAGCCCACCCCACCCCGAGGAACCCTAAGAGATCTCAAGTGGTTGAGAGAATGCCGACACCCATGCCGTCTTGGATAATGCTCATCCCGACGTAATAGTGACCGATCACCTCAGTCAATGCCTTGGATGCGTCGCGTTGGAATTCCACAACGAGCGGAGATCCGCCGGGCCGCTGTGTCATGCCGTTGGCGATCACGGGTGAGGCCTCTGCGTATCCGATGCAGCCCTCGGCCCACATGCCTTGATCGTACCCACCGCCCGAAGACTCGAGCTGTGTTGAGGTGAAGATCTCGACACCAGCGAACGAACCGCTGTAACCAGCTGGTTTTACTTGCAATTGGTCCTGTGTGGCGCTCAGGAATTGTAGGGCCCCAGCCTCAGATCTGACAGAAGACTGGAGCTGGCCCAGGGCTTGAGGGTTGAGGCACGCGAACACAGAGCCACTGTTTCCAGCGGTTTGCAGAGTAGCGATAGCATCGAACCAGGTGTCAACACTAAGTGCTGTAGTCTTGCTGCCTTTGTCGGTTCCAAAGCCTGCCACGGTATCACCCACAAGCTCCATAAACAGGGCCTCAGCTTCACCGACCATAGACGCTGCGAGGCGTGCGGGGCTGATATCGTTTGAGCCCATGCCGGTCAGCTCTGCCAGGTCAGACAGGTTCCGGGCCAACTGGTAGCGAGCCACAGCGAGGGTAACGCTTTCATCAGTGAGAGCGGTGACGGTAGCCTCAGCCACCTCTGTTGCATCAACGGCAAATTTGTCGTATCCGTCAAGGCCTGCAATTCGGATCGTCATAGTGTCAGATCCGCGGCCATTAATTAGCCCGTATGACTTGACGGCTCCTGAGTTACGAATTGAGGATCGGTCTGCGAGCTTGAGCGCGATCTCTTGGTCGAGAACCGCGGCCATACGCATGTCAGCTTCAAGGGTGGCGTGTGTAATTGCCATGGTGTGTATACCTCTAAAAGGGGAACGGGGTTGTGTTTGGTTGCCGTTCCGCTTTTATCGGGTGCGACCCGCGGCTGTCTCTGTGTGAATACTAAGCGATCCCGGTCTAAGGCGTCAAGCCTGCGATCAGAACCTCTCTGTGTGACTTGTACTCCTCAAGGCTCATGCTCGAGATATCAGCGGCTGAGGGCATCGCCCGGGCTGGGGGCGTAGGTATCGCGCCCGCATTCGCTGAGGCCACAGGAGCAGGGGCAGCAGCGGGGGCAGGTTGAGCGGCTGGGGTGGTGCCGTTTACCGCGGGGGCTGCATCAGCAGGCGGGGCAGCGGGCAAGGCTTCAGCAGGTGGAGCGGCTGGGGCAGACAGGAGCACGCTAACAGAGCGGGGCAGGTTCGCAGCATCTCCGAGCCAATCACCCAGGGCTACACCCTCGGGGGCTCTGCGTTGGTAGATGGCGAGCAGATCGGCCACATCTTCGGAGTCTGTGACCCCGTGTCTGTATACGTCAAGCTGCTGGCTGTGGCTCTGAGTGAGCTGTGCTGCATGGGTGCGAGCCTCTGCAAGCTCAGCAGACAGGCCCGCCACCTGATCCGCTGTGGCCTTTGCTGTGGTGAGCTCGCCCTTGAGAGCATCAAGCTGAGTGAGGGCCTCGCGCTTATCCGCGGCCATTTTAGACAGTCGGTCCTCGGGTATCCACCCGGTTACCTCTTTTGAACAGTGGGGACAGTTTGCGCCCATGGTTGATCCTTCCTTGTTTGTTAGTCAATCGCAGCCGGTGTAAATCCGAGACCCACTGTGCCCATAATCCGCAGAGCGGCAGACTGTGGGATCCCGAAGAATTCGATCAGCATGTTTAGCCCGGTATCTCGGGGCAGGCGTTGAGAGGCCACAGCCTCTACGATACCTTGAGCGGCGGTAACCTGTGCACCATTGAGAACGGTGATCGGATCGCCCGGGTCTGTGATGGTGCCCTCATCGTCGATCGTGGGCTCTGCCCCTGTGGTGATAGCTACGGCCCCTGCATCTCCACCGGCCCCAGGTGCGGCGGGTGTGGGTGCTATGCTCTCCTCGAGCCTGATCCGTTGAAGCTCTCTGATAGCCTGAGCCCTGCTCATGCCTGTATGTAGCTCGAGGTAGGCGTCTACCTTCGACATGATCCCCGCGTTGATCTTCTCGATCAGATCCTTGCGGATGCCGTCTCGCTCCTGAGCAGACAGCGGGATCGCCTGGTATCGGATTGTGTAGCCACTCTCGGGCACCCCTGCTCCGGTTTGGATATTCAGCAGACGGGCAGACACGCTCAAGAGCTCGAGGTCTCCAGCCCGGAAAGCGGGCTCAAATTTGCGCTGTGCCTCTCGCTTGCCTGCGTTGCTGATACTGATGGCCGCACCCGATCGAGCGGTGCCCCCGAGCCTCTGAAGGTCTGCGGGTGAGACCCCGGCAAACTCCGCTACCCGTTGCTCATAGCTTGCGATCGATTCGAGCATCTTGGCCACATCTGCTCCGGGGGCAAACTGCCCGAGCTGTGGCTGAAGATCGCCCTCTGCTGCGAAAAGTAGGATCGAAGCGGGGTCTGTGCTGATTGCGCGTCGGTTTGAATTGTTGCCGCCCTCGAGACCCAGACCCATAGGCAGGGCCCCGATTGCGTACCGTTGAGGCCATGAGGCATCGCGCAATGTATGACCAAACATCGAATAGAAAACGGCAGTGGACAGCGATCCGTGAATCACCTCTGAATTTTCGTAGGCGTCCCAGAGGTAGCCCGTGCGCTCTGCGTGATAGAGAACGCCCGGGATGAATGGAGCCCCTGAGCTGTCCACGTAGGGGAAGGCCTCACCGCTTCGCTCACTGCCAAAGTACAAAGCGGTCAGATCCTGCTTCGCTCCGCCTGTGTGATCTGTGCTGAGGATACGTTCGATCGGGTTCGACGGATCCCTGATGTCGATCTCGTGCCAGGTCCACAGGTGGTCTTTCGTCTCGGGGTGGTGGCGGAGTCTAAGCTCTCGAATGAACACAGGTCGATCGGGCCTCTCCGAGTCTGCGAGGGCCACGATCCTATTGGGTGCGACAGGCCGATATACAAGCTCACCCTCGGGGGTGCAGTTCACCGCCATGTAGAATTCCCTGCACCCTATGACGTTCGCTGCGAAGCGGGGCATCATAGGCCACAGCCCCGAGGCGTCCACAGCTTTAATGAGCCCGAGGCCCTCATCCGGCCCGGTGATATGGTCCACCACTGGGGCCCGATCATAGAGTACGCTCAATTGCTTAGTGACCGATCTGAATATGTTGGAGCTTAGATCAGGGGTGCCCCAGGCTGCCTGCCTTGTGGGGTCAATGTGCATAGCGACACAATGTTCCAGATCGTCTTCCCACCTCCCAACGAGCATCCGCAAGCGCAGCCCCGTGTGTTTCCACCTCGCCGCGTCCTCCTGGGTGGGAGCGGCCGGGGGGTGTGGGATCTGTCGTGCTATTGCGAGGGCCATAATTTCACCTTTCAAGAGTCTAATACAATTTGAGCTTACTGGGGGCGTAGAGTCTCCGAGTGATTAACTCCACAGCCCCGTATCTGAGGGCATCGATCCAATGCTTCGATTGATCATCAGCGAAGCGGAATTCCTGTAGGCTCTGGATCCCCTGCTTGCAGCGGGGCGCGACATGGAAGCCCTTGAGAAGCATACAGCTGTTTATAATTGAGCAGCCCTCGTACACACTGCCTCTCGGCTTGTGAGCAGTCCTGATCGTGAACGGTAGCCCGCCCGAGGGGAGGCCGAGCTCTTGCTCGAAGCCTCTCATGATCTGGTTGTTTCCCATCTTGCCGCCGAATCTGCGGCCCCCGTACTTGCGGTCACCCACCCAGCGATCCACGCTGTGATGGTTCATGCCGTTACGCCTGAGCATGGCAAGGATGCCCCGGGCATGCTGTCGAGCTGGAACAGCGTCACCGCCCGAGGTGTATTCATCGAGTACCCAGATCCGGGGGTGCTCTCCGGTCTTATCTACGGCACAGAGAACGGCCACCTGCGATCCTGCGTCTGCCCCGTGGTCTATGCCGATCCCGATCTGCACCTTGACCCCGGGCTCTGGGCGGGCTGTCGTTATCATATCGTCATTGAAGGCTTCAAAGGTTCTGCCCTCGACAGGCCCCCGCCACTCTCCGTTAAGTCTCTGGGGCCGATCTGCTGGCAGATACCGCGAAGCCACATCGTCGATCTGCTTCTGGGTGAGCATGGGAAGCCCGCCCTCGGGGGTCACGTTCTCGACTGTGAGCGGTGCGGGGTGATCATTAATTAGCCCCTCCTCACACAGTGACTTGATCCATCCGCAGGGGCGGCCCACGGGGGTCATCGTCAACCCGATACCCCCGAGATCTCCAGCCCGTAGAACCCGGGCAGTAAGCTCGCCCCAGATGGCGGGGGGCGGTGGCTCATCGATGCCCACAAAGGCGATGGTGGCAGAGGCCACCCCGAGCGATCCCTGGTTCGTTGTTTTAATTCGCAGAACAGACCCCGAGCGAAAACGCACAATTGGCACCTTCCCCCGGAAGCCGCGGCCCGGGTTGTATTCGGTGTCTGGGTGTATGAGGTCTTTGGGTAGCAGATCCCAAATCTTATCTTGGAGTGTCAAGCTCTGTTCCCACGAGTGACACACCAGCCAATTCTCACACGGTGCCGGGGGCACCTCGATGAAGGGGTGATCCCCGAGACATCGCCAGATCAGCTCTGAGATCTGGGCAAAGCTCTTGCCAATTTGGTTGCCCCCTCTCATAAGCTTAAACCGGCTCTGATCTTGTAGGTAGGCAAGCTGAGGCGGAGTGAATCGCACGTAATCAAGGGGCCTGATCTCTGCCCTCTCCTGCATCTGCTGAAGGCCTCGAGCGAGGGCGTCAAGGCTCACCGGCTCCCCCGGGTTTTCTCGCCTGGAATTTTCAGATCGTGATCTTGATCAGCATGGGGGGGGCTCAGCCTCACCACGTTGCGCGAGCGCACAGCCCCGAGGGTGGCGGCTATCTGATCTTGCAGTGAGGCAGGCAGGCTGAGCACGATCGATTGTACGAAGGTGAGCAGCTCGCCCGGTGTCATGTCTGCGATCGGATCGCTCGCTGCCCGTTGTACGTCCTCGAGCTCTGCCTTGGTTTCCTTCTCGAGCTTGTGAAGCTGTGCCAGGGCTGTGACCCGCCCGGTGTGGCGGCACATCTCAATATCTCCGCGAAGCTCGATCAGCTTCTGCCGTTTGTATTCGGCAGCAGTGAGATCAGGCAGAGAGACCGCGGCCCGTTTTGCCCGCTGGCCTGCCCGCTTTGCGTTTGTGTTTCGCTTCGCAGTCACGCCCGGGGGCGCTCGCTTCTTCGCTTTAGATTTTTTTGTTTTGGGTTCGTCCATCTTTCGAATTCTTAGGATTTATACGCGGAGAGAGAAAAAAAGACGAGGCCAAGAGAG
>Ga0098052_1002633_pt1 | contig 10803 bp, 10 predicted proteins | sample 15_taG_FD_81591 | JGI IMG/M metagenome (GOLD analysis project Ga0098052, IMG submission 81591) | Marine viral communities from the Subarctic Pacific Ocean - 15_ETSP_OMZ_AT15312 metaG | ecosystem: Environmental > Aquatic > Marine > Oceanic | place: Pacific Ocean | collected 2015-01-18 | reverse complement strand
TTGTTGCACTTGCTGGTAAAGTATATGATTCTTGATATACTGTCTTACCATTAGCACTAGTTTTAGTAAAAGCCATAATTTACTCCTCCCTTAAGAAAACTTAAGAATTGCGTGAGTTTCAGGGACACTAATTTCCAAGCCAGCTTCAGTGATGATTTGGTCTTGTCTACCATCAACGCCGTTGTCTTGTACATTAGTCTCAATGAAGGTGTCTCGACTAACACCGTTACCCACAAGTGGTCTATAAGATACATTTTTCATATCGACAGCTACACAGTAATTTTCCCATGGTCCCCTTAATAAAGGTTCTGCCACAAAATGAAGATTACCAAATATAGTATTAACTACAGTTACTGTATGCCCAAAAGCACCAGGAACAGTAGCAACATCTAAACGATATTGAGATGAGCCTACAGAATTATTTAGAAAACTTCCATTACCTAATTTGTTCAAATAGGTAATAACTTTTCTTGAAGCTAGTACTAGTTTGTTACCACTATTACCAGATTCAGGAGCAAAGAAATCTTCCATTGCATCTAAAAACGCATCATAACCAGATGAAGCATAAGACATATTATAGACTTTTCCATAAGTTTCAGTATAAGGTAAAATACCCCAACTGGTTCTTACAGGACCTGCACTTGTTGCATCAGTTGCAGTATCACTTGCACCTGCACTAAACAACATAGCTTGTTCAATATCCATTTTATGTTCCATTAACTTATCTTGCCAGATTCTTTGAAACTCATTAGCTATACCTCTATACTCTGTAGCTAAAGCTGTTCCAGAAAAGATATTCATACCAGTTTTGAAGATTTGACAATATCCTTCTCTGTCATATAATTTATCTTCCCAACCAACAGGACTATCAGTTCCTTCCATCCATGCACTACCAATGATTTGACCTTTATTACCAACAGCCCATGCTTCTGCTGTTGCTACTGCATCAACTAAAGGTATTAATGATTCACCTGTAATTTCAGTATGTCCATTTGTAGTATCATGATTAATATAAGCCCCATTTGATGCTGCTGAACCTGCATTGTTTTCAACTGTTGCTGTTTCTAAAACTTTGAAACGTCTTACTGTTCCATCGTCATTAGCTACAGCGAGTACACATCCTGGTACTACAGCATATATAGGGTTTGTTGATGATGTAATTTTACCATAACTATCAACATATTGACCAATGTGTAAATCTACACCTGCAGCCATCACTTCACTTACTGCCTCTGCTGCTGGGTCAAATGCTTCTGTTACTACAAAATTACGTCTTTGCCACTGATGTCTTTGTTCAAGAAATTTGAACACAGGGTCATTAGTAGCTTTTTTTGCCACCTTCGATAAATATACGAAGAATGGACTTTGTTGTGGTGCTAGCTCTGCAACTCTTTCGCCAAAGTTAAACTTACGTCTTGTATCATCAATAGATACACCTTGAGGTGAGTTGCCAAAGCTAGTACTAAAAATACTAGCGTCTGCCATTTTTTACCATCCTTTAATTGCCCATCTTCAGCTGTCTTATTAGACCTTCGGGTAGGGCGGTTTATTAAACTATTTCCAAGGGTTTTTACTATTAAAATTCCCTATCAAGTTGTCCATAACTTTATCTTCAAAAGATGTATTATCAACATTAGATTGTCCAGAAGGCATTACTCCCATAGGAGATGGTACTTGCTGTGCATTCTTTGTTTGTTGAAAAGAAGCAGAAGGCTGTGCAGGTGCATTATTTTGCGGTGCTGCCCCTCCTTGTTGCATCCTATACAATTGAACTAAGTTATCAACATTTATTGAGCTAGGGTCTGACATTTTTTGCATAAAATCATTAGCTTCACCTTCATTCATACCATAATTTCCCATAACATGAGATTTAACTTCAGCTTGTTGACTAGCTTGTTGTTGATAAGCTTGTTGTCTTTTAGCATCATCAACTCTAGTTTGTTCCATTTTATTGAATTTCTCTTCAATAACAGCTGTTTGGTATTGAGATTTAAGTGAATTATATTCATTTATATTATCACGCCATCCTTCTAACTCGTCTAAATACCTAGCACTTTCACTATTAGGGTCAGCATAAGCTTCTTCCCTATTGAATGTTCTAGGTTGTTGTGGTTTTGGAGGAGCTGGAGGAAATTCCTCAACTCTAGGTTCAGCAGGTTGAACAGGAGCTGCAGGTTGAGCTGGAGCTACTTGTTGTTGCTTAACTTGTTCCAATTCATTTTTATACTTATCTGCTTGTGACTGCCAGTATTGATACCTTGTGTCATCATTAGATGTATTTTCTTGAACTGGTTGTTGATTATTCTCGTTATTACCTATCACAGGTTGTCCAGTTTCTACTGGAGCTGCTTCAGTATTTCCTTCATTACCACTAGTAAAAGCACTTGTAATATCGTTGTTAGAACTCTCGTTTACTACTCCATCACCACCGAATACAGCTTCTTCTAAAGAATTGTATTGAGGTTCATTAGTAGTTCCTTGAGAGGTATCTTTTTGTATATTATCTTGTGTCATTATTTCTTTCTCCTTTTAGCTGCCCCTTTGCTACCACCAGAGGGTGAGCTTAATTGTTTTGCAGAATCTCTTATCTGCGTTTTAACGGTAGCTAAGTTGTCATCAAGTCGTTTTTCAAAGATAGTACCAGCAGCTTTCGCCTTTTCACTAACCTGATTTAAATCTCCTTTAAACTTCTCAACTTCAACTCTTTTCCTAAGGTTAACTGCTTCCCTATCTCTAGTTTGCATATCACCTTTAAGTTTTTTGTTCTCTTCTTGAGATTGCTTTAATGCATTTTGCAATTGAGCAATCATATCAGTTCTTTGCATTACACCTTCCATATCGAAAACTTCTGTTTTCTTAAGAACTTCTTGTCTATCTATAATCCCTTTTTGATATGCATCCATATAAAATTCAAGTTCTGCATATCTATTAGAAGGCATTGTAGAGCCAGCTACAACTATAACATCATATTTTCCTGTAGTTATATCATTTACAATTTCAATTTCACCTGTTTTATCATCAACTAAACTTTTATTTATAACATACTCAGACAATGAATTATTTGGTTGAACAACTCTAAATATTTTTTGAGTTGTATATAATTGTTGCATTAAAGGAATAGCTACTTGACCAACCCTAACTAATGCCGCTTCTATATCAGCTAGCTTAGACTTCATCTTTCTTTGACCAAACTCATCTATAGATATAGTAGCTTTATATGTCTGAGGAGCAGCCTGCGAATTTCCCATCATCATTTCATATAAACCAAGAGCATGGTCAATATCATTCTTAGCAGTTAGCTCATTTTGATACAATTCATTTGGAAGAGGTGTTGGTTGAACTGGCATAGGAGCTCCATCAGTTGGGTCATATGCTATTGCTACACCTGGTTGTGACCATTTTTCTTCAAAGTCTTTCATGTCGACACTCCCTTCGGGAACTAATATCTTAGTATTAGTACTTGTCGTAGCATGAGCTATTATCAAAGAACGTGTTTTATTTATATATTCCTGTAATCCTTTAATCATCCTTACATCTGAAACAGGGTAAGGAGTCCTTGTATGAACATTCATAATAGGTATTAACGGATATTGCTCTAAAGGAAGTATTCTTGAATATAAATGCTTATCTCCCATTACAACACATTGTTTAACTTTCTTAGTAGTAATTTTAACAATATCTATTTGACCTTGTTTTATTAAAGCTTCAAAAGTTAAAGTATCAAGTTCAATCTCAGGAACTTCATTTTCAGCCGCTACTTTAGACTCATCTTCTGGGAAACCCTGATAAAGAAATTCTTCCATCTTCTGAGCTATCATTTGCTGTCTTTGCATTGATAATTGTTGATACATCTTATTAGCAGTATCTTCATCTGTTATTATCTGACCTTGTATCATCCAAGCTGGTCTTTCTGCATACTTCTTATACTCATCTTCACTTAGTAGTTCTTCTTTTTTAGAGAACTTTTCAAATGTTCTATATTCAGTTACATCAACTTTGTAATATCTTTCATATCCTCTTATGTAATTCTGATTGTCAAGCCTTCCAACATCTTCAGGAAATTGAACCTCACCATCATCTTCTCTTCCAGTTTCAGGAGCATCCCAATCAATCCTATTTCCAGAATTATCTGCAGCATTATCAATCGCTTTAGAGTATAAAGGCCAAAGCTTTTTAGCTTGTTCTTTAGTAAATAGCTTAGAAACTATTATATTTTCAGCATCATCAAAAAGCCTGTGTCGACTATTAGGGTCAACATACACATCTAATGGGTCTACATCATGAAAGCATACTTCACCTTTACCCATATCCATCATTGGGTCTTGATATACTTGTAGGTAACCCACACCCATAACATAGTAATCATCAACTGCTTGACGAATTACTGTTCTTCCATCTGATATATCATACATATAAGTAAGTAAAGCACTCATTACTTGAGCTACTTTATTATCAGAGTCTTCTCTTGGAGCAGCTCTAAATGAAGGTCTATTAGCTGTAAGCATAGCTTTAGCTGATTCTACAGCTGGATGAACTCTATTTATAACAATAGCAGCTTGACCTCTTGCTTCTAAAGTATCTCTTTGAGTTTTAGACCATTGTCTTCCTAATCTAAATTCTTTATCTTCTTTAGCGTGTTGCGCCCAGATGTCTCTTTTGCTAGAATACTTATCGAACAGGTCTAACGTATCATTAACAATATTATCATTAGATTCACCATCTTTTTTAGTATATGCCATATGCCTAATTTACCACTACATTGTCATCCAATCAAGACTTTTCTCTTTATTTCTCCAATCTTCATCAGATATTTTCTCTAATTCACTTCTTCTACAAGGTTTTGCCCCATCTAAAGCAGTCCAAATAGCATCCATTATATCATCATGCTTTCCTTTTGGATATGACAAGAACTCTTGTTGAGCTTTAATATCTTCTGGTCTAAAGTAAAAAGTCCCTTTTGCGAACAATGGTACTAGTGATAATAACCTTTCTGATTTACTATTTCTAGGTTTTACACCAGACTCAAGGCCTGGTATATACAAACTCTCTTCTCTCATTAATTCTCTTACTGCAGTTCTTAAAGCCTCTTGATAACCTACTGTTTCTACCTTAATTCTTCTAGGTTTAAACTTTTTATAGGTATCTATTATTAATTGAGGCTGCTGTGCTGGTGATATTCTATTTCTATATATATCTACTATATACTTGTTATTGTCCGAATCAATTCCAATAGTAGTGATAACAAAATAATCAGCCCTAGCAGACAAAGAGCTCGCAGGGTCAACCCCAGTATATAACTCCACAGGTTTGATTTTTTCATTTTCTAACCCCTCATTCTTAATTAAACAATTTTGTCCATCTATTCTTTTATAATCATAATGATGCATTTTAATCCAATCTGGCTGGAATGGTGCATCTTCAGGAGATTGGGCTATATTCATGTATTCTTGATAGAATCCATTAATATTTCCTACGGATGAAAATTCATCCTTTATGGCCAATATCCTGTCTCGTGGAAATCTTTCAGGCCAAATACTCTTTTCGTCATCATCCCATATGGAAAACCATAAAACATTCCAAGCACTTGATTCTTTAGCCCAACATAAGAAGCAATCCTCTGATATTACAGTGCCAATCATGGCAATCCTCCCTTCATCAGAAAGGGAAGGTATAACAGCTTCTGTCATCCATTTCCTGTTTTTAGCCCTAGCCTCTGGTGTATAAGCATTTAACTCTGATTCAAAGTCATCTACTATAATCAGGTTAGGTCTTGTGTCACCTTCAATAAAACCCCTAACTCTTTGACCAGTACCAACAGCTATCATACGAGTTCCATTATTAAGAACTATATCAGTATGAGTCCATCTTCTGGCAGTATTAGGTCCCATATCTCCAAATACCTGTTTAAATCTATCGCTATGTGTTAAGTGATACTTAATTCTTGACAAGAAATTAATAGACTGAGCCTGTGACTCTGATACTATAACTATGAATAGTTCATCTGTTGTTGATTTAAAAGCCGCTTTCCATAAAGGGAATATAAGAGTAGTAACTGTAGATTTAGCTGTACCCCTAGGAGCTGCTATAAGAACCCTGCGTTTATCATCATCTGATAAATTTGCATACACTTCATTGTGAAATGGAGGTGTAGCCTTTTTAAGTGCAGTAGGAAAGCAGTGCTTTCCAAATAAAGCCATATTGTTGCGTAACTTCTTAAGAGCTTGTAATTGCTCATATTTATCTTCATAATCCATTAATCTAACGGACTTTTTCCTGTATTTTCAAAAACATATTTTAAATAATCTTTCATATCTGGAGCAAACTTTTTAAGAGCTTTATATCTTTCAACTAATCCCATCTCACCCCAACCTTTAAAATCTTTCATATCTGTTTTTGCTCTTACCATAGATGGCCTAGAAGACCATGGGCCTCTTACAGTTACATTTCCCTGACCTTTTACAGGAATGTTAAATTCTGCGCCTCCATATCCACCAGTACGCTTATTAGATAAATGCCTAGCTTTATTCACAGAAAATTGAGTGCCTAATCTTTTATTTATAAACAGTATGCCTTTTGGTGTAAATTCTCCAAATTTATTAATATATTGAGGCGTATTCTTAGCAACCCATTTTTGGACTTCATAAGGAACTTCACTGAAGGATGTTCTAGACTGAATATCAGGCCTCTTAATAAATCTACCTTGAGCGCCTATTTCTTTAAAAGGATTAAGCCAACTTAAATCTTTCCCCCTTCCAGGAACTTTCATTCTTGTCACATCCCCTACTGTCTCCATAGTACTTCCACTTAGTACGTCTTTTGATTCTGCTCTACCTATTCGAATACCTTTTCTAATCATATCTCTTACATTATCTGCTCCATACTCTTTTATAAGAGATTTTAATTTAGCTGGCCTTATCATAGACAATAGTCCTTTATTAAACTTAACGGGACCTACGGTGCCAGCAAAGCCCATCATCATGTCTTTAGTTATACCAGTGCCTGGTATTGCTTCTTCCCCCATACCAGAAGCTTCATAATTCTTTTGTCTCCAGTCAGTATAGTTCTTCCATGCTTTTTTAATATTATCCATAGTACTTAATGTCTACTTTACCCTTAGATTTGTCTTTTTGACTAAGTTTATAACCTTTCTTCTTTTTTGCCATTACTCCTCCTCTTTAGTAGTAGTTCTAGTAGCAATAAGCTTATCTTCTTCTTCTCTAAGCTCATCTATTAATTTTACATTACTTGTAGCTTCTATCTGTTCTACAGTCTTAACAAGGTGTTTCTCTTTCATACCATGCATATCTTGCAAATTATCGACAGCTCTCATTAAATTAGTAACATCACCTTTATTTTTGGCTTTTTTTATAGTTTCCTCTAAAAGCTCTAATGTATAAGCCTCTGTAAGGCCGTGCTCTTGAAGTAACTTTTGTAATTCATCTCTTACCATATCTTTGAATTTCTCCTTCTTCATTCTTCTCTTCCACATAACCTTTTGGTTATTACTTGGATTATCTAGAACGTGATTGATTGTTTTGTCATAGTCCATGGTTTGCGCATACACCATGGCTAAATTCTTCATTTTCTGCCCACCTGACAACACTTCCCAATGAGTTTTGCCAGATATTGTGTTATTGGCTTTCCTACCAGAAGCATTAAACTTAACGGAGCTATAATTAGGATTATAAAAAGTATAACCGTAGGGAAGACGAATATAAATGCTAGTGGGCTTATATACTGACTTGCTGATGACCTTAGCCACATATTTATCATCGGATATGGCGTAATCTCCCTCCTCAGCTTTTCTCCACTCTTTGTATTCGATTTCTTTGTCATCTGCCTCTTCTTTCCTGTATATCTTATAAGCAGTAGGTTCTTTATCACCTTTATGGTGTATATCTATAGTGTACATTATTTCTTAAGATGGTTTCCGTAATACTCCCACATATTCATAGGTTTTTTTTCATCCTCTTTTTTCCATTTATTGTAACCTCCATATAATTCGATATAATTATCTAATTCTTCTTTAGATGGCATTTCAGGGTCAGGTCTTAAGAATTTAGGAAATCCTTCCATAAAATCTCCTGCAGGAGAACCTTTCCATAGCTCTGGATTATTGGTTCTTGCGATAGTAGACCCTGCTGCTCCACCATATAAAAATGGAGCAACTTTCATCAATATATCTCTCATTTTATTTGAAGATGGCATTCTTTTAGCCACAGCACTTTTCACATTAAAAGATGGGAGGTTTGCTGCTTCTTTTCTAATATTAATATCTCTCATTAAAGGTTTATAAAATGAATTTTCCCAATTAGATTTATTTGCTACATTTCTTTCAATATTTTTAATAGCCTCTCTATTAGGTAATCCAGGAAATTTAGCTTTAGCAGCTTGAGCCCAAGCTGCTTTTCCACTTTTAATACCAACTCTTTCTAATAATGCTCCCCATGGAATAGATTTTCCACCTTTAATACCTAAACCTACAAGAGGTATTCCAGGTAATATTGCATCTATAAGAGATGATGTTGTGTTCTCTCCTGTCAATTCTTTACTTAAATCTACTTGACCAGCATCAGAGTAACCTCCTGCTCCTAATACTGTATTGTCGTAAGCCTTTTCAGACATCTTTCTCTCCTTTATTTAGTAGTAAACGCATCATTTACTTTATTATAATTAGCAAAAAGGTCATCTACTGGTTGATTACTATATGAATCTCTATTAAATGAATCTACTCTAGTATTATATATGTCAGAACCTTCTTCACCTCCTGCCCAATGATTTTTAGCCCACCATTTACCCATATCTTGAGTAGCTTCTGGAGACATAGAAGCTGTAGGATGATACCTTTTATCAGCCATAAATAACATTTTTTGCTGTTCTTCGCTTAATTGAGAAGCATCAAAGCCTTGTCCTTCCATACCCTCTTGATTTAACCAATCTGGAGTATTCATACCTTTGTCACTATACCACTGGGATAGTCTGTTTCTAGCTGTCATACCTCCCTGTCCTGCCCCTGTTTCGTATTGAAAGAGACCTGCACCTGGGCCACCGCCTGTTTGATATACATTCTTATCTTTAGACTCATGATAAGATACTTTACCCATTATATCCTCTAATCCTTCTTGAGATTGATTCCAATGTCCTGAAAAATCGCCTATCATCTTTTCATAGTCAGATGCTTCTGGTGGACCTTCCTTCTCTCTTTGTGGCTCTGGAGTAACTGGAGTATCTAAATTAGGAGCTCCAAGAGTATGCATATTGTTATAAAGTCTACTAAGTAAACCGCTTAGTCTTTCAAAAGCCATTAATACTTTAATCCTCTTTTAGAGCTATTCATCATAGGTATTTGATAAGCATGAGCTTTAGGTCCTCCCCAGCCTCCAAACATGTTTTTCATAGCATAGCCAAGCATATCATTAATAGGTTCCTCTTCTTCATCATCTACTACAGGAGCTTCTTCAGTAGTTTTAGTATCTTCAATTTCAAATCTCTTATTGTAGTCTTCTACTTGGGTAGTTGCCTTTGAATCTATATCTTCTTGACTGTCAAACTTCGTTGAAGGGAATACCTCAGTATCATAACCAGTATCTCTATCTATATAATCTTGAGTATTATTTGTATTTTGATTAAAAAAGTCAGCGTCATATCCTGTAGTAGGTTGATAGCCACTATTAGCTTGATTAGCTGCGTATCCAGTATCTCTACTCATCCAGTCACCAGAGCCTATATCTCCCTGATTAGCACCTCCATCAGCTGGAACAAGTTCTCCTGCATTATTATAAACCATCTCACCCTTAAGGTTATTAGCATTATACCTATTCATATATTGTTCATAAATATTTGGATACTTATGTTCTACTGCCATTCCTAGTAGATTCTTAGCTCCACTCCATGCTTTCTTAAAAAACCCAGGTTCATCACCTGTTTCTACTAATTCACCGCTATTTGTATACCTTAGACCCATATTTACCCCAATTCTTTAAAATATTAACTACAATACAGCTATAATTTAACACTAACAAACACATACTTCCTAATAGTTTCTTATTTAGGTACCTCTAACTGCCCAGCGTCTCCGTATAGATAGCTTGTAGCTATGTATTCTTTGTCTAAAAAGAAGACTACCGCAATAATACCCATAGAGGTTACCTCTAAGTAGTACCTCTATATATATACCTCTGGTAGAAAATAACCCAAAAAATATATTTTCCAAGCCTTTTTTTATTTTTATGCGTAAATCACTGATAATCAACGATTTAGGTTGAGTTTTGAAAAAATTATAAAAATTTTGGGTGTGCGAGATATACACTCCAACTACCCCCTTCAATTTTCGGGTGCCACCCCTCGAGCTTCATTGAAAATCTCGGTATATCTCAACGCAAGGCGTTGAGACACCACTGTTATCATTGATAATTATAATTTAAATTAAGGAGGATTATCAATGTTTGATATATTCTTTTCGTATTTACTTGATACTTTTAAAATAGCTTCTTGTGAACTTGTTCCATTTCAAGATAAAGATGATAATGGTAAAGTAATTGGTTTAACAATCTTTATCCCTTGGTCTTTAGTTCATCAGCATAGTATAAAAGTATCTGATGTCCAATCTAAGCTTCCTAAAGGTTGGAATGCAACAGAATCTAAGCGTAACAAAGATATGCAAGCTGCGTTAGAAGGTGGCATATCTTCTCCAGTGTATTCTATTGCAATTAATGAACAAACTGATTGTAAAGACGCTGTAGCTGAGTATTTAGCGTCTAAAGCTAAGTAACATCAGTTTGTAGTAATATGTAGATAAAGGTG
>Ga0098052_1002632_pt1 | contig 10812 bp, 7 predicted proteins | sample 15_taG_FD_81591 | JGI IMG/M metagenome (GOLD analysis project Ga0098052, IMG submission 81591) | Marine viral communities from the Subarctic Pacific Ocean - 15_ETSP_OMZ_AT15312 metaG | ecosystem: Environmental > Aquatic > Marine > Oceanic | place: Pacific Ocean | collected 2015-01-18 | reverse complement strand
TTACCAGAATTCCGAACCCGCCAGCTTGGAGAGCAAGCGCAAATCCACAAACCAGAAGAGCCAGCCTGCCAATCGCCAAAGCAATGACAAGCATCGGTCTTTGGCCTGATACAATCATGTCAGCCGTTATGCGGATGGTGCAGAAATAAACGATACCCATGGCAAACCCACCCGAGAAACAGACAGGCAACAACAGAAGTATTGGCGATACATCGGAATTAATCATTGTGTGTTCATCCATTTCCATGCAGTCCAGCCCCCAATTGCCAAGCCGACGATCAGCAATGGTCCTGTCCAGAAAATGCCCGTACCAAACTGTTTGTCGATCCAGTGTCCCAAAAAAAGTCCACCCAATGTCGGTACAATAATGATCCAGCCCAGCACCCCGATTTGGGCCAATCGTCGACCGACTGACATATCGCCTTCGCGTAACCAGCGATCATGCCGTTCGCGTCGCCGCCTTACTTCCCGAACAAGCGGGTCTTCTTCCGGTGGCTGCGGAAATCTATCGGGTGCTTTGCTCACCGGAATGTTTCCTTATGCATGCCAGGACGCAGGCGGCTGATGATCTGTCGAATGGCATGCATCTGAAGACGCATCGTTTCAACATGCTCGACGCGTTCTTCGTCGGCTTCGGAATGAAATCTTTGTAAAACTTCCTGATCGAGAGTTGCCAGATCGTCTCCGGTGACAGCTTCGCGGGTCGCAATGTTGATTTTTGTACGTTCACTTACAGTCATGACGCCGTTACGCACGGCGCAAAACCGGTCCTGACCTTCGACGCGCCAACTGACAATGGAAATTGCCAATGCCGTCAGAAACGGCGCATGCCCGGGCAGGATACCAAAACTGCCACTTTCATCTTCGGCATGAAGGCTATCGATTTCTTCATCAACGACGATTGAAAGCGGTGTGATGATCGTCAACCTCATCGTCATGATCTGGCCTCGCGATCGCTGGCATCGGTGGCGGTTGCTTTTTCTTCTTTCGCACGGGCTTCTTGGAGTGTTCCGACCATATAAAGCGAACTTTCAGACCAATCGTCTGTCTCCCCGTCCAGGATTGCCCGGCATCCTGCCAATGTATCGGAAAGGGCAACGCTTGTGCCCGGCGTGCCTGTAAAAGCCTGTGTGACCATGAAGGGTTGGCTTAGGAAACGCTGTAGCCGGCGTGCCCGTTTAACGGTCTTTCTGTCCGCAATTCCCAGTTCCTCGATGCCGAGCAGAGAGATAATGTCGGTCAGTTCCCTGAACCTTGCCAGTGCCTGACGGACTGCTTCGGCAGTTTCATAATGATCTTTGCCAACGACCAGCGGGTCCAGCAACATCGAGGAAGAGGCAAGAGGATCAATCGCGGGATAGAAACCTTCGGCAGCTTGCGCGCGCGACAGCACAACGACACAATCCATATGGCTTGAAATTGTTGTTACGGCGGGGTCCGTAAAATCATCGGCGGGCACATAGACCGCTTGAATAGCGGTAACTGCCGCTCCGGCAACCGATGCGATGCGTTCCTGAAGTCCGGCAACTTCGGTTGCCAGTGTCGGCTGATAGCCAACGCGCGATGGTAGACGTCCCAAAAGGCTTGATACCTCTGCTCCTGCCTGGACAAAGCGAAAGACATTGTCCATCAACAACAGCACATTCTGGTGCTTCTGATCGCGAAAATATTCCGAAACGGTCAGGGCGGTAAGCGGGGTGCGCCAACGTGCGCCGGGTGGTTCATTCATCTGGCCATACACAAGAACGGTTCGTTCCAGAACGCCGGATGCCTGCATTTCGGTCAGAAGTTCATGACCTTCACGCGAACGTTCACCGATCCCGGCAAAAACAGATATGCCCTCGTATTTCTGGACCATGGCATGAATAAGTTCCATGACCAGAACCGTTTTGCCGACCCCGGCACCGCCAAACATTGCGGCTTTTCCGCCTTGTGCCATTGGTGTGAGAAGATCAATAACCTTGATCCCGGTTTCGAAAATTTCAGTGTTTTTTGTTTGTGCTTTCAACAATGGCGGAAGGGCGTGGATCGGGCGACGTGGCGTGTCCTTTGCCAAAGCTGGCCCGCTATCCTTCGGTTCACCGACGACATCAATCAGGCGACCCAGAATGTTGTTGCCGACAGGCACTGTCACAGGGGTACCAGTTGCATAAACCTTTACGCCGCGGGACAATCCCGCCGTCGACTGAAATGCGACAGCACGCAGCGTTTCCAGATCAAGGTGACTGTGAACTTCCAGGGTTAAAGGTGTCGGTTGATCCCATGCCACAATCAACGAAGAATTGATTGGTGGCAGACCCGACCCTGTGAAAACGACGTCAACAACCGCACCGCGAACGGCGTGCACAATGCCGTGCAGTTCTTCTTTTATGGCTGGCTGTTTGTCATCCCGGTGCATGGTCGGAGGAACTCCTGACCTTTGGTGCTCTATTTATCTTCGGGGTTTGGTGCTATTTCCCAATTGATAGTATTCAATCAGGCACCGCGCGACACTGATTCAAATCAATATGGTGTTGGCTTCCGGCGTCAACCTGCCTAAAGGTTAGATAGTGGGTGCTATTATATTCCCGCAATCAAATTAATGACGGAGTTGCAATTAATTGAAGAGAGCAGTTCGGGAAATGTGAGCCCTTCTAGCATATAACCTCAGAAATTTATTTCTCATTACTTGAGTTGTAGCTTGCAAGCTCGGTAAGCCCGCTTGTCATGATTCGGGGTTATGGCCTCTGGCGTGAACGCCAATCACAGCCGTTCAGAAGATATCGCCGCGCGCTGTCATCGGGGTTTTACGCATTTTTTATGCCTGACATCGGTTCAGGACACATTTCTGCCATCGTATTTTTACGGCCCTCCCTCCTAGCCTGTAGCAGTTGATCCGAACACTACAGGAGTATCCCATGTTCGATCTGATCTATGCCGTTCTGGCATTGGGTGCCTTTGCCATGTGCGGGCTTGCGGTTCGCGGCTGCGCGCGGATCTAGGAGGTTCCATGATCAGTTACATCCTTGGTGGTGCCATATCGGCAGTACTGATTGTCTATCTGTTTTACGCCCTGATCCGGGCCGAAAAATTCTAGGACGGAGTTCCCGATGATAACCGATCTCGGCCAGTTCGCGCTTTATTGCGCGATCCTGCTGGCGTGCGCCCCGTTGCTGGGCGGGTATATGTACCGGGTTTACAGCGGACAGGCGGTTTTGCTGTCCCCCGTTTTCAAGCCGGTTGAGAAAGTCATTTATCGCATCTGCGGCATTGATGCGCAGGCGTCGCAACATTGGTCACGCTATGCCGTGACCCTTCTGGCCTTTAACGCGGCCGGATGGGTTTTGCTGTTTGCCATTCTGCGTTTGCAGCATCTTTTGCCGTGGAATCCGGCCGGGCTGGCGCCGATGTCGTCCGATCTGGCGTTCAATACGGCGGTCAGTTTTGTTACCAATACCAATTGGCAGGCCTATGGCGGTGAAACTTCACTGTCCTATTTCAGCCAGATGGTCGGCCTGACCATGCAGAACTTTGTCAGTGCGTCGACGGGCATGGCGGTTGGTGTTGCTGTGATCCGCGGATTTGCCGGTCGCAAGGTCCGCGATCTTGGCAATTTCCATGTCGATATGACGCGCGGGGTTCTTTACATTCTGCTGCCGCTTTCGATTGTTGCGGCGATTTTCCTGATGTCGCAGGGCGTTCCGCAGAACCTGAATTCCTATGTCGATGCAACGACACTTGAGGGAACAAAACAGGTTCTGGCCCAGGGGCCTGCAGCATCGCAGATCGCGATCAAACAACTTGGCACCAACGGCGGCGGTTTCTTTAACGTCAACTCTTCGCACCCTTATGAAAACCCGACACCGCTCAGCAATCTCCTTCAGATGGTTTATTTGTTGCTGATCCCGGCGGCATTCTGCTTCCTGTTTGGCAAAATGGTTAATGACAGGCGTCAGGGCATTGCGATTTTTGCCGTGATGGCCGTGCTGTTTGTCGGTGGATTTGCTGCAACCTATAGCGCGGAGAGTTCCGGCAATGCCTTGCTGGCCAATAGCAACACGATTATCGCCGATCCGGGCAATATGGAAGGCAAGGAAACCCGTTTTGGTATCCTGAATTCCACCCTGTGGGCGACAGCGACAACTGCTGCGTCGAACGGATCGGTCAATGCCATGCATGACAGTCTGACACCACTTGGCGGCATGGTAACAATGCTGAACATGCAGCTTGGGGAAATCGTCTATGGCGGTGTCGGTGCCGGTTTCTACGGCATGCTGCTGTTTGTTGTTCTGACGGTTTTCATTGCCGGACTTATGGTCGGGCGGACGCCGGAATATCTGGGCAAGAAGATCGAAGCCCGCGAGATCAAGCTGGCTGTTCTGGCCATTCTGACCATGCCGATCGGCATTCTGGTATTCGGGGCCCTGTCGGCCACCGTTCCGGTCGCTATGACGGCAGTACAGGATGCTGGACCGCACGGGCTTTCGGAAATCCTTTATGCTTATAGCTCGGCGACGGGCAATAACGGCTCTGCCTTTGCCGGGTTCGGGGCCGGAATGCCGTTCCATACTACCTTGCAGGGCATTGCGATGCTGCTGGGGCGTTATGGCTTCATCATTCCGATCCTGGCGATTGCCGGGTCGCTCGGGACAAAGAATGTCGTTCCGGTTTCGGGCGGCACATTCCCGACCCATGGTCCGCTTTTCGTTACCCTTCTGATTGCCGTCATTATGATTGTCGGCGGTCTCACTTTCTTCCCGGCATTGGCACTTGGCCCGATTGCTGAGCATTTCGCAATGCTGGCCGGAACTGTCTATTGACCGGAGGAGTTCACAAGATGAAGAAAACAGAAAATTCCCGTCTGCTGGATGGGGCGCTTGTCCGGACTGCCAGTATAGAGGCGTTTCGCAAGCTTGATCCGAGGATCATGATCCGCACTCCGGTGATGTTCATGGTTGAGGCCGGTGCGGTGATGGCAACTGTCATCAGCATCCATACCGGCATGACGGGTGGCCCAGATCTATCCACTCTGATCCAGATCACTGTCTGGCTCTGGTTTACAGTCCTGTTTGCCAATTTTGCCGAGGCGGTCGCCGAAGGTCGTGGCAAGGCACGTGCCGATAGTCTGCGGTCAACCAATAAGGAAACCCAGGCAAAAAAGCTTCGCAACGGGGAAAAGACCGCCGTTGAAATGGTCGCAAGCAGCCGTCTTTCGCCCGGTGACTTTGTACTGGTCGAGGCGGGCGATGTCATCCCGGTCGATGGCGAGATCGTCGAAGGGATTGCTTCGGTCGATGAATCTGCGATCACCGGCGAATCTGCCCCGGTCATCCGCGAAAGTGGCGGGGACCGGTCGGCGGTAACCGGCGGAACGCGGATTGTGTCAGACTGGCTTAAAGTCCGTGTTACCGCCAAACCGGGCGAAAGCTTCCTTGATCGCATGATCGCTATGGTCGAAGGCGCGCAGCGTCAGAAAACACCAAACGAGATCGCGCTTAATATCCTGCTGGTCGGCATGTCGATCATCTTCCTGATCGTCGTCGTCACGCTTGAGCCGTTCGCGCTGTTCTCGGGGACGTCGATCCCGATGGCGTTTCTGATTGCGTTGCTGGTGACCTTGATCCCGACGACAATTGGCGGGTTGCTATCTGCCATCGGGATTGCGGGTATGGACCGTCTGGTCAAGGCCAATGTCATCGCCAAGTCCGGGCGTTCGGTTGAGGCATCGGGGGATGTCGATACGCTGCTGCTTGATAAAACCGGAACCATTACCTTTGGCAACCGTATGGCAGACGAATTTGTGCCGCTCAAAGGTGTCACAGATCGCGAAGTCGCGGAAGCTGCGGCAATCGCATCGCTTGCCGATGACACACCAGAGGGCAAATCGATTGTCGAACTGGCAGGCAAGCTGTTTGATTTCCGGGGTGATAAATCGAAATTGTCCAAGGCGATTGCCTTTAGTGCCGAAACCCGTATGTCCGGGGCCGATATCGGTGTGGATGAATATCGTAAAGGTGCCGGGGATGCGATGCGGGCATATGCCGAAGCGGGCCCGCAGGTTGCCGAACTTGGCCGGATCGTTGATGGCATCGCCAAATCAGGTGGCACGCCGCTTGTGGTCGCGAAAAACCACAAGATCATGGGTGTCATTCATCTGAAAGACATCATCAAACCGGGCATCCGCGAACGGTTTGCCGAATTGCGCGCCATGGGCATCCGGACCGTCATGATTACGGGGGACAACCCGTTAACGGCCGCCGCAATCGCCGCCGAGGCCGGGGTGGATGACTTTCTTGCCGAGGCAACGCCGGAGAAGAAACTGGAACTGATCCGTCAGGAACAGGAAGGCGGGCGTCTGGTGGCGATGTGCGGTGACGGATCGAACGATGCGCCGGCCTTAGCACAGGCAGATGTCGGGGTTGCGATGAATGATGGCACCCAGGCCGCACGCGAGGCGGGCAACCTTGTCGACCTTGATAGCGATCCGACCAAGCTGATCGAGATCGTCCAGGTCGGCAAACAGTTGCTGATCAGCCGGGGCGCTTTGACAACATTTTCGATTGCCAACGATGTTGCCAAGTATTTCGCGATCCTGCCTGCCCTGTTCATTGCGGCCTATCCGCAGCTTGGTGCGCTGAACATCATGGGGCTTGCCAGCCCGCAAAGCGCAATCCTTTCGGCGGTGATCTTTAATGCCCTGATCATTATCGCCCTGATCCCGCTGGCTCTGCGCGGGGTACGGTTTACGCCGGGCAGTGCGGCGGCGCTGCTGCGTCGAAATCTTCTGATCTATGGCCTTGGTGGCCTGATCGTTCCCTTTGTCGGCATCAAGGTCATTGACCTTCTGATCAATGCCGTCGGTCTGGTTTAACGGAGAATTTGTCATGTTGAACTTGTTACGTCCGGCCATTGGCATGGCTGCTGTGATGACGGTGATAACCGGTGTTGCCTATCCGCTGGCAATGACCGGGATCGGGCAGGGACTGTTCGCGGAAGAAGTCAATGGCAGCCTGATTGAAAAGGATGGGGTTGTGATCGGTTCGCGCCTGATCGGCCAGAAGTTTGAAAGTGACCGTTATTTCCATCCGCGTCCTTCCTATGCCGGTGACGGTTACGAGGGGGATAATTCCGGAGGTTCCAACCTTGGGGCGACGAACCGGGAACTGGTCAACGGGATCAAGGCCCGTGCCTTTGATCTTTCGGCGGAAAACGGCAATCGCCCGGTGCCAATAGATTTGTTGACGGCATCGGGCAGCGGACTTGACCCCGATATCTCACCCGACGGCGCCCGCTTCCAGATGGAAAGGGTGGCGAAAGCCCGAAACATCCCGCTCAATGACCTGGAAGAACTGATTGCAGCCCATATTGAAGACAGGACCTTTGGTCTGATCGGGGAGCCACGGGTCAATGTTTTGATGCTGAATCTGGCTTTGGACGAAATATCGTCCTGATCCGATGGATTATTCCAAAAATACAGGGTATCGGGCTGTCTTTCGGCAGTCCGGTGCCCGGCAAAGACAGGTTCAGCGCGAGGCAGAGGAAATGCGCGCTGTCTGGCTCCGGAGCAAGGTGCTGTCAGTCTATCGGCGATTTATCCGGGTGATCCGCCGATGGTTCTGATATGACAGGATAAATACGAAAGGCTTTGATCGACGCAACATGACCGACGAAGAGGACCGTCCATCCCCCGAAGCCCTGCTGGAACAGACCCGCAAGGATGATCGGGGCAAGCTCAAGATCTTTCTGGGCGCCTATCCGGGCGTCGGAAAGACCTATGCCATGCTTCAGGCCGCGCAGGAACGGCGGAAGGAGGGGCGGGATGTCATTGTCGGCATCGTCGAAACCCACGGGCGCGTGGAAACCGAAAACCTCTTGCGCGGTCTTGATACATTGCCGCGCAAGAAGCTTTTGCATCGGGGCCGTGTTTTTGGGGAAATGGATATCGATGCGATCATCTGGCGCAAGCCGGAAATCGCCCTTGTTGATGAACTGGCACACACCAATGTGCCGGGCAGCCGCCATGAAAAGCGCTATCAGGATATCGATGAACTGCTTTATGCCGGGATTGATGTCTATACGACGCTGAACATCCAGCATCTTGAAAGCCTGAACGATATTGTCGCCCGGATTTCACGTGTTCGCGTACGCGAAACCCTGCCCGACAGGTTCCTTGAAAAAGCCAATGAAATCGAGCTGATCGATTTGCCGCCTGATGATCTTTTGCAAAGACTGCGCGATGGCAAGGTTTATGTCATCGATCAGGTGGGGCGCGCGCTCCGGCATTTCTTCAGCAAGGGAAATCTGACCGCACTTCGCGAACTGGCGATGCGTATTGCCGCCGAACGCATTGATGCGCAGATGCTGGAATATATGCGTACCCATGCGGTCAGCGGCCCATGGCCGACGCAGGACCGCCTGATGGTATGCCTGAATGAAAGTCCGGTGGCCAAAAAGCTGGTGCGCACGGCCAAGCGGATGGCAGAACGCCAGCGTGTTCCGTGGATCGCCTTGCATGTGGAAACACCGCGCGACGACCGGATGGCGAATGCCGAAAAGGATGACATTGCCGAAGCCCTGCGTCTGGCAGAGCAGCTTGGTGCGGAAATTGTCACGCTTCAGGCCGAAGCCCATTTGGCAAAAGAGATTTCCGCATTGGCGTCCAAACGCAATGTCACGCGTCTTCTGATCGGCCGGCCAAGGCGAAGGCGCTGGACCGGATTGTTGCGCGAGAATGTGGCGCGCAAGCTGCTTGAGAATGCCGAGGGCTTTGATGTTACGGTCATTGCCGCGGACGCGGATGAGAAAAAACGTTCGCTGATCTCGGACAATCCGTTCGAACGCGGAAACTGGCGATCACGCAGTCTTTCATGGGTCTTTGGCAGCGTTACTTTGGCAACCGTTGCCGCACTTTTTGCTGACCGGTATGTGCCGCTTGGCAATCTGTCGCTGATTTATCTTCTGGCGGTGTTGTTAACTGCGATCCGTTGCGGCATGTGGCCGTCGATTGCCGCCAGTCTGCTGTCTTTCATTTCCTACAATTTCTTCTTCACCGTGCCCTATTACACCCTGTCGGTGTTCCATCATGAACAGCTGATTACCATCGTATTTTTCCTGATTGTCTCGGTCATTGTTGGCAATCTGGCAGGACGCCTGCGCCTGCAGGTCGATGCCATGAAAACCAGCGGCAAGCGCACCGCCAATCTTTATGATTTCAGTCGCAAGATTGCGGCGGCGGCGTCGCTTGACGATGTGTTGTGGGCGGCGGTGCATCATGTGGCAGCGACACTTGATTGCCAGTCGATGGTCCTGCAGCCGGGCACGGAAGGATCGTTGGAAATTACCGCAGCCTACCCGCCAGAAGACCAGTTGGGGCTAAAAGATTGGGGGGCCGCCGAATGGGCGTGGGAGCATTCCAAACCGGCCGGGTGGCGATCGGAGACCCTGCCAACAGCCGAATGGCTATTCATGCCGGTGAATACCCCGCAGGGAGCGCTTGGTGTTCTTGGTGTCCGCTTCAGGGAAGATGCGCGCACATTGGGGCCCTCCCAGCGTCGCCTGCTTGAAGCACTTGTCGATCAGGTCGCTGTTGCTGTTGAACGTACCCGTCTTGCGACCGATATCGAAGAAGCACGATTGCTAAGCGAGACCGAGCAGCTCCGCGCGGCACTTTTGTCTTCGGTATCACATGATTTGCGCACCCCACTGGTATCGATCATCGGGTCGGCGACGACATTATCAAGCTATGGCGACAGCATGGGAGAAGAGGATCGCGGGCAGCTTACCCAGACCATCCTTGAGGAAAGCGAACGTCTGAACCGGTTTGTTCAGAACCTTCTGGATATGACACGGCTTGGCTATGGTGCCTTGCAGCCGAAAAAGGAATGGTCCGACTTTGCCGAGATTATCGGTCGTGCGATCAAGCATGTCCGCATATATGCCGGGTCGCGATCCTTTGACGTGCAGGTATCGCCCGATCTGTCACCGATCCAGCTTGATCCCGTGCTGATCGAACAGGTTCTGTTCAATATTCTTGATAATGCTGTAAAGCATACTGCTGATGATGGCCGGATTACCGTAAAGGCCAAGGCAGATAAAACGCGGATGGTGGTCGAGATATCGGATAACGGGCGCGGTATCCCGACCGAAGCACGGCAGGCTGTTTTTGATGTTTTCTACCGTGTGCGCGCAGGCGATAGCCAGGTGGCGGGCACGGGGCTTGGATTGTCGATCTGCCGTGGTTTTATCGAGGCACATGGCGGACGTATCGTCGCCCTTGACGGGCCGCAGGGTGTGGGCACAACGATTGCCATAACCCTGCCGATGACCGCGATGCCGACGGTTGCAGAGGATGACGAGGATTTGCAGGATGGCAGTGCGGAAGGAAACTGACATGCGCGATCAGGCCAAAGTGCTGATCATTGATGACGAACCGCAAATTCGTAAATTCCTGCGGATCAGCCTTGGTGCGCAGGGGTATGAGGTGATCGAGGCCGAAAACGGCCAGTCGGGTATCGAGAAATGCGCCCTTGAGACCCCGCATCTTGTCATTCTTGATCTTGGGCTGCCTGATTTGGACGGGCAGGAAGTTTTGGCGAAAATCCGGGAATGGAGTGAGGTCCCGATTATCGTACTGTCCGTGCGTGCCAATGAGGAGGAAAAAGTGACTGCCTTGGACCGTGGTGCGAACGATTACGTGACCAAGCCGTTCGGCATCGCCGAATTGATCGCACGGGTGCGGGCTATCTTGCGCAGCCGCAAATCTGAAGACCTGACCAGTAGCGAGATTGTTTCGGGCGAGCTGAAGATCGACCTGGCAGCGCACAGGGTTTTTAA
>Ga0098052_1002631_pt1 | contig 10813 bp, 2 predicted proteins | sample 15_taG_FD_81591 | JGI IMG/M metagenome (GOLD analysis project Ga0098052, IMG submission 81591) | Marine viral communities from the Subarctic Pacific Ocean - 15_ETSP_OMZ_AT15312 metaG | ecosystem: Environmental > Aquatic > Marine > Oceanic | place: Pacific Ocean | collected 2015-01-18 | reverse complement strand
ATGGCAATTAGCGTAACAGAAATTCTTGGAACAGATTCTTTATCAGGATCCAGATTAGTATTGAATGATAACTTCAATATTTTAACAAGCGAAATTAATGCAATGGAGGTTTACTTTAACCCTACTGCTGGTACTATCACTAACCTTAATGATATAAAAACAGAATCATTAAGAGTAGGTTTAAGTTCCATCTTATTAGATATTAATGCTTCTACATTTGACATTCTAACGAATGTTGATATGACAGGAAACTTAAATCTTAATGGTGGGGGTTTAATTAGAAATGATGTAGATCCACAAACATTGGATGATGTATTTGCTGCAGGTTTACCTATTAACGTAGGAACCAGTACTGCTGTACCACCTTACACTTCTGAAAGGTGTGGTAACAGTACAGGAGCACCTGTATCAATTTTACTTAACGATGGATCTATTGGTCAAGAAATATTCTTTGTATACTCGCAGGCACAGACTGGTGTTATAAGTATCTCCGGTGCAGTTACTCCATTAGTATTACCAGGTGGTACTAATATTGAGTTGGATGCACAAGGTGAAACGGTTCACTTGTTATGTGTTGATGATGGTACAGGTAATGGAGTTTGGTTCTTAGTAGGTGGAGCTGGATATACAATAGTTTAATAAAAAGAAAAACGATACATGGCAACGGCACCATTAATTAAAACACCGCAGGCTGATGGAGGAACATTTTATACATTCTCCTCATCTGCTCGAGATCTTTCAAAGACCCTTAATAATGATAATCTTAAGTTGGTCTTTTCTAAGTTTGTGCTTTTAAATATCCCAGACTTTGATAAATTAGATCCTACTACATTTAGTAATTATCAGAATTATATGCAGTTTGATACTATTGACGGTATGATTGCAAGCGGTGGCCTAAAGGGTGATCCTAATGTTAACTTTGCTGAGAGTCTTCAGAATTACGCGCTGAACTTAGAGGAGTTAATTATTAGTGATACTTCTTATGATAATACAATACAGAGATCTGTTGCCGAGAGAGTATTTTTTAAATGGATGAAAGAAACTGGTGCAATGCGATTCCGTGCTGCAACTAATCTTGAAAAGAATCCTGGTGTATCAAGACCTCTATTTGTTGAAGAAGATCAAATAACAACTGGTAGTAAGCAGTATAGAAGAGTTGTACAATATGTTGGTGATATTGATATTGTTAATAATGTTGATAAAGCTGGAGAAGCTTATACCGAGCTTTATATAAATGTACCAACTGAAGTAGGAGGAACACCAACTATTTTATTTGATTCAATCTCTGATGCAAATTACCAACCGAGCTTAAGCATACAAGGTAAGGATGAATTTATTCTAGGTCGTAACGCTAGCACAATCCAGCCACAAGGATTAAGCATCAATGCTTTTTATGATTATGATAATCAATTATTAGGTGGTGGTCCTGCTGGTTATACAGATCCTAATGCAAACTGGATGCAAGAACCAACACCAGCAACAACATTGAATTCTTATTTTACAGAACCTATTACATTTACTAGTACAGTGAATGTTGATATAAGAAAGTATCCTGCTGATTATAGTAGCCCTCCTCCTGCGGGATTTAGCGGTTCTGCATACGTAAGATCTCAGCTTGATGGAATTACGGTTGATTTTACCGCAAACGATTATGAACAAATTATAACAGATCCAACTATTTCTACTATTCCACAATTTAATGGAAGTGATTTATCAAATACATTTGAATTTAATTCAGTATTGGTTTATTATGATTTAGTTGATACAAGCAACACAGCAAATACAGTAACTAACCTTTATGGTATTTTACTTGTAGATAATATCACACCTACAACAGATGGGGGTTATATTCAAAGATACCCTAAATATAAACCTAATAAAGTAACAGGCCAAAACGGTAACAGTTATGGATTTAAAATTAATTTACGATTTGATGCTTCGCCAGGAACCGCTGGAATTGACACAATTGTCAATGACTATAATACATTTTCAATGCAACTCTTCAGTGAAGCAACTGCACAACTGCAAGAATCTGCAAAAATATTCCAAACACAGCAATTAGAAATATCTGAGTTGGATCAAAAGGTACAAACACTAGAAAATCAGATAACTAATGTAGCTGATGTAACATCTTTACAGGCACAGATTACAAGTGTGCAGAATCAATTGGATAGTGCTAACTTAGCTTTTGCTAATGATACTGTTTTACTTGATCTTATCGCTAAGAACTCGGATGAAATTCAAGGATTAGCAAATGGTAATGTTCCGGTATCATTACAATATAATACCGATGTTCTAAGACAAGGAACTGGTATTACAGTAGATACAAATACACCTAACCTTGTTACTATTTCTTTAGCAGCACAAGATTATACTTTTATGGTTCCATTTAATAAAGATGAGGTTCAAATAACTGTAGCTAATCCATTAAACTTAAATCAAGCAACACCACAGGTATTCACGGCACTAAGAACATATACTAATATGTTAAGACTAGATACTGTGAACGAGGCAGGCGGTGATTTAAATATTTATGTTGATGATTTAGATATTCAATGGAAAACTGGACAAACCTTAAGATTAGCATTTAATAATAATCTAAATATAGGATCAAGAAATATACGTGTTTGGACAGATTCTCCAAGTAGGCTCAATAACGGTTCTTATGGTATGTCAATGGGAGTAATTCCTAATGCGGATATATCTACTAAACCTATTATTGAATTTATATGCACAGAGCAAGGTGTACTTAGTTTCGTATATGATATAATTAAATAAATAATAAAAGAAAGAAGAAAAACTAATGGCTGAAAACAATTCAATATCAACACTTTTACCGGAGCTTCTTAGACTTTTTAATAATTCGTTAGAGAGTTTTGAAAAGGTTAATCAGGCCATAACTTCTAGTAATGAATCGGTCACGATTAATATACAGAATAATGATGGAACTAATTCAAGGGTAACTATTCCAAGTTTTGGTTTTTTAAAGAATTCAGTAGATAGATTACAATCAAACATTAATACAATTACCAATGTAAACGGTTCTGATAGCTCTATAAGATTATCGGATGGTACATTTAGAAAATTAGTTTTAGCTAAGTTACCAACCGAGGCAAGTGACTTAACTTCAATTAATTCAATAGAAAATTTTAATATTAAACCTAATTGGTTTTTTGAAGAATTAATTAACCCACTCCTTTACATTTCATTTGATTTGACAGGACAGGTACCTATTGACACTGAGAGGGCTATAATACAAAGATACATTTTAAATACTAATACGCAAACTAAGATTAATTATTTTCAAGATAATTTTGAAGGAAGGGCGGATATAGATTTTAATAGCTTTTTACAACAGATTGTTGAAAAGAACATTTCATATGTATTAGATGAAGCGGTAGTTGATTTACCACCAAGAGTAAAAAGATATACTGGAAACTTTAGTGTACTAAGAATATCAGATGCTACCGTTACGGAGGAGATTAACGGTGTTAGTGTCACTGCTCAACGGAAACAATATAAACTAAATAAGATATTTTATACTGACTCAGAGGCCGATTTTGATGATACAGTACAACTAGCAGTGGGTGATAGCCTTGAGGTTATTACTAATCCTATTAATACAAGGTATAGAATTATCAAAGTAGATTCAAGTACAAATACAGTTATTGTAGAATTGGTTGAAGGCGCCGAGCCGATAAGAATTGGTGCTGATATATTAAAAATATCATCAACACTGGAAGATAATATACAGGTTGATGTAACTGTAGGTTTTAATGAAAGATGTGTTACTTTTGTTAAACCTATTGATCCTGACTCAAAAATACCTGCTGTTAATTGGTCTCCCGGTAGTGCTTTTTATACAAATACATTAACCACTATTAATGCAGCAGGTAATCAACAAACATTAGGAGAATATTATCAGCAAAGTGCAATTGACTTTGGTTCAATGTTACTTTCTTTTGCAGATGATAAAATACCAACAACAAGAGAAGGAGTAAAACCAAATGCACCAAGTATTAATGTTGATGATTTTAGTGTTAAGCTTGTTAACGGGCAAGTAAGTGATTCACCTGCTATAATAGAACTAACAGATCTTAATAACCAAAAGAATACTATAGAGGCAACTATTAAAGAAGAGGATGGTGCAATTTCACAAAGCCGAACTAAGATACAAACAACTAATTATTCTACCGAGGTTGAAAGAGATGCTGATATAAATGCATTACAAGGTCTAATTACAGAGAGATCTTCACAAGCAGAATTATATGCATCGGTTGTTAAAGAAATAGATGCAAAGAGACAAGACAATTCAGTATCAAGTATATCACCTAAATATAGAGCTCGAGGTTTCTGGGCAATGCCTGAAGAAAAATCAACACCTGCAACAGGAACACAATCTATTGTTAAATTTAAAATAAGATATAGATATCTTTCTAATGATGGTGCTGCAAACCCAGTTGATCAATTTGAATTTACTGATGGGTCTGGTTCTAGCCAAGGTGCATTCTCTAATTATAATATAGTAGATAGTACACTAAGACCTAGAACTAAAAATCCTATAACAGGTACTTATGAGTGGGTTGCTATTGATGCAGACAATGCAGAATCAGTTAATATTAATCAATTAGATATTCCAATAAGAAAAGGAGAACAGGTAGAAGTGCAGGTTAAATCTATTTCAGAGGCAGGGTGGCCATCTAATCCACTGGAGAGTGATTGGTCATCTGCTGTGATTATACCGTTCCCAACAGATCTTAGTTCTGATAATGCAGTTGAAGCTATTATTAATCAAAATCAACAAGATTTAGCAAAAGTTTCATTAGAACAAGATTTAAATGAATTAGGAATACAAGAACATTTAAGTAGTTCATTTACTGCTAATGAGAATTACTATGCGCATTCATCTCCAGTTATTGCTTCTGGTTTCTTATCAGAAAACCAGACACCGATTGATTTATTTACTAAGCTTTCGGAGATGCAAGCAAGATTAGATGAATTCACAGAGATACTAAGAAATGCTCAAGGTGAATTGGTAGTAACATTAATTGATGATCAAGGTAATGTTCAAAATCTTAGAAGAAATTCGGTTACTAAGATTTTTGCTGGATTCTATGCTCAAGAAGTATCTAACTTAGATGATCCAAGAGGAGCTGTTATATCTAAAACATTCTTTATTAACCTAGCTAACAAAGAACAAACAGGTCTGAGGTTAGTTTCAAGGATTGCTGGTAATAGAAGTAGAATGGTTAAACAATCAGAAGATCCTGTTTATACAAATTCTGCTGTTGAGGGTGGGAGTGTTATATTGCCTGCAACATACCCCTGGTTAGATAATAGTTCAGCTAATCAAAGTGATGGGATTAGTACATACACCTCTAATGATGCAGATTATAATACTGTGAGGAGATATGATTTAACTCCGCTTTTATTAACTAATCCTACTATAGACACATCTTGGCTGTACGGACAGACAACATCTTTAGCACCATTTCAATCTACACAAAATAAAAATCAATTTATAAGTAGCAGATTTAGTGATGTATCATCTGAAGAAAATTTTTATAGTTATAGAAACCCGGTGAGTGACTTTACCTTTAATTTAGATACTGCTGAAAACTTTTATGGTAGAACTACTGATACAGGTGCTGCTATACCGAGTGAGTTTTTCTGGGGTGGTGGTTTTGATATAGCAACAGGTTTACCAACAACTGCATCTACTTATCCAATCAGTAGTGGTGATGAAACATTAGAGGTTCATATTACTCACCCAATCATTCAGAGCATGGATGCATTTAGACAGGCGTATATTGCTGCAACCGGTGATTCTTTTACTTTAGGGGCAGTAGGAAGTGGTTTGCCATCAGTCGCTGAAGCTGATTGTACATCAGGCGGTAACGGCACGGCAAATATTATGTTTAGACAATCTAAATTTATACCATTGCAATCAGATAGTGGCTTAGGTAAACAACAAGCAATTTATTTAAATGAAAATGTAGGAGAGATTCAAGCGTTAGCTATAAGTTCTGGGTTTTCACCGTTTGTTTCTGGTCAAACATTTGAAGCTAGCCCAAGCATTGTGGCAATCCCACCACTAGCAGATTTAACTAATGTTAATATTGTTAACAACGGTTTAGGATATATGAGAAATGTAAAAACCTCGTTTGAAACATTTGATCAATATACATTAGGTAAAGAATCTTGTGGATCGTATTTGTTTATATCTGCTGATGATCATTTAAGTGTACAGACTAGTGGTGATTCTATTCAATCTTCTGCGATTATACAATTTGGTCAACAAAATTCGGTTAATATACCTATGGTGTATCAATATAGAATGACAGATTACTTTGGTACAGGCTCTGGTTCATCTGGTGGTTTAGGAAATATTGCAGGGGATTCTACCGGGGCAACTGTTAATGTTACTTATTCAAAAAAGATTGGGTTTGATATATTCCCTAATAATCAAGATGTACTCCAATATGACATAGAGGTCTTTTCAAAGTATCGTACTAATAATCTAAATATAAATGTATTCCCATCCAGGACAGTTACCAAAGGGTTGAATGATTTAGAAAAAGTATTAACTAAGCTAAGCCCATCAGTTACTGCAACGAGAGTAAATGAGGTTGTAAGAACTGGTGGAAAGTCATTAGGTGCAGGAGTAAATCAAGGCTTTGGAGAATAGGACTCTAATAATGTTATCTTCTAAACATTTGATTTTCACAACCTTCATGGTGAATAAATAAAAAAAGTGAAAATTAAATGAGTGAAAAACTTTTTGATAAGGCATCATATAGCATAGTTAGAACCAATCCCAAGTTAACAGGTAATGTTAAGCTTGTTAGTAATGGTTCTGATTTGTATATGGAATCCTTTAGCGCTAATACCGAATTGGCATCATCTTCTTTTAAAGCATTTAAAATAAACGGGCAAGGTACCTATGATCGTGATGTTTGGAAATTCTTCCAAGGTGGTAAATTCCCAGCTGAATTGGCATATGAGGTATTCCAAGAATATCGGGATGTTTCTGTTCTTTCACAATACCAGAATCAGTTTGAGATGTTTTATTCTGCAGGCACCAGATCCATTGCATCTAATTCATATCCTGAAGATCTAGGAATGCTAGCTCCGATTTGGTTAAATGAACAAATCCCTAATAACTTTGTAATATTTAGAATAGATAATCCAGCTGCAGTTAACAATATTAATGAAGCCTTACAAAATACAAATTATCTAGATGCACAAACATCTACCGAATTTACAAAAAATGTTTTGGAGAATTGTACAGCAATTAAAACATTTGATTTAACAAGTAATAGTTTATTAGGATCTTATTTAAGGAATTATAGAAACCAGGAATCATTCCCAAAGTCACCTCTTAATGTTTCATGGAGAAAAGATGAGCCTATTCAATGGGCAGGAATCAATTATGCCAAAGGGGGCTTTACTCAGGCAGGTAGCTTTTCGTATGATGGTTTAGTTTCACAAGACACTACAATTATTAATAATGAATTCTTTTTCACCGAAGGCTTTCAGCGAAATAATGTATTGTTAGCAAATTTAATTAACATGGAATTTTTATTCTCCGATGTTAATGCAGCAGATTATTCAATAAATAGATATTTTGGTTTATATGTTAATGAAATAGAGGAGGGGTTGTTTGATATATCAGGTGAAGGCTTTTACAAAAATACAGAGAAAACTCAATTACCTACTATTAAAAATATAAATCAAGTATCTGAACAACTTAATACACCATTTGAGATGACTAACGAAAATGGTATTCTTGTTTATTTAGATCCTGCTAAAACTACAACCATAACTGGCTTGCCTACACCACCGCGTGTAAATGAAGTTGAATCTATATTTTATGTGAAGGATAAGGATAATCAATTTCATACTGTTAAAAAAGGTTCACTGTGGGGAAATAATGAGATAAGATTATTTGATACTAAAATTGATATATCAAAACTTGCTGGATTTAAACAGCCTGATACTTATGCAAATGCCGAAGTTTTGCAACAGACAGGTAAGGCCACTTGTTTTTTTAAAATAATAGATCAATTGGTTGATGGATTTAAAATTACATTTTATGATGGTGTTGATTTAGTTGGTGAGATTGCCGCAAGCACAATAGAAGCACCTACCCCAGGACAGAATAAACAACAATTTTTTAATCCTCTAGGTACACCCAATGAAATTGCAGTTGCTATGACCAATGCAATTAACCAAGGTATATCACCTGAAAAACGATTCTTTGAAGCTTCATATAATAATGATACTGTTTATGTACAATCAAGGTTTGGTGGGAGCCGATTTAATAGACTTAGTTTTGAATTAGATTATATCTCATATCCATTACAAATTAATAATATTACTACATACCCAAGCACAGGGATAATTTTTCCTAAAAAAGATTTTATTGGTGGTAATGATTTTAGCGGTGCATTACTTAAGGTTGCTAATGGTGATCAAGATAGATTTAAAATAGGTAACTATATTCAGTCAAAAGATGGCTTTGCTGAAATTTATAGCTGGGTGCCTTATTTAAATGAACCTATTAAAAATGATAGTGGAAATATTATAGGTTATACTGGTGTTGATGATTTTGTCATCATCACTCTTAATGACAATCAGATTAATGTTACCAGGAGCGGCCAGGTTGCTTTATATTCTGATTATAGATCATCCTTTGGTAGATTTTCTATATTTCCAATAAGAGATTTTGATTATGATTTTTATAGTACAATGTATAGTCAAATGGGAGAGCTTAATTATGAGTATAACCAGTACAATCAAGAAAGCTTAACAGTTCCTGGTGAATATGATAACATAAGTGCCAATCCTGAAATAAGAACTTTTTATGATGATGGTGGTTTTGCAACACTGATTGGGCTACTTAAAGATGCTGACCCAGATGAAAGCTTTGATACCTTTATTACATCTGAGTATGATAGACTAGAAGAAAACTATCTTAGACAGCAGGCAGTTGCATCAAGAGTAATACCTTATATTAATAAATGGTCATGGTTAAATGATGGTAAGAATGTAAGAAATTTACCATATAGTTTAAATTTAAGTGAGGCCTTTGGTCAAAATAATTTTGCACCATCGAAATATTCAATAGGCCAAGAGGCACAAGGGTTTACTCATGAGTGGTATTACTTATGTGAATTTCCATATTACTTTAGTAATGATGCAATTAAAAGTTCATGGAGTTATATAGATACTGCACCTACAGATACAATAGAAGAAAATATTTTTACTGGTGCTGTTTATACACCAGGTACATTTCAAAAGGTAGATAAAGATTACTTTAATGATTATTTTATTGTAGATAAATTTACAGCGGGTGGTAGCACAAACCTTATTGATAGGCAGTTAAGATATGGTAGATTTAGTGGTGGTGATGAAAAGAATTTTGCTGAAGCATTTTTAAGAGGCGTTAGGGTGATAGCAAAACCTAAAGCCAATCCAGAAGATAGGCCTAATTTTAATGCGAGATCATTAAAATATATTAATGATGGTAGGTTTAATGATTATCGTTTTTCTACTATGTTAATTCCTAATGCACCTGATAAGCCAGAAACAGAAATTAAGTTTGTAAAAAATGACAAATGGAAAACTGTTGTTATGATGATCTTTTTAACCTTAGATAATGAATGTATAAATAATGGTGCACAGAGCATAGATAGAACGACGTTATATTCATTTGAAAGTAATTATGAAGTTTATCCATCTGGTCCTGATGAATGTGAACCTATTGAGTCCACAGGTAGTGGTAGGGATTATACTTATCAAGATAGTATAGTTCAGGGTGCAATTAGTTTTTCCGCTACATCATTTGATACATCTTTAGGTGCCTATATTGTACAAGGTATACCCGATATTAATAGTAATCCACCGAGGTTTTTAAGGGATCTTACTATAGGGGCAGATGGGCAGTTTAACAATGTTAGCTTCTCTATAGGCTCGGATGATTATGTAATTTCTGGTCTAGTGAGAGTTATATCAGATAGCCGATTTCTTGCAACCACAATAACTAAAAATGGTAGTACTTTTATACCAGGTGGACCTAACCCGAGCAATTTAGCATTATCACAAGTAACCTATTCTACAGTAGGCGGTGGTTTTAATTCATACACAGAAAGATTAACTGATGTTGGTTTTGCTACAATTTTTAAGAATGTTAATCAGGGCGCACCAAATATTATATATGAGACTATTGATAAAGATGGGAATCGCGTTTTAGATAAGAACGGTGATATATCCCAAACTTTTATTATAGAACTTAGAGCACAAGCGGATATTTTAAAATCTGTATATGTGGGTATTTTACCGGATCCTGCAAAACCTACAGTATTCAACCTGACAGATATTATAGGATACGATCTTTCATTACAAACAAAGCCAAGAATTACACCAATAGGTAGGCATGCAGGTTATTATCAACCAACGTCATTACCTATTATAAGTTTTAGAGATCCTTATTTAGCTATAGACTTTGATAATGTTACTGGTACTGGTTCTACTGGTACCGGAAATACTGGCGGGCCTATACCTGATGAACTATATAAATTTAAAGTTATGGAGTTGTGCAGGAATGCAAATACTCAATTTAATAGCGGTGATATTGATAACTTTGGGCAAATAAGAAATTTATTTTATCATAAAGTTAATGAAGAAGATCCTTCAACAGTTTTAGAGCTTTCTATGGATAGTGCTTATTTAAGTTTATACCCTCTCATTAATGAAGTTGGTATCGCACAAAGAAATTTTTATTTATGGTCATCAAATTGGGAGCCTGCTT
>Ga0098052_1002630_pt1 | contig 10813 bp, 15 predicted proteins | sample 15_taG_FD_81591 | JGI IMG/M metagenome (GOLD analysis project Ga0098052, IMG submission 81591) | Marine viral communities from the Subarctic Pacific Ocean - 15_ETSP_OMZ_AT15312 metaG | ecosystem: Environmental > Aquatic > Marine > Oceanic | place: Pacific Ocean | collected 2015-01-18 | reverse complement strand
CAACCCGTTCAGGCATGAGTTAGGAATATCACTAGAGGGCATGACGATCTCTCAACCATTCTATGAGCCTACAATGGACGAGCCAGAGGAAGAAGAAGAAACAGAAACAGAAGATACTGGATCTGATTTTAGCGATACTGGATCACATGGTGAAAACCCATCCAATGATGATGACTGGTTATTAAATGAAGGTCCAGGCGAAGGCAATTCAAAAGGGTGCAGTACTTCAAGCAATAGAATACTGTCTATGTTTACTATAGCATTATCATTTTTATTCGTGATTATTAGAAGAAGGTAAGATAATTCTTATGCTATTTTTTATTAGTTTTTTATTAGTTCTTATCGGGTTTAAAGCCGGCATAATATATAAAAATGAAATGTTTGACAGGCGGCTAAATATTGTGCTTAGATTTGATCGTGACACGTTTTTATGGCGTGAAGTATACAATACAGAAACTTTATTAATGGATGAAAATATTATCATTGGTATGAAGTTTGTTGCCCCAGAAAAGACAACTGTAGAGCTTTAAAATGAAATGTAATATTGATGATATTGGCGGAAAAATAGTAAAAAATAATGAAACTTATATTGTTATTGATAATACAGTGCTAGACAGTCTGGTTGTTTCTAAAACTATTCTTAAACCGGGAAAGGAAACAACAGGACATAAACATGAAGGTCAAGAAGAAGTATATCAATTTACATATGGTTCTGGAAAAATGCAAATTGATGACAGCGTATTTAATGTTTTTTCTGGAGACATAGTACTAATAACAGATGGCTCTTATCATAAAGTATTCAATAATAGCACCATAGAAAATTTAGTCTTTGTATGTGTATTTAATGGGAAGAGATCTCACTAAGTGAAGACAGGAGATCTTGTAAAAATGAAAACAATAAAATCACCGCCTGGAATAATTGTTAAAATAGAGTTGATAAAAAACGAAAAACATATTCACGTTTTGTGGCCTGGGTACGGCAATAGCCTTGAGTTGCATAGTGATTTAATAGTAATATCAGAGAAATAATAAAAGCAGACATGAAGCTCGGCGATCTAATAAAATGGGAAAGTGTTAAAAATGATGCACAAGAAGAGTTTGATATTGATTACGGGGTGGTTTTAGAGCTTAGGCAGCGTAAAGACTCAGAATATAAAAAAGAATATATTCATAAAGTGCTAATTCAGTTCTATGATGAAGTAATTTGGTTGCCTGCAAATAGCGTAGAAACTATAAATGAACAATAAAAATTGATGATTTATAATAATATAAAATGAGTGAAATTATGAATAAAAAATTCTACACATGCGCTGTGTCGTGGGAAAATGATCCAAAATTTGAAATTTATGATTCTATAGATAAGCTTAAGCAAAATGAACTGTGCTGGGCATCGGATGGAATATATGAAATTATATTGACTGAAAGTCGCTGTATTGCTGAATCAAGCGAATTATTTGACATTGTATCAAGTGACTCAGATAATAGATCATTAGATGAGCAAGACATCTGCGGAGAAGAAACGTCAGAAGTGGCCAAAGGTTTCGTTGAAAAATTTATCCAACCCTTTAAAAAGAAAAAAGAAGCTGATTGGACAGATTCAAACGGCAATAAAGAATTTAAATGGTCGGGAACGTGCGATGCATGCGAAGAACATAAATCAAACTTAACAGTAGTTCACTCAGCAGCGGTTGGTGGTATAACTATCTGCAGAGAATGTAGAATGGGGGCACTAAGGGATTAAATGAAGCTAGTAAGAGATAAAATTCCAGAAATTATTGAAGCCGATGGCAAAACATGTATGTATATTACTGCTTCACCCAAAGAGTTCCCTGGCTTTGTATATGATAAAATGAAAGAAGAGCTCGATGAGTTTATGGAAAACCCAAGCGTAGAAGAAGCAGCAGATATTATGGAGGTGTTTGGAGCTCTTTTAGATACATATGATATTGCATGGTGTGATGTTGCTCAATATGCAATGAAAAAATCACATGACCGCGGTAAGTTCGAGAATGGAATAATTTTAATGAGCGTAAAGTAAAAAAATACAAGCATAAGAAAAAAGGAAATAAATAACATATGTCAAGAAAAAGTATTCAAATTGCAGGCCCTGACCTTCATACAGAAACAATTACTACATTTAGAAAAGAAAAAGATAAAACATTTACCAAGATAATAAAAACTAGAATAAGAGATTGGAAAACTAATCAGATAAAGTCCGGAAAAGAAAAGGACATAGAAGAAGGCTCGTATCAGCTAGTTACAGATAAAAAAGGATCAGATGAGATGATGGTGTATGAAGACATAGACGGATCATCTAAGTATTTATATTTTAAAAAAATAGATGATGCAGGCTAAGAAACAAGCACACATTCTCTTGATCATCATGTAAATTTCCAAGTCTTGTATTATAATAAAACATAGCAACAAGAAAGGAGTGCATCTATGATAGTAAACATAGAAACAGAAGAGCAGTTTAGAGAGAAAACTAAAGGCAGAAAAGTCTTTATTGATTTTTGGGCATCGTGGTGTGGACCGTGTAAGATGCTAATTCCAGTTCTAGAAAAAGTAGATGAAGAAGTAGATATTGACATATTAAAAATAAATGTTGATGATCATCAGAACCTAGCACAGGAGTTTAAAGTTAGAGGAATTCCTGCGATGTTCATCGTAGATGACGGAAATATTGTGACATCAATTACCGGCTTTCAGCAGGCGTCAGAAATAATTGAAACTATAAATGAACAGGCTTATGAAACAAAGTGAACTACTATTCAACTGTAAAGAAAGCGACTGGATAGGTTACTTTCCATACGAAAAAGTTCGTAAAGAGCAGTCTACTATTATAAATTTCGCAATTAATAGTTTTAGAGCTGGAAAAAAATACGTAATAATTGAAGCTGGTACAGGGATCGGTAAAAGTGCAGTGGGTGTTACAGTTGGAAGATACTTTTCTAAAAATAGAATTCAAACATTAGATACAGATCCAGAAGCAGACTATAATTCTGGAACATGGTTTGTCACAACGCAGAAGCTTTTGCAATCACAATATGAAGATGACTTTGGCGGTTGCGGAAAAAACAAAATGAAGTCAATTAAGTCTTCTACTAATTATAGTTGTAAATTTCATAAAAAAAATACATGTGCAGAGTCTCAGCAACTTTTAAAAATTGAAGAAAAAGGCACGCCTTTTTTTAAAACATGCGTATTTAGTTGCAAGTATAAGGAAAATAAAAAGAAGTTTATAGAATCTCTTGAAAGCGTGACAAATTTTCCATATCTTCTTACAGAAGCAAACTATAGTGGGAAAATAACCCCAAGAAACCTTTTGGTAGTTGATGAGTGCCACAATACTGAGTCTGAATTATCAAAGTTTATTGAAATATCTGTTTCAGAGCGATTTGCAAAGCATGCATTAAAACTATCGTTCCCAAAGCAAACGACACAATTAAAAGCAATTAAATGGATAAGGGAAGTATACTTTCCAAAAGCATCATCTCAGCTAGCCTTTGTAGAGTCTCAGATTGAAAAACTTGGAGACAGATTTAGAGAAAAAATTAAAGAGTTTAAAAGTATAAATAGACAACATGATCTTCTCAGAGGACACGTAGGAAAAATTAAAAAGTTTCTTGAGCTTTATGATAAAGATAATTGGGTATTTGAGCTAGTTCCATCATTTAACAAGTCAATGAGAAAGTTTAGCTTCAAGCCTTTGGATGTTGCGCCTTATGCTAATGACTCACTATTTAGGCTCGGTGACAGAGTTTTGATGCTATCTGCTACAATTCTCAACAAAGATGCTTTTTGTAAAGAGCTGGGAATCAATATAGATGAAATAGCGTTTATATCTGTTGACTCTCCATTTCCAAAAGAAAATAGACCTATAATACCTGTCGGTGTTGGAAATATGTCAATGAAGCATATAGATAAAACTCTTCCAAGAATGGTTGAAGCTGTAAAGTCCATTCTAGAAGAGCATAAAAATGAAAAAGGTGTAATACACACACACACATATAAGATTGCAAAATATCTAAAAGAAAACGTAAAAGATTCAAGATTACTTTTACATACCTCCGAAAATAGAGATGAAACGCTTAGAAAACACAGAGATTCAAAAAAAGCAACAGTTCTCCTATCTCCGTCAATGACAGAAGGGGTCGACTTAAAAGATGAGCTATCAAGATTTCAAATCTTAATGAAGGTTCCGTATCCGTATCTTGGGTCTCCACTGATTAAGAAAAAAATGAATAAATATGACTGGTATTACGGATACGCGACTGCAAAAACCGTCGTTCAGGCTGTAGGAAGAAGTGTAAGAAATGAAAATGATATTGCTGTTACGTATATATTAGATCAAGGCTGGGACTGGTTTTTTCAAAAAAATAAAAAGTTCTTTTCTAGTGACTTCAAGCAATGCGTGATATCATAGTAATCAATATTGCCATGCAGATGATCTTGGCAGGGGCAGTGTTTTATATGCATAGAATTGCGACAGACATCAGCAGAGCTTACCCTAAGCTGTCCTATGATAGAAAGGATTTCAAAGTGCTTAAAGTATCACACAAGACAAGCAGCAGCTTGATAAGTTAATGGACCAATGAAGGTTGGAGATCTTGTTCAGCACACACCGGAAAAAGATTTAAGAATCGGAAGCATGTTTCCAGATTCAGACTTTAAAATTGGTCTAATAATAGATGAAAACCAGACGAATACTGAACAGTATTTTTGGATTATGTCTGGAAATAAAAAAGGCTGGTATAGAAGAGCTGAGCTTTCATTAATAAGGATTGACAATGAATCTAAAATATCTTAAAATATCAAAATCAAATTGTGACAACGATACGGGTAGAATCTTATCAAAAAAACCAGTATACACTGCAATGAGTAACGGATCATGGATAGCAGGAGGGTTCGCAAGGGCAGTCGCACATAGCATTTTTAATATTAATAACATGACAGTTAAAAAATATCTGGTTCCAAACAAATATAGGGGAGGTGAAGATAGAGAACCCTGTGGTGATGTCGACATTTTTTCACCCGCTCACGTGGAAATAGATAAGATAATTCATAAAATGAAAACATTGAAATCTTATGGGGGTTTTGCAACAAATTTTGAAAATGTTTGGTTTGAAGATAGTGATCGTAGTTGTCCGTTTTCAAAATATACTATTCAGCTAGTGGATGATCAAAAATATCGATATAATACAATTGAAGACTGTTTATCTTCATTTGATATTAGAAATGCAAGATATGGTATTGTATTAAAAGAAAATTCTTATTATCTAGTCTATGACGATGCATCGTTAATATTAGACAAAAACAAAACACTTGATATTGTTCACGCTTTTGGACCGTTTCTTGCAGTAAGAGTCTTAAAATATATAATTTACAAGAATTGTAAAAATGGAATGACACCAGAAAGCCATGAGAAGCTTACTGAGTGGTTTATAAGAGCAGCGTCCGGAGTCTGGGATGAACACTTTAATGAAAGGCACCTCTCATCCATAGCTAACAACATAAAAAATATGCAACATTATGGGTACATGAAACCAGAAGATCTAATTTTATTTTTAGGGAAATGGCGATATCAGTATAGAAAAGAAAAATATGGTCCATCATTTGATGTAGACTGGGCAGCTCATCAAATTGAAAAAATTTAAAACTAAATCTGGACTAGGTTATATTTTCCTTTGATATGTTACTTCTACGTGTTATCAGGCTTAGTCTTGCTATTATCTTTTTTTCTAATTGACATATTCTCATTCTAGTTACACCAAACATTTCACCTATTTCATGAAGCGTTTTTGGGCCGCTAGAAGATGCAACTATAGTGCAATTTTTATTGTTTTTGGAGTTTACCCACATTCTACATTCTTTATTTTTACACTCTATATTTGATGATCTATATGCATCAAAGCAAAATTTGTCTATTTTCATTATCTACAGCTCCAATAAGATAAATCTATCTTAAGTTTTAATAGTGTACATGTTTTGTGTAGTGTAATACTTAATTAAGAAACACGGAGAACGTGAATGAGCAAAAGAAAAGTATTTGTACTTGATACGTCGGTTTTACTATATGATAAGAATTCAATTCACTCATTTAAAGATAATGATGTTGTTCTTCCACTTGTGGTCCTTGATGAACTAGATAGATTTAAAGGTGAGTCTGGACTACTTGGCGAGTCTGCTAGATATATAAATAGATTTCTAGACGAGCTTAGACCAATTGGAAATCTTGAAAAAGGTGTAAGCTTAGAAAACGGCCAGACAATACGTGTAGAGCTAGACTCATTTAAGGCTCCGGAGGGACTAGACCAAGACTGCGCTGATAATAAAATTATAGGTACTGCACTTTTTTTAAACAAAAAGACAGAAAATGTAACTGTTGTAACCAAGGACATAAACTTTAGAGTAAAGTGTGATGCGCTAGGAATAAAAAGCGAAGACTACAATAAAGATACAATAAAAAAAGAGACATCAGAGCTTTTTACAGGTGTAAAAGTTGTACATGCTGCTGACGAAGCAGTGGATGAATTCTACAGCGAATCAAAAATATCGTCATCTAAGATTCTATCACCAGAAGACATGGAAACAATTTGCTTTAATGAATTTATAGTTGCAAAATCGTCAAGAGCTTCGATGTTGTGTGTGTATAAAGGGAAGAAAATCATACCTGTCCAGGAGTGGACTGATCGGTCTGTGGTTGTAAGTCCCAGAAACAAAGAGCAGAAATTTGCATTACATCTTTTACAAGATGATACGATTCCCCTGGTTAGCATAACCGGCTTGGCTGGCAGCGGAAAGACGTTTTTGACATTGATGGCTGGAATGTCTGGAATAAATAGTGGAAAGTATGAAAGGATAATAATAACAAGATCAGTTCAACCTGTCGGTAGAGATATAGGATACCTTCCAGGAACGCTAGACGAAAAGATGGCTCCGTGGATTGCACCAATAATTGATAATTATAGACATGGGTTTAAAGACAAAGATCTTACATATTTTGAACTAATGATGCAAAAAGGAAAAATTGAAGTAGCTCCGCTAGCATTTATTCGAGGTCGAACGTTTGCAGACTCGTATATTATAGTTGATGAATCTCAAAATTCATCAATTCATGAACTAAAAACAATAATAACTCGCGTGGGTGAAAATTCGAAAATTGTTTTACTAGGTGATATTGAGCAGGTTGACACACCGTATCTAGACACACTATCTAATGGTCTTACAATCATATCAGAAAAATTTAAAAAGAGTGAGCTTTCAGGGCATATTACCCTTCTAAAAGGCGAAAGATCTAAGCTTGCAACGGCTGCATCTAAAATGCTGTAAACATATTATTTCAAACTGCTTCTGTTCTCGATATTTAGTTATTGAGGAGTATAAAATGGCAACGACGAAATTTAAGAAAAAAGACCTAAATAGGATCAAAAAAGTCTATCCATACATTAGAAAAAAGCCTGTATGGGGTCTTTTGTCTGATAAAGAGCTTATTATAGAGGCTGGTGCTGTTTTATTTGAAGATGTAGATAACATACTTTATAAGTTTGATTCAAGCTTTGATGGCGTCCCTGCCATTACTGCAATTGCCGTAGACACGGAAGATAATAATATATCTAACGTAAATGTATATGTATCGTCATTAACTAACACGTCTATGATACTTAATGCTAGTTGTGCATTTACTGGAAAAGTTCACTTCCATGCGATCTATATCAAGGAATAAAAATGGCTGTATCAAAAGACTTTATTAAGCTTAATCCATCATTTAACCTTCTTGAGACTGGTATTGCATCATTTTCAGGAACAGATAGCAAATCTTTAACAATTGAAATAGCAGCATATACAAACAATGAGGTATATGTTGTATTAACACCGACTGATAATGTTAATGTTAATGTTGCGAATTTAACAAAATCAACATTCGACATTGAAGTAAGTCAAGAAAATTACAACGGAGATGTTCATTATCACATCTATAGGGCGGATTTATAAATTATGGCTAATGATTTTTCATCAAAACAAATAAGAGTTTCACAACTAATAGCATCCGGAGGTATTGCAGGAACAACTGCAGGTCTTTTAATATACAGCGCATCAGATGGGACATCATATTCTGGTGGCTTCAATCCAGACATAGCATCTGGATTCGGATCAGATGTATTTCTATTTGTTTCTGGATCAAAACATTCATTGTCTGGCTCTGCGAGAAACAATGTTGCATTATTCGGAGGTGATGTTGTAATATCGGGAACACTGTATGCTGAACGTCAGGTTATAGAGGTTGATGAAACTGTTGATGGAACGCTTATGGTTTCTGGATCAGCAGTAATTAGCAATGAGCTTACAATCAAAGGAACCTCCCAGTTACCTGGTACTACTGTAGATGCAGCTATAATTTTAGATGCTGGTCCAGAAAGTGCGATTGTCTGGGATACTTCTCCTGCTCCGGTGCCAGATGCATCAATATACGAATCAAGCCAGACTCTACACCTCAGTGGATCCAAGGCAATTTCCTTACAGTCTGGTCCGACGGCGTCGACTTACGGTCACATATACATAACCGGATCAACAGATAACGGAGATGGATGTGTCTGGATCAATCCGGGTGCTGAAGACATAAATTTTGCTGTCTACACTGATGGCGGTGCAAAATTTCAAGTAGATGCTGGGACAGATACTGTCTATGCTAAAACATATAACGGTGGAACTGGTGATATATTTAAAGTTCAACAATGGTGGACATATACTTATGATCTTTTTAATGTTAAAACTAGCGAAACTGTCATTAATGAAAGCGGCCTGAGCACTCACGATTTCAGAGTAGAAACTAATAATAAAACACATGCAGTTTTTGCGGACGCCGGAACAGATCAAGTACTTATTCTTTCGGGTGGTGCGGGTGTTTCACCAAATGAAGCAGCAGGCACAGATGTAGTATTTTATGTTTCTGGCTCTTCTGGCGGCAAAGATCAAACAACAAGAGGTATCTCGTTATTTGGCGGTGACTTAGTAGTATCTGGAGTGTTGTACGGAACTACATCGGACGGTGCAAGAACACGAAATACATTAATAGTGGGATCAGATCTTCAGTTGGCCGGCACTGGCTCTGCTGGCGAAGATAGATACCTTACTTTTGGGCCGATGAGCGGATCATTAGGGTACGGAATAAGATTTAGTGATGATGATAGTCGGATGCAATTCAAAGACCACGGTGGCACGTGGATGAATCTATCAGATGACTTCAGCGGCTTTACAGATGGCGGACATAAGCTTGTAACGACATCAAGTTTATCAATAGACCCGGGTGGAGCGTATGCTGACAGTAAAGACGGTGATGTATTCTTCTACGTTTCTGGTGATTCTGGACACTCTGTTTTTGGTGCAGATGTAATAACATCTGGCTCGTTTAGGGGAGTACTATCAGGTTCACATACAGAACTTTCTGATGGTAGATCATTTATTGCAGAGGGTTCTGGGATATCAGTGAGCTCTGGATCAGATGGTCAAATAATGATAGCATATGCTGGACTGGCAGACGCAGGAGGTGGGTGGACTGATGACGGAACAGATGTCAGGCTTACAACAATTGCAGATAATGTCGGGATCGGAATATACGATGCTGCTGCCAAGCTTCACGTAAGTTCATCTCAGTCTTCAGATGACCTCCTTATTGTAGGAGATGATTATAATACTAGTGTTGTAGAGCCTACATTGCTTGTAAGGCCCGGGATGGTTGGTATAAATGAATCTGATCCGGGGAGCGACTTGCATATTTCGCCAAGCATTGCAACACCGCTGACTGCATCCATAAAGGTTCAAACAGCAAATGCAGGAGAGGCATTTGTTGAGCTAACGAACGGAGTCGGTAACACAGGATCAATAAAATTTACAAACAGTATGCACCTGGAAATAAACAATACAGTTCCAAATAGAAACATTGTAATGTCTGTTAATGATGGCGGGATAACAAAATCTCCGTTCTTCATAAAGGGAACCTCTGGCCATGTTGGAATAGGCACAGACAGTCCTGCATACATCCTGACCTCTAAAGACGCGTCTCACCAGCTAAAACTAGAAAACAATACGGGAGGTTTTGCTGGATTCAATGTTGATTCAAACGATGATCTATCTGTTAATATATCCGGTGATGATTTTATTGTCTGGTCAAATAGTGATACAGGGCTATGGCTACAGAGCAGCGCAGATGGAAACTGTACAATCAAGCTAGATACTGATGATGATGATACACCCGAGTGGATGATCGGAGGTTCTGGTTCTACTTTCTATATTGCATCTGGGTCGAGACAGGTAGATACCCTGTTTAGAATTGATCCTGCTACAGATAGGATCGGGATAGGTGCTGGATCGGGGGCAGCTTCTCCTTTAGGCACGCTTCATGTTGATCAGGGGGTCGGTGACACGAGTATTATAATAGAGAAAGACAATACTAATACAGGAGCACTCAGGTTCTATACTGCAGGTGCTGAAACTGCTGCTATTTGGCAGTCGGCCACCGAGTACTTGTATATAGAAAACTACAGTTCCAATGATGATATACTGTTCAGAACAAACGACGGAGGTGTTCAAACTGAAGTTATGAGGATAGACGGTGGGGAGTCGGCATTAAAAATGATTGGGTCGAATAAAATTTCATTCAATGACCTTACAACGTATATACGTGACGACGGAGTAGATCTAACAATACATAGGGACGGTGATATTGCACTAAGCGCCTCAAACGGTGATATTGTTCTTGATGCAGCTGGTTCTCAAATATATTTTAATAAGAGTGGAACAGAAGTAGTCAAGT
>Ga0098052_1002628_pt1 | contig 10818 bp, 7 predicted proteins | sample 15_taG_FD_81591 | JGI IMG/M metagenome (GOLD analysis project Ga0098052, IMG submission 81591) | Marine viral communities from the Subarctic Pacific Ocean - 15_ETSP_OMZ_AT15312 metaG | ecosystem: Environmental > Aquatic > Marine > Oceanic | place: Pacific Ocean | collected 2015-01-18 | reverse complement strand
TATAGACTTTGGGCGGTGCATCGGAATTTGTGGGGATCTAAGGACTCGATACATTCCCTTCCCGAACCTGTTTACATCTGTAATAGCTCCAAGTGCCATCCCCCCGATTGGAATTGCTCCGAGCATTTCAGCATATTGCTCCGCAGTATGCCCAGCGCCTTTCCAGTACTCACCATGCTTGAATGCTTCCGCTGCACGTTGCGCCGCTTTGTTTGCATACATCACCGCACGGGCTTCCCCGGTAACAGGGGCCATATCATAAGCGAGTTGTACTGAGAGTTCTTTGATTGCGTCCTGTTGCTCTGGAGAGATATCCCAAAAGTTTGATCTCTCCTCAGCAATATCTTTGGACTGTTGAACGAGTTCCGGATAGGCTCCCCCTTGTGAGTAATCCTCCCAAAGGTTTTGATTATCTGTTGTATTGGTTGGTTGCATCTTGCGCCGCTGGATTAATTAAACCTGGAACCGCTCCGCGCCTGGCGGCTTGGGCGGCCTCTTTGAGTCGTTGTAGTTTCTGCCATGCAGCCATGTCCGCCTGGTTCTTCATAATTTGCTCTGGCCCCGGGAGAGTTAATCTTTGTGAGGCTGCTTCCGCTGCACCTCGAGAAAGGTCCTGGTTGGCTTGTGGATTTGGACGAGTGTTTATACCTTGTCGCACCGCTTCGCTTGCTGAGAGAGGAACTGGAGACCCAGTTGGCTCATCAAACGCAAACTGTTTGGTTGCCTCGCCTCGGGAGTGAGTTAGTGATCCGGATCGTGGAGAAACGTCGGAGCGTCTCAGCAACATTTTTGCGTGCTCTTCCATATAATCTTGATATTTATCTGCAACCTCATCTCCCCAAATTCCCCGGATCTTTTTAATCAAGGCAAACTGTGAAAGCTTCCTGGCTTTGTTTGTTACAGAAAGTGGATCCATTCCCTGCTCGATAAACTGCTCCATGAAGTTAGCAGCCCCAGCTTTGTATGCTTCTTTCTCATGTCCGGAAAACTCTTTGAACTTGACCTCCATCATTTCCGGGATCCTCTCCGGATCTATGGAATTTTTCAATGCCTGGTAACCTTCATTAAAGGCACGGTTCTCGGCACTGGGCATAGCATAGCTATTCCGTGCAGATTTATAACCAGTAATGTGATTATCCATTAAACTTGTGAGACGCTTCAGATTCTTGTTGGCCTCCATTCTCATTACACCAGAAATTCCATCCTCGCCAAACTTACTGAGCACCTGGTCATAACCCATTTTAATAAAGTGCAGATGCTGGGCATCAAAACCTTTAGCTCCAGGAGGAACAAGAATTACCCTGGCCTCATCTGCAAGTTGTTGTGCAGCTTTCATCGCTGCTTGTACTGATGGTTTATTTGGATCCAGAACTTCGGCAAGCGAGACTTGCTCTGGACCTTCATCAAATTTGACGGTTGTCTTTTTCCCATTGCCAATGATTTGTCTGACAGGAGGAGCAACTTCAGTTCCAGTTTGTTTCTTTCTCGACTTCACAAACCAGAGCTTATCATATTGCTTACCAGCCTTTAGTCTTCGAGCTTTTACATTCGCCCGGAACTCGGCAACCGACTTAGCTTTAAGGAGTGTCTTTGCAGAGAACTTCTGTAAACGCTCAACCTGGTTTTGGAAAAAAGGTGTTATATTCCGGACTCCAATGGCTTGCCCACCTCCCGGAGTTCCCATTGCGCCCATTGTCGTACCTACAAAAGGATCCCCACCAACATCCATTTGAACCAGTCTCTTTGCCAGTTCCGGATCTATTTTTCTGATACGCTCAATCTCTGATTTTATCTGGTCATCGGAAAAGCCAGCTTCTCGAGCTCTTGACATTATCTCCAAAGCGCGGTCATCATCAGTACGAGAAACGCCAAGAGGTAATTTCTCGCCTTTTAATTTTCCGGACATAAACCTACCCGCGGTTCCTATTGTTTTACCAATTCCCATTCCAATCGGAGTCATCCCTGCGGATCCTAACCCGGTCGCAATGGCCTCCGGCCCTACACGCTCTTTAAATTCATCAATTGAGCCGGATGTTCCCGCGGTGTAAAGTGCAGACTCGCCAACTCCCACCGGAACAGACTTGGCAGTTTCCTTGAGAATATTCCTTTTTAACTGCCCAATCTTTGGATCAAGGATTTTCCCAAGGAACGGAGTCTTTGATAAAAGATTGTAACCGCCTTTTGCTACCATTGACGGACCCACTCCAAACGCTCCAGCCATCCTGGATGCCATTGCGTCTACCGGGCGTGCCTCGGAGAATTCGTTTTCGGTTTCAGTCAGAGAGTCATAGACATAGTCATAATCCTTGTCATGTATAACCGACGCGGTGAGTGCCGCAACTTTTTTTCCGAGTCCGAAAGTTGCAGTGTCCAGGAAATTATGTGCCAGGTTAGCATAGTATTTGAGCTCGTCACGCGGTGCTTTGAGCTCTGCCATTTCCTGGATAAATTTTTTATAACTTGAGCCTTCGATATATTCCCCATACTCGTCATAGTTATCTTTTCCTACTAAAATGTGGGGATAATTCTCAAATAGAGATTGGTCAATCTCCCAATCGGTATAACCGTCCTGGGACGCTTGAGCAATTTTTTCTGCCACTTCCTTCAGATTAAATTTTTTTCCTTCGGCCATTTATAATTTTAGTTGTGGTAGGTTTGATTTTCTTCTCGAGTTCCCCTTTTTATTTTTAGGAGGCACTAATTCTAAATGAGTATTTTTCAGTTCAAGCCAATCTTTTTCTTTCATTTCGTAAGGCTGATATTCGTATTTCCCTCCAGCTTCTAATTCCGGACGATCTCCAAATATATCCACCACGACATTCTTAGGTTCAATTCCGTGATACCTTGCAATTTTACGGTAACGATCTATCTGAATTTTATAACCGCTCTTAACTGATTTCATATATCCCATTGCCGCATTATAGAAGCGACGCCTGGATGCCTGAGTAAGGATTGCACCTTCCTTCATTTTAGAGATCAGATTCTTTGTGTACTCCATCATACCCTGAGATTTTGCAGCAGTTCCAAATTCCGATTCCCTTACCACAGAGTTTGGTTCGATCATCAACAGGAATGCACGCACAATCATAATGTCGTTTACACCCGCAGAGGCCGGATCTTTTTTACTGTTGTTATATCCTGCAACTATCGCGTTATACGCAAAGGTTGATGCTCCAAACTTTTTGGTATTCTTGTCAAATTCAGTACGGAGTTTCTCTTCATTAGCAAATAAAGCCTGGGCATCACCCTCGTCAACATCCTTCCAGGTTCTACCATCCCAATAATAATTCACCTCTTTACCATCTTTTTCTTCCCTAAATACTTTTTTCTTTCCGGACGGATCTAGACCAAGATTAATTGCTGCACCGGATTTAATTAGCCCGGCATTTGGATCACCCGCTGGAACTTTATCTTTACTTTTGATGAACAAAGTATTGAGAGTCCGGACCACAGTGTCTGGATCCCAGTCATCCATCTCAAACGCATCGGTTTCAGAAATGAGTTCCATATTCACTGCACTCTTTAACATAGAATCAGCATACTTTTTCGCCTTATCCGGATCGTTTTCGGTCAGGTCAAGAATGGTTCCAGCGAAACGAACATCCCCGTTGACGTTAGTTTCAATAGTGTACATATCTTCATCATCAAGTTTAGCATCCTTCCATTTCGGGTATTTTGCTTTGATCTCTGACCCCAACATCGATTCTATTCTTACTGGAACACGATCTCCCTTGGAGACTTCTGTATATTCTTTCCCAGTGACCAGGTTCTTATATAATTTTGTCGTTTTCTTTACATTCCCCTCAAGGTCATATGTTGGAATATCAGATATTAATTTCCAATCTGCTCGGTACTCGGATTTCTCTAACATTTTTTCTAACATATCCAGGCCCTCTTTAGGCTCTTCTTTTCTTATAGCAAGCTCAACGAGTCTTTGTTCCTGGAGACTTAACGAGTCATATACATCTTTTGTTTTTAGGTAATCATAGGTCCTTTGAAGCTCATTAGTATAGTCCCGAGCTTTCTTTTTACCCTTTGCCTTAGCATAATCAGTACGGAAACTGGCTAGATTTTCCTCAGTCAATATTTCTGGATCCCCATACAAATCTTGCATTCTTTCCTTTTCAGCTTCGGGAACTTCATCCATCATCATCAGTCCAGCAAGTTGATTCTGAATCAAAGGCCGTATTTTTTCCAAGGTTGCAGACTTCTCCTCTGCTTTAATCTCGGCATAAGTCTTTGGGGATGCGGGACGGTTCTCAATCTCACTCTGCTTTGTCCAGATATCTTCCAGGGCCTTCATTGCTTTTTCCGGATTGTTCAGGAACATCTGGATTAGGTTTTGTTTCCGGTTGGATGCGCTGCCAGGTGTTCTCCCGAAAGCAGCATCGGGTGTGGATTCGACATTAGCAACAAATGCCTTGTAGCGTCTTACCTTCTCTTCTTTAGCCTCTATCCCCTGGAGCCTTGTTTTTTCCTCCAGGTCGGCTTGTTGTGCAGCGGCTTCCTCGAGCATTCTCTGCTCGTTTGCTTCACCCTCATACTGACGGTTTAATGCGTCCTGGTTGTAGTAACCAGTGATGCCTCGAGGGATTGCTTTCCCAAGGGATTCTCCAAGGGTGATGGGGCGATCCCGCCATCCTTCATCCCTCATCATGGATGCACCAAGTTGAAGCAGACCCATTGCTAAAGGAGATGGACCTTCTTCCTCTTCTTTCTCTCTTTGTCTATCCAGTAATTTTTGCTGCGCCGGATCAGTTGCATCCCCCGCAGAGTTTATACTAATTCCCTCCGCAGGAATATATTGAGCAAGTAGATCTTCAGTCGTGCGTTCTCCAGCCATGTTATGCCCTTCCTAATAAACCCATATTTCTGTATCTTTCTTTTTTTGGACGACTCTTGAGATAGCTCATATCGAATGTCCTTCCAGGTGTGAGTGGAGACGCCCCGATTGATTGCTGCGGTGCCCCTTCTTTTTCTCCAAAAATGTCTGTAATTAGTTTTGCACCATATTTCTGCATCGGTGAGAGACCTTTAGACTTTTTATCAGGGGCAGAATCTTCATCAGAAGCAAATAGACCTTTCATCCACGCAAATCCCCCCGCATCTGGATCTTGATGACGTGATCCATAAGATGCATGACTCTCAGCTAGGTCTGCCCGTCTACGGTTTTCCCTGCCTATTCTATCCAATGTAGATTCCTCTTCTCCTTCCCAATCTTTACCCCAATCCAGAGAGTTTCCTGCACCAAAAGCTATTTCAGGTGTTTCGTCGATTTTACCAGCTTCGTATTTTCCCCTGGCTAATTTGTTCAATAATTTATCCTCTCCCTCGTCCTCGCTAACAAACCCCAAACGACCACTGAGTTGCCTTGTTCCATCAACGCTCATTCCAGGCAAGCCGGACCCAAGATCCTCATATTGACCGTGCTCTTCCTGGATAACATCTGCGTATTTCTCTTCAGGTGATTTACCGAACCATGGATCATCCGGGAGACTGTCCATATCATCACCTAGTGCCGGGCCGAGAAGCGATTGTAGCTCCTTCCTCTCAGATCCTTCTTGTTTGGCCTTCGCCAGTTCTGGCTGGAGTAACGAGAGTTTTGCCTCGGTGGACATATTCCGGAGAACTCTTTCGAGATCTGACTTTCTATTGCCTTCCGGATAAACAGACTTGCGTTTCGCATATCTCCCACTGATATCCTTATAAGGACTGTTCTTTCCCATGACTCTTTTTCCCCATTGACGTGGGATATTCATTTCCCTTTTTTCCATAATTTTTCTCTAGCTTACAAGTGCCGCGCCGCCACCAACCACAGCGCCCCAAGGATTCCCTCCAGTTGCGAGCCATCCACCCGCAGCCCCTGTGATAACACGACCATACTTATCTCGTTTTTTGTGTTGAGGAGCTCCGGTCGTGGTCGTCGTTGATCCAGTTGGTTGTGTCGCACCGATATTTGCTCCAGCGGCCAACATTCTTTCCGGATGCGATTGCTCTTCGTAGAAATCATGCATTTTTTCATCGAGGATATTTTGTTGTTTGCCCTCAACATCTGCCCCCACTCCTGAGAGCATATTAATATCCGCAGCCGCAGCGTCTCTTCCCGCCGCTGTTCCTGCTCTTTGTTCCGCCGCCCCGGCGAGATTGAGTCTCCCCTGTTCTCCGGTAGCTAACTGATTATAACGCTGGCGCTGCATATTTCTCGCCATGTCTGCCTCTTTCATTTGTGCAGCTTGGGCGTAAGATCCTTCGAGCGCTCCGGAAACTTGTTGACCTAAACCTCTCTGAACTTCCGCACTCATCGCAGCTTTCTCCAGTGCGTCTCGAGAACCGACCCCAGCGCCAGCCATCTGAGATGCAGCACCGATTGCCCCTCTTTGTTTCTGCATCGTTCTCATGGCATTGTCTTGCATCCCTGCGATAACATTAGATGTATGTGGGCTCATGTACGCATCAACCCCCTGACCTGTAAGGAATGATTGTCCGGAAATCGGATCGATTTCTTGGCCGGATATTCTCTTCCCAACCGCGGCAGCTTCTCCGTATGCACCCTGGCCAGTCCCCACCATATCCTGAACCGCTTGTCTCGCCTGGAGAGTCTGCGTGGAATCTGCTGCAATCCTTTGCTCAGGAGTTAAAGTTGGTTTTACATATGCTTTATCAATCAGCCTTTTTGCTCCTAAAGCGACCTTTTCTTGAAGACCATACGGATCATTCGGATTGGTCACTGAACCCGGTCCTTGTGGTATCTTTGTGTCGTGTCCGCCTCCTGAGAATGGATTTGTGGGATTTGGAAGATTAGGTGATGAAATTCCTCCTCCTCCGCCGACTCCGACACCGGGAACAATTGGCCGACCTTGATTATCGAATCCGGGCATATTCATATTTGCTACTCTTGCGTGTTCATCTTTTGCCGCTTGTGAATCCTGTCTGTGAAGGATTCCCCGCTCCTCAAGAGCGCCGCGGATATTCATAGGTCCATCACCCGAAAGCGTATATTGATAAGAACTATCTCCACCCTCTTGCTGACTTTGTTCTTCAGAAGGAAGAGCAAAACTCCTCAGCCCGGACTTAGTCTTTTTCCCTTTTCCGCCCATCCCCCTGAGAAACGATGCCTCCTGGGGGTTTATAAATGCAGGGAATTCTCCTGGGGGAGCGCTCCTTTTTAAAATATTCCCAGCTTGTCTTTGATTCATCATGGATACCTTTTAATTAAACATTAAACATATGGGTTTGTACTGGTCACAGGCAGACTGTTAACAGTTGTGACTGCGGTTGCCGACAAAGTGCCGTTGTCTGCGACAACAATTTTAAAAAAACTTCCATTGGGCGATTTTAATATTATTGAACCGTTTGCAAAAACATTATCTCGGTCAGTATTACATGAGACTTGCTCTTCGGAGATAACGAGAGAACAAAGATCATGCATATACTGCGGTGTGTATTCAAGCGGAGGATTCGGCAGCGGTTTTTGTGTTCTCATCTACCTACGTCCCGCCTTATTTGCTTCAAATCGAACTTCGCCAAAACGCCAGTCCTGGTCGAAGGGACTTTCCACCCTCAAAAATGTTTGCCTATCAGTAAAGCGGCAATCCGTGTACCCATCCCCTTCCAGGGGAAATGGGCCATGAGTTGTTCCTGGAGCGTCCGGGGTTTTCCCGCTCGTCACTTCCATTCTTAAACCACCTCCAGTGCCAGCGTCTGTATCAGTCAAAATTTGGTTGACTGCCATCAGATTATTTCCACTATCGATTTCGATAGCGCCGCTCTCAGCAAAACAGAGATGTGCCTCATCTCCGATATTTGGATGATCACTTGTAATCCCTTTCGCCATGACTCTATTTTGAATTGTTGATAAAGCAGCAACATCCGCAGGAGCCGCAACCGTTACATCGCGCGGGATCGGTTTTGACTGGGTGTCCGGGTCCATTTCATGTCGATACAGGTAACCATCACTTCCAGCCCATACAGGGTATCCCAGGGCATCGCTTGACTCTGCCGCTGTTCTCTCAAGCTCGCCAGTCGTCCAATGTTCCTCGCGATATGAGTAAATTGCATATCGTGTGCAATTTGATTTTCCTTCCTGCGGGTAAAACCACCATATTTCTCCCCACTCACTATTATGCGCCGCGCAAATTAATCCTTCTACATCATAATTATAATCGCTAAAAATATAGTCCGCTACCGAGCATGAGAGCTCTTTTATGTACCCTCCGGAGTAGGACCAAAATCTTCCTCTTGAAATCCATGCACAAAAATCGCCCGATCCTGCGATACATTTAGGTCCAATCGGTGCGGCTCCTTCGGTCAAGCGCTCCAACCCGTACTGATAGGGCGGGCCGAGGAAATTTGTGCGCCAGACGTCTGATGTCGTGAAGATCAGAACGCCGTACCTAGTTGTAAATCCACCGATTATTCTTCCCTTTGTCTGTATTTCCAGGTCGCCCGCTGTATTAGTTAAGCTCGGTGTAAAATCAGTCAACGATTCTTGGGAACCCCATTGTATTTTTCTTTGAGCGCCACCAGCACCGAGGATCATTATGTGCCTTTCCGGTGTGACCAGGACTGCGACATTCGACCCGGTTGGAACTCCCGTAGATCCGGATAACGTCTGCAATGCAACTGGAGCAGTAACTGTCTGGTTAGCATTGCTGAAACTAGCTCCGCTTGCGTCCCAATACCAAATTGTTCCCTCGCCAGTATGGCAGGCCAAAAGGTCATCGCCGAAATTACAGAGAGACCATGTGGGGCAGAAATTGTCGTGAAATGCCGAAGGGTCTTGGACATCGGGATCCACGCTGGGATATCTTGGCCCCGAAAAAAGATCTCCTCCCGAGGTTATTCCAACTTCTGTTATCCAGGAATGGGTCGGGCTGCCAGCGTTTGTGTACGCTATAGCGGACCCGCCCTCCGTCAGGGCTAATTTAAATGTGTTAGTCGTTTTACTGACGACGTAATAGTTTGTGTCTGCACTCAACCCGGTCGGTAGTGTCCCCGTCGTTGAAACCTGAACTCGAGTCGTGTCTAGCAATCCGTGGGCATTTGATGTTATCAGTAGCCCGGAGGAAGAGCTTGCTGTAAATGTTGCAGTAGAACTCGGATAGTTTCGTAATCCGAGATCCCCGCCGAACTCCATTGCACCAAACCCAAGACCAGAAATCTGGAAATCCTCCTGGCGATTGAAACCCAGGGCGCCCGAGGGGCTGGATGACGGTGAACAGTTAAAAATTGGCGCGTTGGTCCCCGCGCTCTGCGATCCATCCCATATTCTGAGTGATTGCGTAGAACCCGCAGCTAGATATCTAACTCCAGTTGATAGCCGCCAGGAGTGCATACCCCGGATCGGATCTACACCTGAATGCAATGTTGGTGTTATAACCGCACCACTTCCGGCGGATCCGCTTGCTGGTGTTAAAACTATCGTCGGTAGTGTCGTATATCCTGTTCCATTTTCGGTAACAGTGACCGATGTTATTACTCCTCCTGTTGATACATACGTTCCGGCGAAAGATGAACCCCCGCCGCCAGTTGCTGTCAATGTACCGTTTCCGACATAACCGGATCCGGCGTTTGTAATTTTTAGAGTATATACCCCGCCTTGTTTAATGAATTGTGTCGGAGCCAAGCGCGTCCAGCCGCCGATAGGTCTCAGTCTACTCTCTGAAAACCGAACGAGATTCCCATTGTACCAACGGTTCTTAGCTTGATACTGGGTCTGGTTACGAAAAAATCCGGATGGGATTTCAATTGGTAATAATGGCATTAATTTATTCTGTAATTATTGCAATTTAATCTTATCAACGTCGCTATTTCGAGCGACGTCGCATTGTCGATATGTTGTAAAATATCACTACTAAAGTGCTCGCGCATCGTGTTCACTGAGCAATCACAAATTGGGTAATATATATGCTGTGGTGTCCTCATCCTTTGGTACGCGACCGAACACATTTGCCACATTTCGCGAATGGCTCCCGTCGTGTAAGTTCCAGGAAATTTTGGTTTGATCTCCTCTGTTTCCAGGCACGAAGTCAGAAGTAAAGACAACATCAATGTCAGAATTTTCAAATTCAAAAATTATCTCCATTATTCTTTGACTATTTTGAGTATTCCATCTTCGTTCCTCTCCAGCTTCATTTGACGATAAATTTTCCCAGGGTAAAAAGAGTTTAAATGACACTCATTATGCGTCTCACATTTTGGACTTGGGTATAGTCTCATCAAATGCGTATCAACCATTTTTCGGTAAACTTCCCATCCTTCTGTGATCGGATTCGGCTGTTTCATTTTCATGCATACGACCAAAGCGCTTTATCGTTTCCAGAGAGACCGCGGGGTTTTAGATCCAGATGTATGAAACGCCCACGTTTAGAATGTTGAGCAAGGCCAATGCCGTTCCAGCAATTCATTTCCAGGGCGTGCTGCAAAACTATTCTACCCTTAGCGCGATCTACACCAAGATCCACTGCCATGCACCCCTCACCGTTAACGTCACAATGTGCGCTGGACGGATGGCCGCCAGCATCAATATTATGCTGAATGCAGCGTAGGCCCGAATTGACTGGTAAGGGGAACCCACATTTTTTCCTGAGCTCATCCAGTTTTGTGAGTAGTTCCATACTGATTGTAGCCTCACCGTTTCGCAGAGAATGACAACCGCATTTGCATTCCATTTCGTTTTCACTGAAAAATTGAATTCCAGCCCAGTTTATAATTGAAGAGGTGCTCACGATCCTGGCCATAGTTGTCCATCCTAAAAAATTTTTACAAAATGTACGGCGAAGTAAAATAAAGACCTTGCGGTTTTTACTTCGACGCTTG
>Ga0098052_1002627_pt1 | contig 10820 bp, 3 predicted proteins | sample 15_taG_FD_81591 | JGI IMG/M metagenome (GOLD analysis project Ga0098052, IMG submission 81591) | Marine viral communities from the Subarctic Pacific Ocean - 15_ETSP_OMZ_AT15312 metaG | ecosystem: Environmental > Aquatic > Marine > Oceanic | place: Pacific Ocean | collected 2015-01-18 | reverse complement strand
CGTGACGTTCATTATACGCACTACGGTAGATTGTGTCCGATTGAAACTCCGGAAGGACCAAACATTGGTCTTATCTCTTCACTTGCAGTTTATGCGAAAGTGAACAATCTTGGTTTCATCGAGACACCATACCGTAAAGTTACGGATGGTAAAATCGACTTGAAACATGAGCCTGTTTATCTTTCTGCTGAAGAAGAAGAAGAAAAACACATTGCACAGGCAAACATTCCATTGTCTGACAAAGGTGAAATCGAAACCGATAAGGTAATTGCACGTATGGAAGGTGACTTCCCGCTTGTGGAACCAACGGTTGTAAATTATGCTGACGTTGCGCCAAACCAGATTGCATCTATCTCAGCATCGTTGATTCCATTCTTGGAGCATGATGATGCGAACCGTGCACTGATGGGCTCAAACATGATGCGCCAGGCGGTACCTTTGTTGATTGCTGATTCACCAATCGTGGGAACTGGTCTTGAAAGACAAGTTGCTTCCGATAGTCGTGTCTTGATAAATGCTGAGGGAGACGGTGTAGTAGAGTATGTTGATGCTAATGAAATTACAATCAAATATGACCGTACCGAGAACGAACGTATGGTAAGTTTTGATTCTGACGAAAAAACATATCAACTGGTAAAATTCAGAAAGACAAACCAGAGTACTTCCATTAACTTGAAGCCAATTGTTCGCAAAGGCGACAGAGTGAAAAAAGGACAGGTGCTTTGTCAAGGATATGCTACTGAAAAAGGAGAATTGGCCTTGGGCCGAAACATGAAGGTTGCCTTCATGCCTTGGAAAGGGTATAACTTTGAGGATGCGATCGTTATTTCTGAAAAAGTAGTTCGCGAAGATATTTTCACTTCCATACATATAGATGAATACTCTTTGGAGGTTCGCGATACCAAATTGGGTAACGAGGAATTGACAAACGATATTCCAAACGTATCTGAAGAAGCTACAAAAGATTTGGATGAATTCGGTATGATCCGAATTGGAGCCGAGGTAAAACCTGGCGATATCCTTATCGGAAAAATTACGCCTAAAGGAGAAAGCGACCCAACGCCGGAAGAAAAACTGCTTCGTGCCATTTTTGGTGACAAAGCAGGTGACGTTAAGGATGCTTCGCTAAAAGCTTCGCCATCGTTGAACGGGGTGGTGATTGACAAGAAATTGTTTGCCCGTGCCGTAAAAGATAAGCGCAAGCGTGCAAAAGATAAAGAGGACATCGCTGAACTTGAAGCAAAATACGAAGCAAAATTCGTAGCACTGCAAGATGTTTTGGTTGAAAAACTTTTCGCAATTGTAGGTGGAAAAACTGCTCAAGGTGTAAATAACGATCTTGGCGAAGTAGTTTTCCCTAAAGGTAAAAAGTTCACATTAAAAATGCTTCACGCGGTTGATGATTATACTCACTTAACTGGAGGTACTTGGACGACAGATGATGAAACCAATGTATTGGTGGCAGATTTAATGCACAACTATAAAATTAAGGAAAACGACCTTCAAGGTAACTTGCGACGTGAGAAGTTTACAATCTCTGTAGGAGATGAGCTTCCATCCGGAATTTTGAAACTTGCCAAAGTTTACATCGCTAAAAAGCGTAAACTAAAAGTAGGGGACAAGATGGCGGGACGTCACGGAAACAAAGGTATTGTAGCACGTATTGTACGTGAGGAAGATATGCCTTTCCTTGAAGACGGAACTCCTGTAGATATCGTGTTGAACCCACTTGGGGTACCATCGCGTATGAACATTGGGCAGATTTATGAAACCGTTCTTGGATGGGCCGGACAAAAGTTAGGTCGCAAATATGCAACCCCAATTTTTGACGGTGCAACTATTGACCAAATAAATGAATTGACCGATGAGGCTGGAATTCCAAGATTTGGACACACCTATTTATTTGATGGTGGCACCGGTAAGCGTTTTGATCAACCTGCAACCGTAGGTATTATCTATATGCTGAAACTAGGCCACATGGTAGATGATAAGATGCACGCACGTTCCATTGGTCCGTACTCACTAATTACGCAACAACCGCTTGGTGGTAAAGCACAATTTGGTGGTCAGCGTTTTGGAGAGATGGAAGTTTGGGCCTTGGAAGCATACGGTGCATCCAGCACGCTTAGAGAAATATTGACTGTTAAATCTGATGATGTTATTGGAAGGGCGAAAACCTACGAGGCAATCGTAAAAGGGGAAACCATGCCAGAACCAGGATTACCAGAATCTTTCAACGTACTTATGCACGAATTGAAAGGATTGGGTCTTGACATTAGATTAGAGGAATAATGATAATCCCCGCTCCGGTGGGGAATCATAAATTTCTTCCGAGGAAGTAAAAACCTCATTTAACAACAAAGTTTATTTTTAAATCATGATGAACAGAAATAAAGAAAACACAGTACAGAAATTCGACAAGATTTCTATTGGTTTGGCTTCCCCTGAATCCATTTTGGCGGAATCACGCGGCGAAGTATTAAAGCCCGAAACAATAAACTACCGTACGCACAAGCCTGAGCGTGACGGTCTTTTCTGTGAGCGCATCTTTGGTCCGGTAAAGGATTACGAATGTGCCTGTGGTAAATATAAAAGAATACGCTACAAAGGTATAGTTTGCGACCGTTGCGGGGTGGAAGTAACGGAGAAGAAAGTACGTCGTGACCGTGTAGGCCATATCAATTTGGTAGTTCCCGTGGCGCACATTTGGTACTTCCGAAGCCTTCCAAACAAGATTGGGTACCTTCTCGGGTTGCCTTCCAAGAAATTGGATATGATCATTTACTACGAACGTTACGTAGTAATTCAGCCAGGTATTGCAAAATATGAAGGTGGTGAGAATGTGAAGAAAATGGATTTCCTTACTGAAGAGGAATATCTTGCAATTCTTGATTCACTTCCGCAGGAAAACCAATATTTGGAAGAAACAGATCCAAATAAATTTATCGCGAAAATGGGAGCAGAGTGCTTGATCGATCTTTTACAAAGAATCGATTTGGATACACTTTCATATAATCTTCGCCATAAAGCAAACAACGAAACTTCAAAACAACGTAAAACTGAAGCGCTAAAGCGTCTTCAAGTTGTGGAGGCACTTCGTGATGCAAACAAAAACCGCGAAAACAAAGCCGAGTGGATGATTATGAAAGTAGTTCCGGTTATTCCACCAGAATTACGTCCATTGGTGCCGCTTGATGGTGGCCGTTTTGCAACTTCAGATTTGAACGATCTTTACCGTCGTGTAATTATACGTAACAACCGTTTGAAGCGATTGATGGAGATAAAAGCTCCAGAAGTGATCCTTCGTAACGAAAAGCGTATGCTTCAGGAATCGGTAGATTCATTGTTTGACAACACGCGTAAATCTTCCGCAGTTAAAACTGATAGTAACCGTCCATTGAAATCCCTTTCAGATTCCTTAAAAGGTAAACAAGGGCGTTTCCGTCAAAACTTGCTTGGTAAGCGTGTGGATTATTCTGCACGTTCGGTAATCGTCGTGGGACCGGAATTGAAATTGTTCGAGTGCGGTCTTCCAAAAGATATGGCTGCCGAACTTTACAAACCTTTCGTAATCCGTAAATTGATTGAAAGAGGAATTGTAAAAACAGTAAAATCTGCAAAGAAAATTATAGATAAAAAGGAGCCCGTAGTTTGGGATATTCTTGAAAATGTATTGAAAGGTCACCCAGTTATGCTTAACCGGGCCCCAACTTTGCACAGATTGGGTATTCAAGCGTTCCAGCCTAAACTGATTGAAGGAAAAGCGATTCAGCTTCACCCATTGGTTTGTACTGCATTTAACGCGGATTTCGATGGTGACCAGATGGCGGTTCACCTTCCACTTGGGCCAGAAGCAATTTTGGAATGCCAGCTTTTGATGCTTGCTTCACACAACATTTTGAACCCTGCAAACGGTAGTCCGGTTGCGGTTCCTTCACAGGATATGGTTTTGGGTCTATACTATATGACCAAGCTTAAGAAAACTATGGGTGATACTGTAGTTAAAGGTGAAGGACTTACTTTCTATTCAGCTGAAGAGGCTATTATTGCCTACAATGAAGGGCAAGTAGATTTAAATGCTGAAATAAAGATTAGAACGAAAGATTTCAACGAAAATGGTGAGTTGGTTAACCAAATCATCACCACAACTTTGGGAAGAGTAATCTTTAACGAAAAGGTTCCTGAAGAAGCTGGTTTTATAAATGAAGTATTGACTAAAAAGTCACTTCGTGATATTATCGGAAAAATCTTGAAAGTAACTTCTGTTCCTGTAACATCAGCGTTCCTTGACGAAATTAAAGGCCTTGGGTATAAATTCGCTTTTGAAGGTGGATTGTCTTTCAGCTTGGGTGATATCATTATCCCTGCTGAAAAGCAAAGTATGATTGATAACGCCAACGAACAAGTTGACGGTATTATCAACAGCTACAACATGGGACTTATTACGAACAACGAACGTTACAACCAGGTAATTGATATTTGGACTGCAACCAACGCTGAGCTTACCGAGCTTTCGATGAAACGAATCCGTGAGGACCAGCAAGGTTTCAACTCTGTGTATATGATGCTTGACTCTGGTGCGAGGGGTTCTAAGGAACAAATCCGTCAGTTAACAGGTATGCGTGGTTTGATGGCAAAACCTAAAAAATCAAACTCTGGTGGTGGCGAGATTATCGAGAACCCGATTCTTTCCAACTTTAAGGAAGGACTTTCAATTCTTGAATACTTTATCTCTACCCACGGGGCGCGTAAAGGTCTTGCGGATACGGCTCTTAAAACAGCCGATGCGGGTTACCTAACACGTCGTTTGGTAGATGTTTCACAAGATGTTATTATCAATATTGAAGATTGCTACACCCTTCGTGGAATTGAGGTTTCTGCCTTGAAGAAAAATGAAGAGGTTGTAGAATCCCTTCGCGATAGAATTGTAGGACGTACAGCACTTAACGATATTGTTAACCCATTGACTAAGGAATTGCTTGTTGCTTCTGGAGAACACATTACAGAAGAAATAGCAGATGCCATTGGAAAATCTCCGTTGGAAAGTGTTGAAGTTCGTTCTGCACTTACTTGTGAGGCTAAACAAGGAATCTGTTCACAGTGTTACGGTCGTAACCTTGCTACCAATAAAATGGTTCAGCGCGGAGAAGCCGTGGGTGTTGTGGCTGCACAATCCATTGGGGAACCAGGAACCCAGCTTACACTCCGTACTTTCCACGTAGGAGGTATTGCGGGGAACATTTCCGAAGAGAACAAATTGGTTGTCAGGTTTGACGGTAAAGCAGAGATTGAGGATCTTAAAACCGTTAAAGGTGAAGATAGCCAAGGCAAAACAGTTGATATTGTAATTTCACGTACTTCTGAAATTAAACTGGTTGACAAGAAAACCGGTATTACATTAAGTACCAATAACATTCCATACGGTTCCACACTTTATGTAAAGGATGGCGATAGCCTGAATGCTGGTGATGTGGTTTGTTCTTGGGATCCATACAACGGTGTAATTATTTCAGAATTTGCTGGAAAAATTAAATACGAAAACATTGTTCAAGGTTTAACCTATCAGGTAGAAATTGATGAGCAAACTGGTTTCCAAGAAAAAGTAATTTCCGAATCGAGAGATAAAAAGCGTATTCCAACCCTTCAAATTTTAGGGAAGAAAGACGAAGTTATCCGTAGCTATAACTTACCTGTTGGTGCTCACTTGATGGTAGACGATGGCGACAAGATTAAGATTGGTAAAGTACTGGTTAAAATTCCACGTAAATCAGCCAAAGCAGGTGATATTACGGGAGGTCTTCCACGAGTTACCGAACTTTTTGAAGCTCGTAATCCATCAAACCCAGCAGTAGTTAGCGAGATTGACGGTGTAGTTTCCTTCGGAAAAATTAAGCGTGGTAACCGCGAGATTATCGTTGAGTCCAAGTTGGGTGAATTGAAAAAGTATTTGGTGAAGCTTTCAAACCAAATCCTAGTTCAGGAAAACGATTACGTTCGCGCAGGAATGCCACTTTCTGATGGTTCCATTACTCCGGAAGATATCCTTCGCATTAAAGGCCCATCTGCAGTACAGCAATATCTTGTGAACGAAGTTCAGGAGGTGTACCGTCTGCAAGGGGTGAAGATCAACGACAAGCACTTTGAAGTTGTGGTTCGCCAGATGATGCGTAAAGTACAGATCCAAGATCCGGGAGATACAACTTTCCTTGAAGACCAATTGGCGCATAAAGATGATTTCATCGAAGAAAACGATAAAATCTTTGGAATGAAGGTTGTCACCAACGCTGGAGATTCTGAAAACTTGAAGGAAGGCCAAATCCTTTCTCCACGTACGCTTCGCGATGAGAACTCTTTATTGAGAAGAAACGATAAAGTACTTGCGGAAGCGCGCGATGCGGTTCCTGCAACGGCCACTCCAGTACTTCAGGGTATTACGAGAGCGTCGTTACAAACCAAGTCATTCATCTCTGCGGCTTCCTTCCAGGAAACCACCAAAGTATTGAACGAAGCTGCAGTTGCAGGTAAGGTTGATACCTTGGAAGGCTTGAAAGAAAATGTAATTGTAGGACATAAAATACCAGCCGGTACCGGTATGCGTAGATATGACACTATCATTGTAGGTTCTAAAGAAGAGCTTGAGGAGATGAACCGCGTAAAGCAAGAAGTAAATTATAACTAGTAATTTTAGATATACGATGTACGATTTTAGATTTTTAAATCGTACATCGTAAATCGTACATTGTAAATCAGATATGGCAGATCAAAAAAAAGAACAACCCAAACAAGGGCAGATAAATATTGAACTTGATGAGACTGTGGCACAAGGTATTTACAGTAACCTAGCCATCATAAACCATTCTGTTTCTGAATTTGTTGTAGATTTTGTAACCATTATGCCGGGAATCCCAAAAAGTAAAGTGAAGTCGAGAATTATCCTGACGCCACAACACGCAAAAAGATTTCTAAAAGCATTGGGTGACAACGTGAAACGATTTGAAAATGCCCACGGCGAAATAAAAGATTATGAGCAGCCGCCCATTCCCTTAAACTTTGGCCCGACTGGCGAAGCATAAAAAAAGCCCCGATTTTTCGGGGCTTTTTTTATGCTTCAATACTCAAATTAAAAATACTAAATTAAAAAAAATAGAAATCCTATTTTCCAGCTTCCGGCTTCGAGCTTCCAGCCTTTTCAAACTCACTCACAAAATGTAATTTCACATTTGGATATTTTGATTGTGTCATTTGAAGTGTAAAAGCAGAATCTGCAAAGAACACCAATTGGCCGCGTTTGTCTTTGGCTAAAAACTTTGCCTTTACTCTTTTAAAGTCAGCAAATTCCTCGCTTTTTGGGTCTTTCGCTTCTACCCAACAGGCTTTATGCACGTTCAGGTTTTCATAGCTGCATTTTGCACCGTATTCGTGTTCCAGTCGATATTGAATTACTTCAAACTGAAGCGCACCAACAGTCCCGATCACTTTTCGGCCATTTAGTTCCAAAGTGAAAAGTTGCGCCACTCCTTCATCCATCAATTGGTCAATCCCTTTTTCAAGCTGTTTGCTCTTCATTGGGTCGGCATTGTTGATATATTTGAAATGTTCCGGAGAAAAGCTGGGAATACCTTTGTATCGCATTTCCTCACCTTCCGTAAGCGTATCGCCAATCTTGAAGTTTCCGGTATCGTGAAGCCCCACAATATCGCCAGAATAGGAAATATCAACTATTTGTTTCTTTTCGGCAAAGAACGCATTTGGACTGCTAAATTTTAGTTTCTTACCATTTCGAACGTGTAAATAGGGTGAGTTTCTTTCAAAAGTACCCGAAACAATTTTCACGAACGCCAAACGGTCTCGGTGCTTGGGATCCATATTTGCGTGAATCTTGAAAACAAAACCTGAAAATTCTTTTTCATCGGGCTTTACCAAACGTGTATCGCTTTCCTTTGGGCGTGGGGTAGGAGCTATCTCAACGAAACAGTCCAACAACTCGCGCACTCCAAAATTATTCAACGCAGATCCAAAAAAGACTGGTTGGAGTTCTCCTTCCAAATACTCATCACGATCAAAGTCGGGGTAAACCTCGTAGACCAATTCAAGCTCTTCCCGAAGGGTTTTGGCTGCTTTGTCGCCAACCAATTTCTCCAGTTCCGGGCTGCTTACATCTTCTATTTCAATAGTTTCCTCTATGTTCTTCCTGCTATCACCACTAAAAAGATTTACGTTTTTTTCCCAAATATTATAGATTCCCTTAAAATCGTAACCCATCCCAATAGGGAAACTGAGAGGTGTTACGCGGAGGTTTAGCTTTTGCTCAATTTCATCCAAAAGTTCGAAAGCGTCCTTTCCCTCGCGATCCATTTTATTGATGAAAACAATCATCGGGATGTTTCGCATTCGGCAGACTTCAACCAATTTTTCGGTTTGTTCCTCAACTCCTTTGGCAACGTCTATCACAACAATAACGCTGTCAACCGCGGTTAGAGTTCGAAACGTGTCTTCAGCAAAATCTTTGTGGCCTGGCGTGTCGAGAATGTTGATTTTGATTCCTTCATATTCAAACGCCAAGACAGAAGTAGCCACGGAAATTCCTCGCTGCCGCTCAATCTCCATAAAATCGCTGGTAGCACCTTTTTTTATTTTATTACTTTTCACGGCCCCAGCCTCCTGAATAGCTCCCCCAAAAAGAAGAAGTTTTTCCGTTAAAGTGGTTTTTCCGGCATCTGGGTGACTGATGATTCCGAACGTTCTTCGGCGTTTTATTTCTTTTGTTAAGGACATGCTTTAAATCTAAATTGGTTGCAAAGATAAACGTTGTTTATTTAGATTTAAGCCGTAAATGCTTAGAATTATATTGGATTTTTTCTTTCAACCTATATAACTTTTGAAAATACTTTTTCTTACTACATTATAAACCTACTAGAAGGATTTTAATTATACAATATTGTTTTGCATTTATTGGTTTACTTGAATATTAGAATGCAATTAGAAATTTAAAACTGGTATTTTTTTCTTACCAAACTACTCTCCAAAAGCCTTATATTCAGCGTATATACGTACTAACACGTATGTCTTTTTCCTACAAAATTTCTTGTTTTTTCAATCAATTTAGGTCGTTTGCCGACTATTTTTTACAGTTCAACTAATACTTGTTTGTTAGTAATTCCTTAACAATTTTTACACTGTATATTTGAACATTAATTGTGGTGAAATGTTACTTATAGCATTATCAAAAGATATCGGTATTAATAAAATTCTAACTTATGTTTAAAATAATTACTAAATTATTAGCTTCTGATAAGAGGTTCTTAATAGGTCTCATTTTAATAGGTTGCTTGAGTAGCCAAGGTTATTCTCAAGCGATAGGTTCTTCAGATGAGGGAGAAGTAATATTGCCATATTCGCAAGAATACTTGGATCAATATAATGCTGATCTAGATAAAAAAGCAGCAGAATATAATGCAACGTTTCGTTCTAGGTCAAAAGCGCAAGCTTTCGATAATGGTCAGAAAGGAAATGTTGTTGGAGCTTGTAATCTCATTACTTGCGGATCTTTTGAAAAGGTCGATGTTAATGGGGGTACTTTCCGCACAGCTGTGGGTGGTACCAATGGTCAGTACCAAGCTGATGCAAGATATACCTGTTGGGATGATGACGGAACTGTAGATTGGTCTGAAGGGCAATATATTTCTTATTCAACTACTAACTCAAATTCAGTATATCCTGGTATTATTGAGCCGTCTACTTTTGATGGTGGTGGTTTTGCTATATTTTCATATCAAAATGAAGCTATTCGCCAAACTTTAACTGTAGTTCCAAATACAGTCTATACTGTATGTTTTGAAATAGCTGTAATACCAAGATACGCTACTGTTAATAGTAATAATCAAGGAGGAGGAATATTGGAATATGCGCCTAACCTGCAATTTGGTGTAAGAAATGGTGCGGTTCAAATTACTGACCCATTAACTTATACCCATAACGATTTAATACAACACCCTCAAAGCGATTTTCCTACAAGGTTGTCATTTTCTTCAAGTGGTAATGGAGGAAATCAAAATCCAGGCGGTTGGACAGAAATAAACCCTTATTGGGAAAATAGATGTATAACATTTAGATCTGGTAATAGTGCCACCTCCGTGGAAGTGTTTTATAAAACTGGAAACCCAGGAAGATCAGTTGTGTTGGTAGATGGTTTAAGATTATCTGTTGAAGGGTATGCAAATTCACCCACTGTTGACCCAATATTTAAAGAATATTGTCAGCCCACACAAGTTGCACTAGATACATTTGTAACATCTACTACTCCTCCCGGAGCTATTTTAAAGTGGACGACTAATCCAGATTTAACAGTTACAGGAGACCATTTGCCAAATAATCCTACAGTTACAACTCCTGGAGTTTGGTATGCATTTTATTATAACCCTACTTTAGGTTGTACTTCGCCATCTCGAAAACTTACTTTAACAAATACAGATTTAGATTCAAGTTATACGAAACAAAATGTAACTTGTTTTGACGGAAATGATGGTTCTATTAACTTAACTGTGACAGGAGGATCCAATTCATATACATATTTCTGGACAACTAGTAATGGAAGTGGATTAAATCCAACAGCCGAAGACCAATCAGGTCTAACTGCAGGTACTTACAACGTAACGATAAATGATGGTACTTGTACTACTCAGGAAACTGTCGTTATTACTCAGCCTAATCAAATTAATGTTGAGGCGGGCGACTACGGTCCACTTTGCGACAACGTGAGCCCGATCACATTGACGGGAACCCCTACCAACTCAAACGGGACATGGAGCGGGACCGGCGTT
>Ga0098052_1002624_pt1 | contig 10825 bp, 5 predicted proteins | sample 15_taG_FD_81591 | JGI IMG/M metagenome (GOLD analysis project Ga0098052, IMG submission 81591) | Marine viral communities from the Subarctic Pacific Ocean - 15_ETSP_OMZ_AT15312 metaG | ecosystem: Environmental > Aquatic > Marine > Oceanic | place: Pacific Ocean | collected 2015-01-18 | reverse complement strand
CATTATTTTCAACGGCAACTGGTTCGCAACTACAAATAGACGATAACTTTGGGGCTGGTGGTGTTTCTTTCCAACCAAACTCATGTATTGATCCAATGTCTGTCATAAATCCAGTCAATGGGTTTGATCCAACAACAACTCCAATGACATTTAGTAATACTTTTACTATTGTTGAATGTGGTACATCCACCCCTCTTAATCTCTCTCCCAATCCACAAAACAAACCTATCTCACTTACATCTTCGCAAACTGGGATAAACGCTATATTTTTAAATAATGAAGTTGAATTATCAAATGTAGACACTGTGTGTTTTGAATCTGACAAAGTTTTAAATTTTGACTCTAACAGACTTATTACAGGTGTTAATGTAGTTGATGATATGTTGTTCTGGACAGATAATTTCTCCGAACCTAAAAAAATAAATATACCACGTAGTATAGCTGGTACTGATCCACTTGGAGATACTCATACAGCTGTTGTAAATACTGAAACTGGGTTAAATTTCTCAAATTACAAACCAATCCGTGAGGAGCACGTAACCGTGATTAGAAAGGCGCCTAAATCTTCTTTGGATATGTACCTTGAGTCGGCTAGAGACCCAGATAAAAACTACTCTGGTATAGTCACTATTTCTGATGGTTTAAATACAGATAGTACAAGCATGTGGAGTAATTGGCTTGCGGACTATACCTCTCAATCATCGTCGGCCTCGTTACCATATGATTTTTCTGATATAACAACAGAGGAAGGTAGTAATATCATGCGATTTGTAATATTAAGTGATTTAAATGGAAATAGTACTTTCAATTTAGATGATTGGAAAATTGGGACTAAAGTTGTTCTAAAAGAATTTGAAAACGGCGTAGCACCATCAATACCTATTTATAATTATACTATAAAGGGACATGTTACAGAGTGGACGATAAATGATGGAAGTGGAAACATGGTTAATGCGAACTGGTTTACATCTCAACACCCTAATAACTCCTTTGGAGCTAAGGTTGCTATTAAAGTAACTAGTATATCAGGAACGCCACAACTAGCACCATCTACTCCTGGTACATTAAACTATGCTATAGATTTATGGGACGAATCTGAAAAGCTATATGAATTTAAACTTCCTAGATTTTCTTATAGATATAAATACGATGATGGTGAATATTCTACTTTCGCCCCTTGGACAAATGTAGGATTTAATCCTGGTCTTTTTGATTATCATCCTCAAAAGGGTTATAACTTAGGAATGAGAAACAACATCAACAAAGTGAAACTCAAAGGCTTTGTTACTCAGGATATGCCTTTAGATGTTTCTGAAATCGATATATTATACAAAGAAGATTCCTCTCCAAATGTTTACATTGTAGATACTATATCGCCTAAATCAGAGGCAACTATAACTGACAGTGAAGGAAATGCGGTTAATGAATGGCAGTTGAATGAATTTATTATTGAAAACGAAAACATAAAAGGAGTCTTACCTTCTAATCAACTTCTTAGACCTTGGGACAATGTTCCTAAAAAAGCTTTAGCCCAAGAGATTACTGGTAGTAGAATTGTCTATGGTAATTACGAGCAAAACTATGATTTAAAAGTTGGTGATTTTAAATATAATCCTAATTTTCTACCTAGTTTAACTTCAAGTGGTTCTGGTGTTAAATCTATTAAGTCACAAAGAGAATATCAACTTGGAGTTGTTTTAACTGATAAGTATGGTAGAGAGACACCTGTAATATCAAATAACACGGGAACTTTCAAAGTTGAAAAAGAAAGTGCTATTAAAGCAAATAGATTAAAACTAGGCATTACCAATGATTTAGTCGTGCAAGATATGGAGTACTTTAAGTTTTATATCAAGCAAACGTCAGGCGAGTACTATAATATGGCTATGGATAGATATTGGGATGCAGAAGATGGTAACATCTGGGTATCCTTTGCGTCTTCAGATAGAAATAAAATAGATGAAGATTCTTTTTTAATATTGAAAAAAGGAGTTGATTCTGATGAGTTAGTAGAGGATCCTGCTAGATTCAAAGTTATAGCTATTGAAAATGAAGCCCCTGATTTTATCAAAACTAAAAAGACTATTATATCTGATAAGATACATGATTATGATGAACCAGCAACTGGAGTGAATAGAATTTTCATGACTGCCTCACAAGGTGGTATACCAACTGCTAATAGTAAATATTTTTCTCTTGCTTACCACAGTGGAAGTAGTCATAGATATAGTAACACTTCTATAAAAAACCTACACCTCACACTTGCTATGGAGGATATTTACTTTCAGATAGTAAATAGTGATGGAACTAAAGCATCTATTCCTAAGAAAATAGCAAAAATGGATCTTGTAGGACATAGTGCTGGTGCTAATGAAGATCCCACTACTTGGTCTATTACCACCCCGACTCAATGGGATATTGTTTTAGAAGAAGCTTTTGGAGATGAAATAAATAAGTTTACTAATGATACCACTGGTGAAAATCCAACGTATATCATGGATGGTAATAGAGCAGTATTCTGGAGTTATAAAAAAGAAAACTCTCCAGAATTTGATGGAAGATTTTTTGTTAAAATATTTGAAGAAGATATTTTTACCGAAGTTATTGTAAATAATCCTACCGCGGTTGGTGCTAACACCGTTTATCCTTCTCAATTGTCTCAAAAAATATATTCTTTTGATAGACTAAAGCATAGTAAAGCTTTTAATTTACCATCTCCCAAAGATCTTCCTGGTGATTATACTAATACCGCTGTTAGCGGACAAATACTGATTAGTGGTAGCGGGCCTAATTGGAATGATTACGTTGATTCTACAGATATAACTGGGGATATTTATGGCATGAACGGTATTAGTGGTAAGGACTGGCAATCTCACGCTGCTTTTTTTAGAGGTTTAAATGTTGCAAAAGCAAGAAAAGGAGAGGATGGATACTCTAATGATTTAGATCAACACGCCATAAATAAAAGAAAGAGCTCTGAGGGAATGAACTTACATAATTATAATCCAGATAGTGGTGATTGGATTGAATTTGAAGATGTTTGGTTTGTTAGCGATGAGACTAGTGTCGGTAGTGTTGATAAATGGGGAGGTGGTTCCCATACTACAACTGATCACACTGGAATTGGTATAGATTTGGGCTCGGTAACCACCGGTCGTATAGAATTAGAATTTGGTGGTATACAACCAAGCACCGTGTCGGGTACTAATTGGCCTTACGTAACAAATCCCTCTAACGATATAGGTGAAGCGGTTAATATAGCGGAGGATGATAGTTTTTTTGATTTAAGTGTTAATAATAATTATTCTCAAGCCAACAACTTTGCTTCTCTTTTAACAAACGGGACAGTGTTTGCGTGGATAGAAGATCCAACGAACCAAATTTACAAAGTAACCGGTAATAACGGTGAAACTAATCTCTTTAGACACGAGCAAGATACTAGGAGTTTAACAGATGATCCAGGGTTTCCATATGGCGGCCCAACTGGGGCGGCAAAACACAAGATTCAACACCAACAAGCGAGACTATCATTACCACAATCTTACACAAATGGTTCCACTAGTATCGGTTTAGGCGAAAATTACGCGGGTCACAATCTTTTTCCTGGCCCATGCACGAATTGTTTTCAAATTGAATATTCTCAATCAACATTTTATAGACCAGACAATTATAGTAAAAGTTATAGTTTAACATTTACTGATGCTATTGACGCTGTACAGCCTATTAAATGGAATCCATTTGTCCCTGGTGCAATTCCTAATGGTTTAAATATCCCTATTACAGTAACAACAGGTAATGCCGGTTCGAATCCAAATAATGAAATAGTGGTCTCTGATTTAATTGGAGTTGATACTGTTTATGGTAATCAAAAAATAACAGTAGGAATGGTTTGGGACATTAGTGATGTTCCTTCTGGTCAAACTTGGTCCGCTGGAACCGCTGGTCAAGGCGCTATAATATCTGAAATTGTAAACAATTCCGGAATTTACACTTTAAAATTTACAAATTACGATGGAACAAATCCAGAGGGAACGTTTCCAACCCTGTCAACTAATGACGTTATCCAAGTAAAACAGTTTGGTATGAACGGTTTAAGTCGTAATTCTGCTAAAAATATTAATTATTTTAATGATGGTATAGGATTTACAGGTAATAATAATGGTGTTGACGCGGTTGGTTATACTATAGATATAAAAGATATATCTAGCAAATCTAACGAATCGAAATTCCCTCGCTTTCCAGCTGTTTTTGAGACCGAACCTAAAGAAGAAACGCCTTTAGATATATACTACGAAATAAGTGACAATATACCAACTATTTTAAACCAAGAAAACATATCTTCTGTAATACCAGTGGGAAGTCAAGTGGGAATAAGAGCTGTTGATGCTAGTCTTGGTAACAACGGTAACATATCAGGTTTAAATATTTTAGCCAACAATGTAAATTCTAACGGGAGAGAGGTGGTTTTAGATCTAGCGCATTCAACTGGAGGTCAATATTTAGCAATGGGAGATAAATTAATAATAACAAAACTAAATGGAGATGTTTTAGAAATTGGAATATTGAATTCCAGCTCAACAGTAAGTTCAAACAGAACTATTCTTGAGTTAGACCCGAAACTAATAAAACAAACAATTATTTCTAATTGGCATAATTGTTATTCATTTAGAAATGGTGTTGAGTCTAATAGAATTAGAGATAATTTTAATCAACCTTATATATCAAGTGGAGTAAAAGCATCAACAACATTAGAGCAGGAGTACAAGAAGGAACATAGAAAATATGGTTTAATATATTCTGGATTATATAATTCCACTTCTGGAATGAACAACCTAAATCAGTTTGTTCAAGCTGAAAAAATCACTAAAGACATAAACCCTACTTACGGTAGTATTCAAAAATTACACGCGGGCTGGGGACAAAGTGGGGAACTATTAGCATTTTGTGAAGATAGAGTTTTAAAAATATTAGCTAATAAAGATGCTTTATATAATGCCGATGGAAATACAAATGTTACATCGACAAATAATGTCCTAGGAACTGCAACGCCATATTCGGGTGAGTACGGTATATCGACAAACCCAGAGTCATTTGCCTCTGAGTCATATAGAGCTTATTTCACAGATAAAGTAAGAGGCACTGTAATGAGATTATCTATGGATGGTTTAACACCAATATCAAATCAAGGCATGAGAGATTGGTTTAAAGACAATTTAAAATCATCAAATAAATTAATAGGTAGTTATGATGATAAAAAAGAAGAATACAATATTACCCTTAGTGACTGGTATAATGATGATGGGGTAAATACAGGTATAACAGCTTCATATAGAGAAGATGTTAGAGGATGGGTTAGTTTTAAATCGTTTATACCTGAAAATGCTATTAGTTGTGCTAATGAGTATTATACATTTAAAGATGCTAAACTTTGGAAACATCACCATGAGACCACCAATAAATATAATGTTTTTTATGACAAACACCACAATTCCACTGTTAATGTTATTTTAAATGACAAACCTGCAAGCGTTAAGTCTTTTCAAACTATAAACTATGAGGGATCACAATCCAGAGTAGTTCAGTTTACTGGTGATGGTGAGTATTATAATTTGCACCCTAAAGACGGTTGGTTTATTGATGAAATAGAAACAAACCAAGAAACAGGTACTATAGATGAATTTATAGAGAAAGAAGGTAAATGGTTTAATTATATAAAAGGACAATCAATAACACATATGGACACTGACGTTGATAATAATGGCGATCCAATAACGAGGATATTTATAGACGAAGAAGGCGATTCAAATTGGGAATAAATTAAATTATCAAAATGACAGAAATAGTAATATATAAAAGTTTAAACAAATGAGTTCCTCAACACAAGGTATAGGCATATTAAAAACCGCACCTCAACGCGCGGGTTGTACAGATTCATCGTATTTAGAATATAATGAATTAGCTGAGGTAGACGATGGTTCTTGTGTAACGGGTTCTGGTTGTATGGATCCATTGTATTTAGAATATGATGCTAATGCTATAATAGATGATGGTTCATGTGCTACACTTATAGTAAATGGTTGTACAGAGTTTGCGGTTAACTACAATGCTGCAGCTAATGTTGATGATGGAAGTTGTTTTGTGCCTGGTCTTATTACATGGAGGACTTCTCACATGAACACAACTACAACTCCAAGTACAGGTCCCACCTGGCGAACTAATCACGAGGTTAGTTGGACATACACGCCAATAAACACAACAGATGCAGTTCCAGATTCATATGAATACGAGGGGGTTGACCACGCTAGATTAACAATTTCAGCTTGGGCGTTATCTTGGCCAAATAATGTGGATCCAACCACTCCTATTGCGGATCCCGCAACTGTACCTTACTCGCAAACTATATACTCTGGTAATTTAGCGTTTCCAGTAATAACTGATTATGACCCAACTGCCCCTGGAGGTCCTTTGAATTTTTTCCACTATAGAGTTCGTTGGGTTAAAAATATAAACAACGTGACATACTATGGTCCTTGGGTTGGAACGGAAATACAAACAATATAAAAACACAATATGGCGTTAGTAAACACTTCTTTAAGCTTTGATGATATAAATTCTTCTGTTCAAGTGGGGGATACTGTTTATTATTCTACTACTGGTGGCAATGTTGGTGGATTTGATTATGCTAATCTGTCTAACACATATTTCCTAGGTGAAGTGAAAATTATAAGTAACTCTATTAATCCTCCAAACTGGACGTTAATAGTAGAATATGAAGATACAGAAGTTGGTTTACCTGCGGCTGGCGACTATATATCTTTTTCTAAAGACAAAAAGATAAACACCTCTAATTTAAAAGGTTATTATGCGGAAATTAAACTTGTAAATAACTCTACAAATAAAATAGAATTATTTAGTGTTGGTTCTGAAATCTTTGAAAGTAGTAAATAAATAAAATAAGCAATGGACAAAATTATACAAAGTTTTAATTTAGATTTATCTGATCTACCATCTATTAGTGAAAAAAGAAGTTTTACTATAAGTGGTGATAGTGGTGCTGAATTTATTTTAGAAATTAAAGATAACACAACTGGTTATTATTATAATTTTTTTACTAGTGCATTTCAAGCAGCACAGACTAAATTAGAAGAATATATTAGTGGTGGTAATTATAAAAATAATATAATTTTCCCAGCTGTTACTGGTAGTGACGATCAATACAATATTTATTTATATGCTAAACCTGGAACTAAGCATTCTGCATACAAAGAGGTAAGATTTGGAGATGGCACTGTTGATATAAATTCATCTACAGGATCAGGTTCTTTGTTGTTACAAAAAGTTATTTACCAGTACTCCGCTTTAACATTAACACTGCAAGGTTATTCACCAAACTCAACAATTACAGGTACATTGTCAACAGATACTATATCCATTGATAGAGGTAAAAATACTAAAAAATCTTTTTCTTTCATAACAACAGCTGCTGCCACCGCCTCTTATGAAATTTTAAAACAACCAGAAACTAGTAGTGCACTTGCTTACACAAGTGTCACTGTTGGAGCCGCGGCAGAAGTTTTACCAGGAGAAAGCACTTCTTCTGATACATTGTTTTATCAATGGCCAATAGATAATATTAATAAAGTTGGATTGGGTAATAAAGTTCTTGGATCTAATGTGCTCAGTGGAACGTACATAGCCAACTACGAAGATACAGTAACAATAAATGAAGGCACTGAAAACGAACAGATAATTGTAAAAAATAAAGCTCCATTTAAAGATACTAAAGGTCAAAAACCAACAATAGTAAACGGTTTAGTAACGGTACAATTAGGTAACATTATTTTTAATCAACAAAACCCTGTTGCATTAGCAGATGACACTATAAGAATTCTTGGTTATGGAAAACAATCAATTAAATCAATCACTGGTTATGAAGTTGTTTTTACTAATCTTGCTATTGCACTAACACCGATCACAACAACAACGACATCTGCTGTTTCTAGTAGTGCAACTGTCCCCGTGGCTTCTGTCAATGGAGTGTTGCCATCAACAACTACTGTTAGTGGTATAGGTATAGATCCTAGTGTAGCTAACCCAACTGTTAATAGTAGAAGTGTTACAAGTGGAGCGGGAAATATAGTGTTAGATGCCGTGCAGACTTTAGAAAATGGAATTACATTAACACTTGGTGGTGGAGCTGGACAAGTAGCAACAATAACTGGTAATATAGAAATAATAAAAGCAGGGACATCTAATGAAACTATATACTTTGATTTAGAAAAGTTACTTTCTATAGCATAAAAGTAAAAAAACAGTGAAAACTGTGACTATATTAGATATAAATTAAATTAAATTATGTCTAAAAATGAATTACAAAAAATATGGGATTGTGATGTAGATTTACCATATAAAGAAAAGGTCGAAAAACTACAAAATATGTTTTTAGGAGCAACAGATGTAGAAGTAGATATAAATAATGATGGTAATAATGTAGTATATCCAAAGGCCACAAAATATAATCACTATTTTTCAGATGGATTATATGTAAGGGAAATGTTTTGTGTAAAAGATTATTTTTGCTTTACAGTTATACACAATACAGCGAATCCATTATTTCTCATGAAAGGAAAAGTTGCTTTTTCCTCAGAGGATGGCGTTGAAGAATTAACAGCACCAACGTTTATATTAACAAAACCAGGTACTAAAAGGATTTGTTATTGGTTAGAAGATAGTGTTATAGTTACAGTACACCCAAATCCAGACGGATTGACAGATCTAAAAGAAATAGAAAAGAAAATGTTTTCCTGTAATTGGGAGCAATATGACGATAGTTTAAAACAAGATGTATGGCAAATGTTTGAACATAAAGAATATCAAAAGAAACTAGAAATTAAAAACAAATAATATGAGTGGTATAATAGCTGGAGCATTAGTAGTTGGGGCGGGCGTTATGGCTTGGTCATCAAGTAAAAGTGCAAAAAGAGCTCAAGATCAAGCGCAGAAAAATATAGAAGAACAAAATAGAATCGCGAAAGAAAACCTTAAGTTTCAAAGACAAGAGGCTGCTAAAATGGAAAAGCAAAAAGATATTTATAGATCTTTTAAATTTGAAAATCCATATGAAAATATGGAGAACACAATGGAAGATTTAACTATAAATCAAAAACAAGCTCAATTTGAAGCCCAACAGGGAGCACAGCAACGAGCAAATATAATGCAAGGCATGCAAGGTGCAGCTGGTGGATCTGGTATAGCGGCATTAGCTCAGACCTTAGCGAACCAAGGTCAATTAGCCTCACAAAGAGCTAGCGCTAGTATCGGTCAACAAGAAGCGAATATAAATATGGCATCTGCTCAGCAGGCCTCTCAAATACAAGGCTTGGAAAGACAAGGTCAGGCTCAATTAGAAGAAAAAGAAATGAACAGACAGTCAACCCTACTTGGCATGCAAATGGGGTCATTAACTGGTGCCAACGCCGCTGTGCAGCAATCTCAAATGAACCAAATGTCAGCTAATGCTTCACTTGCTAATTTACATGGTCAACAAGCCGCTTCGCAAATGCAGGCCGCTGGTAATATGGCGGGAATGGCGGGTCAAGTTGCAGGATCTGATAGAAAACTTAAAAAGAATATAAACAAAATTGGTAAATCACCTAACGGACTAAATATATATAGTTTTGAATTTAAAAATTCAAAATACGGAGAAGGGTTATTCCAAGGTGTAATGTCTGATGAAATACCACAAGAAGCGGTTATAAGTAAAGATGGTTATGACCACGTGGATTATAGCATGTTAGACGTAGAATTTAAACAAATATAAATATGGGAGCAGATTCAGTTTTAGTAAACGCAGCGATGAAGTTAGGAATGTCCAGAGTACCTGGGGACACGTCTGAAATATTCAATAAACAGTATGAGGGGCTTATAGCTTATAATCAAGCTAAAGCAAGTGCAACGGTTGAAGCAGTAAAACTTGGTGGAGTTCTCGCACAGAAAGGTGTTGATGCTATTGGCACAGCCATAGCAAATAAGAAAAACAAGAAGGCATTAACAACGGCAAAAAATCAATATGATTATAGCAAAAGCGCTGATACAGCAAGTGGTAAAACAGATGCTGCCGTAGCGGCTTGGACAGCGGCAAAAAATAAAAACGCAGCAGAATCACAACGTATCAAAGAAACCAAACAAGCTAAGAAAGAGAAACTACAAGGAGTAACAGATATATTGTATAAAGGAAAAGAAGATAAAGATAAACAAACTGATAGAGATGCTGATCTTCAACTTTATGAAGATAAATTAAAAGCGAGGACGGAATATGACGCAAATAAACTAGCGCTAAAAACAAACGTAACGGATGAAACCGAAGCGGGTGAAACTAAAACGGATAAAAGCGGCGAGAGCGGTGAGGGCAGTAAAGGTAGTCTACCAACCTACGACGAGGCTTGGGATCAAAATCTAGAGGGTATTAACGAGATGTACGACTCAAAACAAAATTACATAGATGATCTTGAAAGTCAAAAATCAAGTGCAGCTCCTCCTAAAAAATATGCTCCAACCAAGAAATTATCACCATTTAAAGACAGCGTAAAAGCAAAAACTATAAGTAATACCAAGGGGAGTACTTCTACGGTAAACTCCAATAATCAAGCGCAGGTAGAAGAAAAAATACCTACTCTACAAGAGACCGATGCTATGATGAACGAGATGGCCACTGATCTAGCTGTAGATAGTATAGTTAAAACTAATGAGCATTACAAGAATGGTGGTGGTATGAGTGATTTTCATTTCGAAGCAGCAAACACCGCGATGGAAACTATAAAATCTG
>Ga0098052_1002618_pt1 | contig 10831 bp, 11 predicted proteins | sample 15_taG_FD_81591 | JGI IMG/M metagenome (GOLD analysis project Ga0098052, IMG submission 81591) | Marine viral communities from the Subarctic Pacific Ocean - 15_ETSP_OMZ_AT15312 metaG | ecosystem: Environmental > Aquatic > Marine > Oceanic | place: Pacific Ocean | collected 2015-01-18 | reverse complement strand
ACTTGTTACTGGTGTGGTAAATGCTGTGTTTGCATTTAATCCAAAAAGGTGTCCTGCGATGCTATATCTATCAGGTATAGTACCAAACTCATTAAGTTCTAAATATTTTAAGTTTCCAGAACTAGGGGTAATAGTATATAATCCTGTTCCTGCGGCATAACTTACAGTAAATGTCAAGCCTAAATCTGAGAATGCTGTATTTGCATCCATTTTTGATTTAAGTTCAGCTGCCAATTCTGTTCCTGTATAGAAACCTTCATCTAAAGTTATTTTTTGTGGCATAGTTCTTTCAGTCTGAAAAAACAAGAAATCATTTAAGTTAAGAATTACGCTTCTTCCTCCAATAATGCTTGCTGAATAATCGCTAGAAGTGGCAGCGCTAAAAGTAAATTTAATTCCTACTACTTTCCAGTCTTTTTTAGGATTAATAACATCACTAATTCCAGCAGCAGTAGTGTCAGCAACTCCTTTAACTTGCTTTACGGTTTCTTTGTTCATTAATGCATCAACAGGAGTAGGTAGAGACCTAAATACTCTGTTTGGGTATAGTTTTATGGACATTATGTACTCCTTAAGTGTGTAAAAAGATAATATATTAGTATATAATTCAATGAATTTATCTCTTTACCCTTTTCATCATTATAACAAAAAACCACTCATAAACAAAAAGTCTATGAGTGGTTTTATAATTATGCTAGTTTTAGTTTTTTAAAATACTTTGATCCTTGACTTTTAGTCATTGGATAAAAAGCAACCGCTGTAAATCCAAATTCTTCAGGATAATAAGAATCAAAAAAGGCAACCGACTTAATATCATCTTGAGATATCTTATCAATTATTTCATAGCATTTTTCTTCTTTTGCTTGGAGCATTACTAAAGTTTGATCTTTTTTGACCCACTTTTTAATATTATCGTCCTAACCGTAATCAAAGACCATTTCTGCTAATGCGTGAGCGCCTTGAACCGATCTTTGAGCACTAGAGAGTTCAGATCTTGCCAATATGTATACTCTAGTATCCATTATGCCAATCCTGGGATTGATAGGTTATATCTCAATAACTTATTTGTGATCTCTTCCACGTTCTTTGCGTTACCATAACGATCTTCTTCAAAGTTCGTTAAAAAGAACTGATCAGAATCATATGATCCTGTATGTGGACGTTCGTGTCTAAGTCTGTTGTGGGCAATATGACAAACAGTTGCCCACAATTTATCTTTGTAGACATGGTAAGTGTACTCTCCACCACTAAGTTGCTTGTACGTTTTTGATATAGGTTTGGCCAATTCAAGGCCTAAAGTAAAGTCTTCGCCTTGTTCTTTTTTGGATTTGTACTTTGCGCCATTACTTATGGCATATCCAACACAGCATCCTTTTAGGAAAGCCATCGCTTTTCTAAGGTTTAATTCTTCTTCTGTTAAAACATATTCATTCACTTGCGTAGTCATAATTATTTCTCCTTTATTTGACTATTATCTTCGCGGTATTTGTGTAAATAACTGATTATAATACGTCTATTTAAGGAGGTGCGCGAGCGCCCTACGTGAATCTAGATTTGAAAATCTATGTCATAATGTTTTCTCTATAAAAGTTTAGGATTAAATTTGTGGTGGGAGCGACGGGGTTCGAACCCGCATATCACAAGAGTTTAGAATTCTCGGCTAGGCCAGTTTAGATACGCTCCCAACTAACCTTAGTATACCATAGTTTTTTGCTATGTCAAGTCGTCATCTTCATTTTTTTTCGACATGGACAAAGAGTTGACCCATATTTGGGAATCCGCCAGTCCAACCTTGTTCAGGAGGATTAATCCCTAAATTATTTAAGCAATCCTTTATAGAAAACCCATGACCAATCAATAAGATATCTTTATCCCAATATTCTGATTTTCGTAACCACTTCATAAACTCTCCAGTTCTCTTTCTGGAATCGCGTCTTGATTCTGGGAAAGACTGACGTATTGCAGTAGTGTATTGAACATCTACATTATAATAATGCAAATTATAATCATGAGAATTGCTTAATCTATTTAATGGATTATAACCACATTTATCAAACCATCTTTCTTTTAACGTTTCTGACAATCCATATTCTAAGTATATAGGAGCGTTATGTCTATTTAAGTAGTGTGCTGTCTGAACGCATCTTAAGAATGGTGAACAAAAAACCGCATCTAAATTATGAATCACTTCAGAAGTATTTATTAATTGTTTTATTCCTGATTGGTGAATTGGAGGGTTAGGGTTTCCTCTGTGTTCTTTTTGAACTTTATCTAACCTTAATCCATGTCTTGAAAGATAAATCATTTTATCTCCTACTTGAATGTCTAGATGCTACAGTTTTTACTCCAGAACTATTTCGTCTAGATTCTTGACCCACTTGTTTCTTTTGTACTTGCCAATCCTCTCCTGCATACATTTCGTGCAAAGAGGGTTCATCCATTCCACCTGACCCATGAACAGTTCGTCTAGTTCCTCCAGACAAACTTTGTGCGCCTCCACCAGAAGGTGCAGAACCCCTTGCTGTTCTAAAATTACTCATTTCTTCTGATACGCTTGATCGGTTATAGGCAGAGTCCAAATCAATAACCTCGGCTTCAGCCATGGAAGATCCATGACTAGAAGCATAAATGTCATCACCAGCTTCATAACTGGAATCATATATGTCTAACTGAGGAACATACGTTTGATTCATCTTTCCTGCATTTTTAAGTAAGTGATCTGCTTCATTAGGAGATACAAGTCTAATAAAGTCTTTTCTAAACAACTCCCAAAGTTGTCTACTCGATGCCAGTTTCCTTGCAGACATATTCCCTAGATTCTTAGGCATATTTAATGGCAAATCTAAATCTATATCACTAACAGTTAGTGATGCGCACATTTCATTAACAACATAGGCATCGCATCCAATTGACTCTTGCATATCCTTCTTTTCTAACAATAATGCTTTTTGTCTTACTACATGCATTGGATCATCATCATAAATTGGTTCAACATTTACATCTGATTGTTTTTCTTTAGACACTTTAATTGCATTTATTAACTCTTGATAGTCCTTTATATATGAAATGAAATTTGCATCTTGAGTTTGTTCAAATTGTTTTGGAACCGTCAATTCATCTTGAGTGTAATAAGCTCTATTGTTTTGTCCATGTTCAGGAGGAGAAGTTGCTGCCATTCTGTCAATTGGACTTCTAGACTGATTGCTGCCTTTTCTATCGCTGAAGACATTAGTGACACCTCTGCTAGATGGTTGGTTATTTTGAGGTTGATTATTTTGATCAGTGTATATGTTTGAAACACTGGGCTGTTGATTATTTTGATCAGCATATATATTAGAGACTCTAGAATCTCCGTTAGACACTTCTACTGGAGTTATCATAATGCTCGTTTCTTTTGACATGAGATCAGAAACATTTAATTCTGTATTTCCATTATCAGTTAAAACCAAAACACCTTCTCCTTTTCCAGAAGATATTGAGTCTGATGTTAAGACTATACTTCCTCCATTTTGTAAAACATTTCTCATTTTTTTACTTAAACTAATCTTACATTTTAAAGCTACTTGCATTTTTATCTCCTTTATGCCTCATTAAGCTCAAGAACTCTTTTGTGAACTTTGTCCACTGCCTGATCCCAAGTATAATTATTCACTAAATCCTCTCTTAACTTATCTGCCTTATCTAAAGCACCATCATAATTTTCGAACACACTTCTCATATGTTCTTTTGTTTTTTCAATTGACTTCATTCCAAATTCAGGAAATTGTTGGTCTTCATAAAACCTGCAATGTTTTGCCAATTTACTAAGACATCCAGTGGTTTCTGCCCTAGTATATCCTTCTGGTTCAACTAAAAATGAATTTTCATGATTAAGGAAATCTGATTGTCCAGAGCAATTGCTTGCGATTACAGGCATTCCACTTGCTCCAGCCTCACAATTATGGACTGCGAAATTGTTTGCTATATATGAATGATCGTCAATGACATCAAAATTATAAACCGTTTGTTTATCTTCATATATCTCAACGCTTTCAACTGGTATGTATATGTATTTTTTATTTTTCCAAACATTCCATCGTTTATTATTCTTTTTTACACGATAGTCTTTTTCAATCCAATCAGACTTCTCTCCGCCCGCTACCGTGCAAACATATAGGTTTCGAGTATCCTTTCTGAATGAGCAAATCTCTCCATGATCAAGAAAAAGACTTTGAAATTCTATTGCCAAATTCTCACTAGCAGTAGTAATAGATACGATTTTATCATCTGAATACCCATCTCCATTTATATATCCATTTAAAAATGCTTGAATAACTTTTTTGCCTGAGCGAAGGATGATTTCAGGTATTTTTTTATTGTGAGATCCCCTACCAACCAACGAAACGAACAATTGTGACAGCAAAGAGTTGCAAACTCTAACTGTGGTAACGTGTTTGCTGTGACTTGATGTAAGTACCGCATTAGATCCAAAACACTCCTTTATTAGTAGTTTTACTTCTTGGTGGAGTTTTACTTCTTTTGAGTGGAAAGAAAGCTCAATGCCACTATTGTTGCTGGTCGGATTACCTTCTGCGCAATAATACCCCAATAATTTTGCAAACTTTTCATCCACTTTAATATGTCGATTAATATAAGATTTCTGAATTCCTATATCCAGCTTACTCATAACTAAGGCAATTGATCGACTGGCTCTAGTGCTTAGTCTTCCATCTTGTTTGTAGTGCTCGACTTGGCGTTTACTAACTCCTGCAAGATCAGCAATTTTCTTGTTAGTCATTGGTCCATTAGAAAATTTTGAGCATAGTTTTCCATCTTCTTCTATTAGGTTCTGGTTTTTGCAATAGTCCCTAGCGTCTATCGTTAGAGATTTCGTGTTCCAATCTTTTCGGATAGGTCTAAGTAAGTAATCCCCTTTGTTAATTTTATTTATCCTTGTCCACGTAGGCTCAACGTTGTCAAGAAAATCACAAAGGGCAATGCCTTTATTTTTATACTCTTTCTTTGTCGGCTTCTTAACATGCAAAAATGCATGATTAGATGTACCTTTAATCTTACATCCTAGTTTAGTTTTTATTTTACCAAAAGAAGAGTTTACTAAATTTTTATGTAACTCGTTAACTAAATTAGAGTTTCCTGTGTGAGTAATGACAGAATCTCCAACTTCTATATCCTTAATATCTTTTAAGCCTTTATCTGTATTTATTCTAGTACCTTCTAAAAAGCAATATGGAAGGCCAAATCCTTCGCCTCTTGAAATTAAACAAAACGCATCAGATGCACCATATATACTTGGCATATCTCTTTCAGATATTTCTTTATCATATAGGGCAATATGTGGTAAGTCATCATCTTCTTTACCAATTGATTGTCGAATTCCAGCAAAATCATTTGCTATTTGATCAGGATTATTAAATGCTTCCGCTCTTGAAACTAAAAGTAAAGTAACATTATCTTTGGATGAAAACTCTTCCATAAACGCCTTTAGAAGTATGTCATAGCCTTTTCTATATCCCCACTTAAAAACACTTAGAAATACAAATTGGTTCAACTCTTGCCCAAAATCAAAGGTCTTTCTGGCTGGAGTATATCGGTTGACATCGACACCTAGTGGCATAATTCTAATAGGAGGATGGACTCCATTTTGTTTAAAAAGCTTTTCTGCAAATCTAGTTGGAACCCATATTTCATCAAATAAGTTTAATTTACCCACATAATCTGGATGAAGAGTGCAAGAGGTTTCCATCATAGTATATAGGATCTTTTTTCCTCCGTGGAACATACTTAAAGGAACGGTTGCTCCATAAATTTTTGGGGCACTATCCAATACTCTTGCCTTGCTCATTTCAACAAGCTGTTTTTCTGTTGCCTCATTGACATCTACAGCACATCCTTGAATATCGGTTTTTACATTTACGCCTCTGTTGGACAATCCAAAAGCAAAAGCCCTGTTCATTCTGCTAAAACCTGCATAACTAGTAAAATGGCCATACCAATGGACACTTGGATTATTTGTTGGACTACGATCTACTCTATATGATTCTTGCAATTTTATTTCCGCCTGTGTTTTTTTTATAGGTTCTTCTTTATCTTTTTTGTTGTTTTTGTTGAGAGACATCTCGTTATAATGTTCTATTAGAGATTTGGTTGCATTAGAACCATCTTCTTCAAGAATTAAATTTTCGTGTTCTTGAGGTCCATCTGGATGCTTCCAGCACTCAACAAACTCTGGCATTACAAAATCATCTCTGTCTTCTAAATTTAAAATTTCCATTCTTTTTTTAGGGACAATAACTCTTTCACATGCCAGTTCATATGATGATTTTATTTTTGCCATATCAAATTAACACCAGAACTTTTAGTTATTATACAAAAAGATAGTATAATAACTAAAATATCAAGAGGTTGCATAATGAAAAAATGGGAAGCAAAAACAATTCACGGTGACAAAATAACTGAAGACGATATAAATTGGGAACTTGTGAAGAACAAAACACAGGCTTTATCATTAAATAATGACGGACAAATAATCGCTTTACCAAATGATCAAGAGTACATACAAGGGAAGACAGCGAGTGCAACATTAGGGTCCAATAAGGTCAACATTGAATCTAGATATATTGGAATGATAAAAAATAATTTAAAAATTGTAATTCGAGTAAATGAATCTACTGGAGACATATCCTTAGAAGTTTCCAACTTGTAATGCCAAAGGACAAACACATTTTTACGTTGAATTATTACACTAAAAAACAACCATGAATCCGATAACATATTTAATAGAGAACAATAACAAGATCCCAATAAATAGATTGAACGCAAAATCGTCTACTTTTGGAATGGTGGCTCCACTGGAGAAATCTCAAACAAACATTGTTCAACTTTATGTACCTGACGTTTTGTCAATTACCAATATCCGACTTGCATTAATTGATTCAGGAGGTATAGTATTTGGTTCATCTGTCTTTGGAATTGATTCTAGAAAATTCATTGACAACAATTTAACTCCAGAATCCTTTTTTACAGGGATTAGCGACAAAAGCACTACTTCTCCATACAATATCTCAGTAAATAACTTAAATAAAAAATCAAGCGATTTCATTTACATTAATTTAAATGTTCCAATTGGCCAAGATTTCATTTCAGGAACAATTAGATATCAATGGCTATTTGATTATGCATAAGGACCTAAAATGAAAAAAGAAATAACATTAACCGCAGATGAAAAAGAGCTATTTAGCTTATTAAAGTCGATAGTGGAGAAAGTATCCCCAGGAACATCGCTTAGAGTCGCTGGTGGATGGGTTAGAGATAAACTTCTTGATAAAGAATCAGATGATATCGACTTTATGGTCGATAATATGTCAGGAGAGAAAATCGCAAGACTAATAGCAAAAGAATTGGGGATTACTGGTCCTCATGTAGTTGAGGCGAATCCTGATGCCTCAAAACACTTAGAAACAGCTGGAATGAAAGTAGCCATTTCTAATGGAATAGAATTTGATTTAGATTTTGCTATGGCTAGACAAGAAGTTGCTCGTGAAGGGTCAAGAATTCCTGACATTTTGCCTGCAACTCCTGAGAAGGATGCATTCAGAAGGGACCTGACAATAAACTCTTTATTTTACAATATCATGAATGGAGAACTAGAAGACTTCACAGGCAAGGGTCTTCAAGATTTAGAAAACAATATAATAAGAACTCCAGAAGCTCCATTTAAAACATTTAAAGACGATCCATTAAGGATTTTTAGAACCATTAGGTTTATGGCGAGATATAATGGGAAAATTGACCCTCAAACACTGATTGCTATGAAAAACCCTCAATTAATCAACGAAATTCAAATGAAAGTTTCCAAAGAAAGAATTGAGCAAGAACTATCTAAAACTTTAAAAGGGCCAAATCCAACAGTCGCATTACAAATACTTAAAGACACTGGAATTCTTGAAAGTATTATGCAAGAAGCAACCAAAGGAACTGAGTTTGAAGGTCAGCTTGCTCCTTTCGACATGGATCAAAACAATCCACATCATGAACTTACTGTTTGGGATCACACCATTCAAGTAGTTAAAAATATCCTTGACTTTTACCCTGAATCAGATCCTGAAAAAAGATCAATTATGATTCTTACTGCACTTATGCATGATATGGGGAAACTGTATTACAAAATACACGAAGATAAAGGCGATAAAACTTCGTATAGTGGTCATGAGAAGGCTAGTGGCAAATTGGCAACCCTCATTTTAAAGTACTTAAAATTTAACAACCATATGGTCGAACAAGTTTCTAAATTAGCGCATTATCACATGAGAATACATATGATGGATCGTGATGCAAACCTAGTAGATGAGAAAAAAAGATTCTCTTGGATGAGGAAGTTCATTAGAAAAATGCTTGAAGACAATGTCGATGCCATGGACGTTATGCATCACTCTATGGCTGATTCATACTCTAAGTCAACAGCCCCTGTAAGTGATGACATAGTTGAAAAATACCATATGATGAAAGGACAGCTTCAACAAGCACTTGAGGAGTCTAGTGTGGATCAAAACACTGGTAAATTCACCCCTATACTAAATGGACGTGAGATTATGTCAATTTTAAACATCCCACCTGGACGAATGGTTGGAACAGTTTCTGAAAGACTTAAAGAGTTAATGGATGAAAATCCAAGTATCTCAAAAGAAGAAGCTGCTAGCATAATAAAAAACGAATTCTTGCCACAAATAAGCGTTCCTGAGAAGGTTAGGCAGGCTTCCGCGTGTCCAAAACATTTACTGTTTGAAAAATTAGATAAGATACTGGAAGCAATTGATGAAAAACAGTCTGATCTGGCAATAACATTAATTACAGACCTGAAAGATGAAAATGAAGAGGATGAAAGTGTATATGAAGAAATAGCATCATGTATGTTTAAAACCCTATTGTTTGATAGAACCAAAAAGAATCTTGACATATTGTCCTACATATTTAAAAAAGCAGAAAAAAACTTTTTTAATGCAAACCTTTGTATACCTGTTCTTGGAATATTGTTATTAATGAAGACAGGTACTAAAAACAAAGTAATAGAAAAAATAGGTGAAAGAATGAGTAATATGGCGAATAGTGAGTTAGCAGAAATGCTAGATCAACTGCCATCTGACTCCCATCACACAAAAATCATAAAGAGTTTAAAAAATGGAAGATGTAAGCGCAGATGAAGTAGCGTCATATATAGAGACATTAAACCTCTCTCTTGAAAGTGGCGAAATTAAAAATAAAGAAGTTATAGGTGTACTACGCTCCTTGCCTTCTCCTGAACACGTTCAAAGATACTTGTCAGATGAAGAAGCTAAAGTTTTATTTGAAAGTGTAAGATGGGCTTGGAAAGAAGTTAGTGGAAAAGATATTGTAGAAACATTTAATGTAACTCCTGCTCCTGAAACCCTAATGGGAAACTACTGGATGCTTAAAAATGGTGTGTTACTCCATGGCGTCAACCATTATGGGGTCATTAAAAGGAATTTAACCATGTTTGCAAGCCTTTTAGGCATAGACCCGTTCTTACTTCATCAAAAGCTATCTAGTGCCCCTTCAGAGCTAATTAAATTAATCATTGATAATGGAGGTGTTAGAATATATGTAACAACAGATAAAAGGGCATATTTTCAAATGAATTCTGTTGTATATAAGAAGTGGGGGAGGAAGAAAATTAAAGGGTTAGATTTTCAGAAAAAAGTAGTGAAAATTATTGACCCCTTAATTAAATTTAATGGATGGAGTTCAGGAATAGCTTTAGAACTATAAAGTGAAGAACCTTGTTATAATTTTGCTTTTATGTCTTTTATGTAGTTGTGTCTCTACAACTATTCCAGACAAGTTGAAAGACTCACGAATAAAAATCCTATTTACCAACAGACCTCCTGAATTCAATAAGTTTAAAAGAATATACAATAAGCCTTACAAGATGCATCAATATGATTGCAGTAATAAATGCGCAGAATATGTGTCACACTTAATGGGTAAGGGTATATTTTGCCAACTTTTAGTTATTGATCATGATGGTCCAGGCATAGACAAGCGTGCAACATATGAAAAAAGACCTATTATCATATTGCACGCTATTGTGAGGGTATTTTGGAAAAACAGATTTATCTATTGTGATCCAACTAATTTTACTTGGTCAAATGATATAAAAGATTTTTCTCCAGAAGGGCTTGGCGGAATAATTCAAACTGTTGATCTTATTGATTTTAGAGATGGACCTGAAGAATATTCTTTTTAGAGAGCTTAATCCATAAATTTCATAGTAAATGGCAAATCGTCATCATCGTCATCAAACTTGACAGGTGGCAGTCCTTGATCAACCAAAGGGTTTTTCTTAGGCTTACCAAATAAATCTTCTTGAATTGAAGACCAGTCATCAGGTGATTCACCTTTTTCGTCTTCTGGAACATCAATTGAAGGTTCTTCTTTAGGTTTGCCAAATAAATCTTCTTGAATTGAAGACCAATCGTCAGGCGATTCTCCCTTTTCATCTTCTGGAATGTCTAATCCTTCTGAATCCTCATCATCAGAATATTCTTCAAACCCAAAGCCGCTATTTTCTCTCTCACCTTCCAACTTTTGGATCTGCTCTGATCCAACTTCTGGATTATTAACGATGTTATCCATAAGGTCTTCTGCGGCACTTGTTTCCCCTGCCCCAATATATGAAATCAAATCGATTTTGCTTACATCTTCACCACTTGCGCTTAAGAACCTTCTCCATAATTCAGTTCCGAATTGAATTTGAAACGATTCATATTGCAAATCATCAGCTGCATTCAAGACAGCCTTACACTCATCTTCTGTT
>Ga0098052_1002617_pt1 | contig 10832 bp, 11 predicted proteins | sample 15_taG_FD_81591 | JGI IMG/M metagenome (GOLD analysis project Ga0098052, IMG submission 81591) | Marine viral communities from the Subarctic Pacific Ocean - 15_ETSP_OMZ_AT15312 metaG | ecosystem: Environmental > Aquatic > Marine > Oceanic | place: Pacific Ocean | collected 2015-01-18 | reverse complement strand
GCCACCAGTTAGAGCAGCTGCGGATCCAGCCTCTTTAAACGTTTTTAGGCCGACAATATAAGTCATCCTGCCCTCTCCTCCTGCTTGGCCAACATACTGATCGCTCTCTGGGTCTTGTTTAAGGCCTCCGGGATCGATAAAGTGGTCGACTAAATCTCTATAACTACCGTGTACATCTCCAGGCTTTTCACCGAGTAATTTTAAACTGACAGGGTTCTTGTCATTATCAACCAAATCTTGAATGCCTGCTGTACCAGCTGGTACCTGCGTGCCACTAAGTAGCGCAGCCAGAAAACCCTCGAAAGCAAAGCCGGCTGCGGATGCATTGAAATGCAACAAAATATTAGTCAATGTATCCAAAAGAACAATGTGCGAAAGGATTTCCGACACATCATCAGTTACCGGTGGATTCTCGATAAATTCATTAATATATTGAATTTTTTCAGTCAAATTGTTGCCCTTGGCAACGATTTTGGAGAGTAAACTCGTAATGATCTCTCTGTCTTTTGTGCCTTCTTTACCCCACATTTTTTCTGAAATCCGAATAATAGGAAGTCTAAGAGTAATGTCTCGTTGTCCAGCTTCTTCTGTCAAAAGGCCGGACGCCTGTACCTCTTCGATCAGTTCCATAATGGTATTTAAACTAAGTTTCATCTCGTGTGGCCTCGTGTTTAAATAATTTTCTTTCAGAAACTTAAGCTCTTTTGGATTCATGTGTATACCTCTATATAATTAGACAATTATATCAGCAATTCCTAAATTAACTGCTTCATCAGCATCAATATAGATATTTGTTTTTTTATCAATTAACTTTTTAATATATTTAATAGTCATGTCAGTCTCCTCGGCTAGCGACTCGACATACATCTTTTGTGTCATCTTTGTCTCAGAAAACTCATTTTCAATATCGGCGATGTGACCGTGTTGACCGGCGACAACTCCATGGATCATAATTCTACAATTTTTACCGATTCTTCTTTCGCCTTTTGTACCGGCTGCTAACAACAAGACGCCTGCGGACATAACCTTTCCAACCCCGTAGGTGTAGATTGGAGTTCTTTCTCTAATATCCCTCATCACATCGTACACAGCGAACATCTCTGTAGCCTGCCCGCCATAAGTCGATATAAAAAATTCTATGGGCTCCACTATAGTCACTGTTTCCTCGTCATCAAGATCTGCCACCGGCATACTCCTGGAAGAGAAGTCGAGCGCCAGCAAGCCATATACGGCCTCCGCACACCTCTCCTCATTAATGTCTCCGTAGATAGCAATTGCCCGCATTTCCGGTCGATCGACAGCCATACTAATCATCGATGCCAAATCAGTGGTCTCTTTTTTCTCAGAATCGCTTTTAGTCTCTCCAAACTTCTTCATATCCGCCCCTTAAGCATAAAAAAAAACAGGAGCGTTGGCCCCTGTTTCAATATTAATTAAATCTATTTTCTTCTTCTCTAACGTCTCTTACGTCTCTTACTAGCCCTGACCAGGCGCGCAGCCACTTTGCGGGTCATTTCATTAATAAAATCTTCTTCCAAGCCCTCGTCGTCCGCTGGTAGCGACATGCCGCCTACTTCTTCTCCGGTGTCGGTGGTCATGCCACCTACTTCTTCTCCGGCCGGCTCTTCAACAGGGGGCTCTTCAACAGCTGCGTCATCCTCAACTTCAGTCGCCTCTAAGCCTGGCGCCTCTTCGCCATACATCTCTTTCATCGTCTTTTCTAGCCCGTCAACAATAGACTTTACGGCTTGCTTAAGGACAGCAGGGTCAACGTCGATGGGCTCCGTTGTACCTTCCGGGCCAGTCATCGGGACTTCAGTGTCCAAGCCGGCTTCATCATCTGGAAGAGCCGGCTCGCTTAAGCCACCTACTTCTTCTCCGGTATCTAGTGTCTGCCCACCGGTGTCAGCCCCAGTATCAGCTGCAATTTCTTCGTCGTCTTCAGCCGCTATGGCCTCGGTGACGTCATCATCGCCGTACCAAGTTTCATTTAATTTTTCAACAAAATTATTTGAAAGTGCGCCGATATTGGCAAATTTCATCATTTTCCTGATTTCTGATTCTTTTAACAGCTGCTTTTTCATTCCTAATTCTCCTTAAAGTATCTTCTGGATACATTCTAAATAGCTTCTTTTATTAATAAATGACTTATTTTTTTTAATGCGACGTCTTCAATTTGCTTAACTCTCACAAAACTGATACCTAATCTTTTTGAGCACTCTCTCAAAGTCATATCATTATTGTTTTTTACCGCTTCAAAAACACAATTAAAATCCGGCGTGTAGTCGATCCAGTTGCGGCATTCTGTGACCGGGCATGCAACATCCAGTTTCTTGCACGTATACAAACATTTTTTCATAACCCGGTCTCCATTTCGATGATATCAAAGATGCTTTCAAGCTCATCTGCGCCCAAACCAAATTTTTTTTTGACTTCTGTGGCGCCTTCGCGCAATTGTTTAATCTTTTTTCTTTTGTTGCTGCCTTGAATAGCATATTTTTGTTTGCATTGCTCAATATAGGATATAATCAGATCATCATTCTCTATGTATCCTAATATCATCATCCTAAAAAATTGCGATTGGTTTAAACCATCGAGGTCGCACCTGATCCTTAATTTTGTTTGATGTTCGGAAGACTCATAAAACATTATTTTTTTTCTATCTTTTGGGCTTGGAATGGTGGGGTCTCTCATTTATGTCTCCGGAGTATGTGTGTGCTACTTTCTACCTGCCCTGAGCTTGTTTGTAGGACGAAAGATGCTTTGCTTCGAAGCTCTGCCAAGCTGCGCGCACCTGAATAAGACAAGCCACTGCGAATACCACCAGCAATATTTTGAAGGAGATCTTCAGCACTGCCCCGATACGGTACCGTGGTTGAAACGCCCTCTGGCGTGGAAGAGACCCCCTTCCATGCACTTTGGGCGGCTGCGCTGGCCATTCCTCTATATACTTTGTATTTCTTTCCTGCTTTACCAAAAAAGACCTCACCGGGGGTTTCTTTTGTGCCAGCCAACATCGAGCCAACCATCACAAAGTCAGCGCCTGCAGCAAAGGCTTTTACCATATCGCCAGATGTCTTGATCCCACCATCGGCAATTATTTTTACATCGTAAGTAGTCTTAGCACAATCTAAAATACTCTGAAAAGTTGGCACCCCATGGCCAGTGACCAACCTTGTAGAGCATATCGAGCCTCCTCCAATGCCTACCCGAATCGAATCTGCGCCCCACGCAGCAAGGGCGTCAAATGCTTCGAGAGTCGCGACGTTGCCAACCATTAAATGTACTTTTTCTCCCATAATTTCGCGGATAACAGACATAGCCCTCTTCACCAAGGAATGATGGCCATGCGCAACATCAATGCATATAATTCTCGATCCAGCGTCCCATAGAGCGCATGCGCGAGCTTCATAATCTCCAGTGACACCGATAGCTGCAGCTATATTCATGTCTCCAGTACTGCGAAAAGCATCTGATACGATTGAAGCCTGCTCTTCTATACTGTTGTACCTGTGAATGATACCCAATCCGCCGGCGTTGGACATCGTCGATGCCATCGGACCTTCTGTGACTGTATCCATGGGGCTTGATATGACTGGTAGTTTCAAACGAATTGACTCGCTCAAATTATTGCCAATATCAACAGACCACCGGCTCGCGATATCGCTGAACCTAGGTGCTAGAAGCACATCGTCAAAAGAATAAGTTTGTTTCATGATATCTCTCCTAAAAACCAAAGGGAAGCCAACCTTTTAATGTATCATTTTTTTTTGGATGTGCATCGTGTATATCCCGTGCGTGTAGATCTGCAACGGATGCGAGTGCCTCCGGAGGTGCATTCGTGCTTCCTAAAGCGCCGTCGCCTCGTTCAGATATAGAGATATTCTCTCGATAAAGACTATTTTCCGAAAGCAATATGGGCCTAAAATGGACAACTGGTACTAACACTAGTTGCGCAATCTTGTCTCCAGCTGCGACATATTGTATTTCTGTGCCGATATTGTGAAGGTCAATGAAGATCTCTCCGTCATAGCCACTGTCAACAATATGGGCGCCCACCACGAGAGACCTTTTTGCGCCCATGCTTGATCTATTGCATACTTGCAACATATAGCCATGAGGAACACCAAAACTTAAGCCGGTGGGAAGAAGCATATTCTCCCCGGGCTTAATCGAAGCCGAACTAACCTTTGAATCTTTCGGGTAATAGAAGACGTCTAAGCCAGCATCACTCGGGTTGGCTCTTTTCGGTGGGTAGGCTCCCGGTCTCATCTTGTATTCTAAAATCATTATTAAACTCCTCAATAATTTTGTTTGCCTTGCCCCAGCACTCAGGACAATATAATCTTACCACATTTTCTTTTTCTCGCACAACAACATTCCATGTCATAGCATGTTCCTTAGACTTTTTATCATAAGGTTCCTCGCAAGTGTCGCACTTGTTACCAAGCTTACCAAACATAGTTAGTTGTTGTTTGATTTCTTTTTGGGCGCGCTTTACTCGGTTGCGCGCATATTTTCTTTTTAGACTTCCCATGATTTACCTATCCTAACAATTTAAACGTGTGTCTAATCGATCTAGTGCTAAATCCCCAATCGCCACTGTAGTCTAATTTTGCAGCATAAGGACGATTGAGGTGTATTTGGTCGTGTTCTTTAATACCCCAACATTTGATAGTACTGGTAGCAGAGGTATCATCAATAACCTTAACAATCCAATACGGCTTGTCGTTCTTAGTTATCTTTGGGATTATATGCCTAGGAATAAACCAAGCTACTCCAAGATCCTTGTCCCAATTACCGATGGCAGGAACACAATGTCTGTTGATAGATTCTCTGATTTGCTTCGTCAAGACCAAATCGAATGGAAAAATCCCAGTAAGATCTGACACATACTCAATCTTTTCCTCGCTAGTAAAATCACTCTCTTGTATATACAAAGCTATGTTTTCATCTAGTTTCTTTTGATTTTTCGGCTTGTCTTGCACGCAAGCCATCCAGAAATGCTTGCAGCCGCTAAAACGATCGTCGACAATACAGTCAAGAGCGCCAGAACGGCACAAAACGTCAAGTGCTTTTTTGTTTAATTTTGCATGTATAATATCATCGTTAAACAAAATATCTTCGATCTTTACAAATGGTCTATTATTTATGATCTGCTCAATTGCTTTGTCACCCAAGCCTTTGATAGAGCTAAAAGGCTGAATCAAGGTTTTGCCATCTGCCGCAATTTCCCACTGCTTGGTGGAAGTATTAATATTGATGTTCTCAATTTTAAAACCGTGCTTCTGTGCTAGACTAATCGCTGCTTCCTTACGAGACTCTGGCTCCTTGTCCAAAAAAGCGGCCATCCAACATTCAGGATAGTAGTTAAATAGCCACGCACACTGGTAAGAAAGGATAGAATAGGACACAGCATGTGACTTGTTAAACCCATACCCTGAGAAATATTCAAAGGTTTGCCAAAGCTTCTCGGCCTCTTCCTGTGACATTGATTTTTTGAGACAGCCGGCCACAAATCTCTGTCTGATATCTTCCTTCTCTTTAGAGCCCTTGCCTGCACCTTTCTTCGTCAACAGCTTGCGAAGTTTATTCCCCTCTTCAAGAGTGATATTATCACCCAACTTATGAGCAAGCAAAGCAATTTGTTCTTGAAAAATTAAGAACCCAAACGTCTCTTCCGTCACTTCCTCAACAATATCATTGAGATAACTAACATTCTTGCTATTTTTAGCTTTGACGTAAGACTTGTCGACGCCGGCGGACAAAGGCCCGGGGCGATAAATGGAAGTAATAGCAGAAATATCGATAATATCGCTAGGTTTCGACTTTTTACTCAGCCGTTGGGCGCCTGCATTGGTGAACTGAAAAGTCCCAACAAATTTTCCACTATGAAAGATATTTTTATAAACCTTCTTGTCGTTTAAGTCAAGCACATCCGGATGCAAAACCGCATCGTAATAGCGTTTGATATCTTCAAACGTTGGCTGTTGCATATTATGATAGCGTTTTAGAACATGCGCTACCGCAGAATGAATCATTTCAAGAGTTGACAAGCCCAACAGATCAAATTTGATATACCCAAGTGGTTCTAAGTGACGTACATTCTGGCCTTCAGACCAAGGTGTTTGCACAACACCACCAGAACAAATCAGAGGCATATATTTGTCTAGATCCTCACCAATAACAACACCGCCGGCATGCCGGCTAGTAGAGCGCACTTGGCCGACAAGGGCCTCGACATGTGTTTTGATGTGCGGATATTTTTGTAAGAAGTTAATGAGAGATTCAGAATATTTCATTACCTCCTCAAAAGTTGGTACATAGACCCCTGCACGAATGCCATGATCGGCTTTTGCTTTTGACGTTGCCTCCTTGACCATGCGACCCGTTACAGCGTTAACTTCTGCGAAAGGCACTCCGTAAAACTTACCAATATCTTTGATTAAAGATCGAAGCTGCAAGGTGTTGAAATTAGAAATTGGTACAACCGTAGTTTCCCCCCACTCTTTGGCTAGAATTTCTTTCAACCCGAAAGCGTCACTAACATCATAGTCAATGTCTGGGTAGTCGGTTGCATCAGACCTCAAGAACCGGCTAAAAAGTAAGCCATACTTAATTGGGTCGACCTGAGTAATCTTAAGCACATAAGCCACTAACGAGCCGGCCGCAGAGCCCCGGCCGGGACCTGACAGCATGTGTTGGTTCGCCATGTCTGAAACAGCTTTCATAGTAAGAAAGTATTTGCTAAAACCCCTGCTGTTGATAACAGATAATTCGTGTTTTAGCCTGTTAGCGTATTCTTGGTTGTCCGCTAGGCCTAGCTTCCTCAGGCCAGCTATGGACTCTTTGACCAATGTTTGTTCACCAGTTTCACCGTCGGGAATAACAAACCCAGGCAGGCGTACCGTGTCGTCTGGCATGAAATCTTCAATTCTTTCATTGGCGATCCAGTGGGTTTTCACAAGCGAATCGTATACAAGATTATCATCATATGAAACCCCGCACTCTCCCGAATACTTCTTGTACGACTCCCACATCTGGTCTCCGTTCTTTGGATATAACTCCATGCCCATCTCATCGACGTCGACTGGAAGTTCTGACTTGAGGTACTCTGGTGTCTTTGTCTTACCAAGCCACCCCAGACGCTTATAAAGCTCACGGTCCTTCCACGCATCGGCGCTTGGATAGTGAGAGTCGGCCGTCGAAATAAGTTCAATGCCGAACTCTTCATGCATCTGAATAACATATTTGTTCAATTCATGTTGTTCCGGGACGTTGTTCCATTGAAGTTCACCGTACCAACGGTCGCCGAGGCAATCGATCATACGTCGAGTAGTTGTACGCATGGCCTCCAAAACAGACTTTGAGCCGTTTTCTCGGTTGTTCCAGTAATCTTTAGCATATACACCGCCTAGGCATGCCGAAGACGCGATGACCCCTTCACCATGTTCTTTCAATAGTTTGTAGTCCAGACGTGGTTTCCGATAGAAGTTGTCTCCCCGGTGCGAGTCAGATACAATCTTAAAGATGTTGTTTAACCCAGTTTGGTTCATAGCCACCAGCACGAGATGGCCGCTGGAGTTAATTATACTCTTGGACTTGCTCTTCGAAGCTTCTTCGTCTTCTGCCTCGACCTTGTCTGTGTCGTTGATGACCTTTCTAGCTTGCTTTTTATCTAGCTTAACTTTTTCGTATTCATTTTTCCAATCCTCGATGGAGGGCACAAAATATGCTTCAACACCAAAAATTGGCTTAAAAATCCTACCCTCTGCCTTCATCTTCTTGGCATGTAAGACTTGGTAAGACATACCGTTCATGTTGCCATGGTCAGTCAAAGCCAACGCTTGCATACCATTCTCATACGCGAAGTCCATGTGGTCCTGCGGGTACCCAAAGCCATCGAAGACGGACCCCGCGACGCTGTGCGCGTGAAGCCCCACGAAGGGGATACTGCTCTTTACTCTATTCACTCTTATATGCCTCCACTCTTTCTCTCATCTTAATATAAGTACCGTTATCAATTTCACAACCAGTAAAGTTTCTTTTTGTTCTTAACGCGGCGATAGCTGTCGTCCCTGATCCTAAGAAGCAGTCAACAACTAATTCGCCCTCGTTTGAGTGCTTTTGAATCAAATCCTCGAATAACTTTAAGCTCTTCATACACCTGAACGCGGGGTGCCTATCTTTGCCTTGATAGCTTGGATGGCGGTATATGCCATTGTCTTGCTTGCTATTGAAGGTAGGTTTGCTTTTTTTAACAGCTGTCAAGGCAACTTCTCTGGAGTTTGTTAAATAATTTGTTTTACTGTTGAGCGGAACTGGATTTGTCTTAACCCATTCTATGAATCTGATTTGTTTGAACTTTGAAGTTTCCATCAAGCTTTTTAGTGTTTCGATCTTCCACAGATCATAAAACATAATTAATGTACCAGAAGGCTTGAGCACTCTGTACATCTCCTGCAAAAATGGCAAGAGATTCAAATTTTGTTTGTCCCACTCACCAAAATCTAAATCAACTGCAAACCTTCGAATTGTTCTTTCAGATTGTGGGGTACCATCCGGCTTTGTCAAGCTAGAAATATAACGAGAAGGTCTAGAAATTTCATAGGGCGGATCCGTTAAAATCAAATCAACAGAATTCTTATCTAGAGTTTTCAAAAATTCATATGCCTCTTGTTCCCTTAAGTCCATGTCCATATTATCTCCTTATCATACGAGCCCCGGGGTTTGTGTCTCTACCAGCCAGAAGTCGGAATGCTATCGGGGTCAAAATCGCCGGCGCGGTTAGATTTCTTCTTGACTTTAAAAAGGCCAGTTTCCTTGCAGCCACTCTCAATTTTATGGGGTGAAAAAAGAATTTCGTCTACCAGCTTCTGCTTCAATACCTTGCTGGCGTTATTGATTCTGTTGACGTCAGCCACCCTATCTTTTCGCCACTGATCAAGCTTCGCGACGTCCATGCCCTCAAGGTTTGAACAATTAAACACAACAGTGTTATTGATGTTATCATTATTAATCTTTCTATTCAAAGAGTTTCCAGCTAGTTGCGGATAGATATGGCTCTTGCTGCCGCAAGTCATAAGCCACCAACCATTTGATTCTTGTTTTGACTTGGTACCATTCCACTTAGTTTGTTTACTACATCCAGCAGCTTTAACAAGAGCGCTCATCATATTGTTTTTAAACTTGCTCCCGGGAGCAGACTGTACAGCTCGTCGAACCAGCTTTGGAATTGTATTCGCATTGAGCTTCAAATATGCAAAATCTTGCTTTACTTTCTCAATCAGCAAATCGTAATTGTCAGAATCATCATTATAATTATCCCAAGTAATATCGTCATAAGAACCAGCTTGAAGCTTCTTGACAATTAAATCAGTATAATCCTCTTCTGTGTTCGCCTTGCTGGGCAGGTGTTTGTTGGCCTTTACCTGATATTTTTCCCTCTCGTCCGCAGAAACAAAAGTACGCCTATAGACCCTAATCATACCCCATTCTCCATCAGGCTCTTCTTGAAGAAGTTGCTTGAAGGCCTCAAGCCGATGATTTCCGTCAACAGCCACGTAGTCTTCATCAATCGTGATAGGCACCACTTGGCCCTGCTGCCGAATATCTTCCATTAGTTCTTTGACATGGCCTGGCTGTATTCCGTTCTTTCGAACTTGCCCTTCAAGATCAGAAGTGGAAATATTTTCAACTGCGACTAGTTCAGTGTTATCTCTAAACCAATCTCTGTCTGAACGCAATTTGGCATTTAATTCTTTAACATCCATTATTTTCTCCTTTTTTGTATAATAAAAAATGAACGTCAGGATAGCATATCATCCTGACCTATACATCATAGTGACGGTACAAAAAGAGTAAACTAATTCTCTAATTCATTATTTCTTTCGAACAGGTACAGGGCCATTGATTCTAGATTCGATTCATAAGGCACCGGGATGAAAGGCAAGATAGCATGAATAGTGAAAAATAGTGATGATAGCGATAGCCTTAAAGCCACACGAAATGCAAATACAAAATGCTGTAAGTAAGTCTTGTTTTTTTCTTTTAAGTGTTTAAACATTTTAGCTCTCCTCATTTATACCAACCCCGTTCCATTCTGCGGCATTAAGTATTTTTGGTCTTTTAATAGAAGAATTACATGATAAAAAATCACAGTAGTTAAGCCAGTTATCTAAACTATGATAACTATCAACGCTAATTCTATCATAACTAGAACATTCTAACATTTCGAACACTTCTTGTAAAGTAAAGTTCCTGTACGAAAACCTTTCTTCAGGCGAATGCCTTTCCTCTCTCGTTGTTGGGTCGACCCACATACCATTTGATCTAGTCTTAGATTCGATTATCAGTTGCTCTATCTGTTGCATGTCGAGCGTCAGTCCCAAGTACAAATTGTCTTTAACTGTTTTGCCCTCATAGGCAAACATAACATGCTCATTAGTTATTTCTTTTCTCGCTTTTCGTGTAACGCGGGGATCCACATACCCATATGGCCAAGATATCCAAAATTTATCCGGTGCCAAGTGAAGGCTTATTTTTCGTAAAATTTTATTGGCGGTTTTTGCGCCATGTATCGCAGACCATGCCAAATTATCTCTTTTGTTTATATCTCTTACCTTGATTGGCACATAATATATCCTAATCGGTCGCTTGAAATCTTTTTTGTTATATTCAAAATGGCGATAGTTGTATACAGGATCTTGTATTACCTCACCAACTTGATACCTGATCAGTGGCGTAACGTCATCACTACATATAATCCATATTGTATTGCAACCGGCATATGCACACTCAAGCACAGAACGTTCAACTGCAAGATAGTTGGG
>Ga0098052_1002615_pt1 | contig 10838 bp, 13 predicted proteins | sample 15_taG_FD_81591 | JGI IMG/M metagenome (GOLD analysis project Ga0098052, IMG submission 81591) | Marine viral communities from the Subarctic Pacific Ocean - 15_ETSP_OMZ_AT15312 metaG | ecosystem: Environmental > Aquatic > Marine > Oceanic | place: Pacific Ocean | collected 2015-01-18 | reverse complement strand
TCTGGATTGGCCCTTCCTTATGTCATTACAATTGATGAAGATTCTGAACAGATATTATCTATTCGCCGTAATTGGAAAGAAGCGGATCCCAATAAATCTAAAATTGTTTGGTTTACTCACTATTGTTTCGTACCAGGATTAGGCTTTTATGGTTATGGTTATCTTCATTTAATTGGAGGACTAGCTAAAACTGCCACTTCCTCCCTTCAACAATTGGTAGATGCTGGTACGTTCTCCAACCTCCCTGCAGGGTTTAAAGCACACGGGCTCCGAATGCTGGCCCCCGATGAGCCCTTGCTTCCTGGTGAATGGCGAGAAGCAAATGCCCCTGCAGGGGATCTTAATAAATCCTTGATCCCTCTTCCATATAAAGAACCTTCTAGTACTTTATATCAATTAATGACTTTTATGGTACAAACTGCTAAAGAATTTGCGGATCAAACAGATGCAGTTGTTTCTGAATCTTCTAATTATGGTCCTGTAGGTACAACTCTTGCCCTTTTAGAACAGTCAGGTAAGTTATTTAGTGCTATACATCAAAGACTTCATGCTGCCCAAGGACATGATCTTAATCTTTTAGCAGAACTTAATTTTCAATATCTTCCTAATTCTTATCCTTATCCAATAGAAGGAGGACAACAGGAAGTATTTAAACAGGATTTCGATCCAAATACAATTGATATTATTCCTGTTTCAGATCCTAATATGCCTACTGAAGCTCACAGAGTAGCTAAACTTAATGCTATTATTTCAGTAGCTGCCCAAGATCCTGGTGCTCATGATATGAATGCTATTCGTTTAGATCTCTATCGTGCTATGGGTGTTGAATCTCCTGAACGATATCTTAAACAACAACAGCAACCTCAATCAGGGGATCCTGTTTTTGAAAATAGTATTGCTATGGTAGGGCAACCTCTTACTGTACAACCACATCAAAATGATGATGCTCATATTCTAGTTCATTCTATGATTTTAAATAACCAAGCATTTAAAGATAATCAAGGTATGCGTCAAATTATGACAGCACATTTAAATGAACATATGGCAGCAAAACATCGTAAAGAAATGGTAGAAATGATAGCTCAACATGATCCTAAAGCAGCGCAAGCTTTAATGGCAGGACAACAAAAGATACCCCCTGAAATAGAAAATGCCATTGCTTTAGCGGCTATGCAGGCTAGTGATGCTGTATTAAAACTTGATGAAGTAAAACTTAAGGCATATGAAGGAGAAATGATAGATCCTGAACAAGCTCTAAGAGATAAAGAACTTGATTTACGTGAAAGAAAACAACAACTAGATTATACTATTGATCAAGCACAATTGCTCCTAGATGAAGAGCAAATGCAAATAGACGACTCCAACGAAGATGCAGATCGTTCTGCAAAAGTTATGTTGGAAACAATGAAAATAAATGCTAATAAAGAAAAAGCTAGAAATACTAATAGAGGCTAAAAATGTATCAAGCACAATTGCTTGCTTCTCGACTCATTAAAGTACTGGATGAGTCAATTGAAGCTAACATCTCTCATATGGTGGGAGGTGTGACAGACTTTAATCAGTACTGGCATCTTCAAGGCTCTACAATGACTATGCAAGAGTTTAAAAAAAGAGTTGAAGAAGAAGTAGAAAAATTAACTAAATCGGAGGCCGATGACGATGACAATTGAAGTACACCCTACAGGCTGGCGTATATTATTAAAGCCTAAAAAATCTCCTTCTAAATCTGATGGAGGTGTTCTTTATGCAGAAGAGACTCAAGAAATTAATCAAATGTCAACAGTTATTTGTGAAGTAATTGAGTTAGGACCATTAGCATATACTGAAGAAAGACATGGTGATCCTTGGGTTAAAGTTGGTGACTTTGTATTAATTGAACGTTTTGCAGGTATGAAATTTAATTACCGAAATGCAGAATATCGTATTATGAATGATGAAGAGATTGTAGGAATTACAGAAAATCCTGATGGGATTTCTATTAAATAGGTTGCAATCCTTATATTCATCATGTTAAATTGTAAATATGCGTAAACGTAGTTCGCAGCTATGGAGGATTAAATGGCAGACGAAGACGAATTTATTGTAATTGACGAACCGTCAGAAGAAGAAGCTTCTTTAGAAGAAGCAGGAATTGACGGCCCTTTAGAAGAGGACATAGTTTTATCAGATGTTGGTACGATCATCAATGAGGATGGGGATAAAGAGCAAACCCACGAAACGGACAATAGAGAAACAGAAATCGAAGTTGTCCAAGAAGAAAAAGAAGAATCTGAGAAAACTGTAGGTAGTAATGAACTATCGGAAGAAGATACTAAAAAGTTGGGAGGACGGGCACAGCGTCGAATCCAGCAATTAGTTAAAAGAGCAAAAGCAGCAGAAGAAGCTATCGCTGAACGTGATAGTCAAATTGCTGAAATGCTTAATAAGACTACAGAATTAGAAGCCAAGACTCAAAGTAGAGAACGAGCCCTTATCGATCAATACGAAGATAAGATTAGTTCCCAAGAAGATTCAGTTATCCACGCACTTCGAAGAGCAAAAGAAGAAGGGGATATTGATGCAGAGCTTATTGCTACTGATAATCTAGCTCAAGTTAAAGCTGAAAAGCTTATGCTAGACCGAGCTAGACAAGCAGTTGAACAACGAGATGCTGCACAGGAAAAACGACAAGAAAATAATGAAGCTGCTGTTGGTCAATCAGCACCACGTCGTCAACGCCCTGATAAATCTGCATTAGCTTGGCGTAAAGGTAATTTATGGTTTGGTGGGGATTCTACTAAACATAAAATGATGACTGCTTCTGCAGCAGATATTCATCAAGATTTAATGGAAGAAGGATTTATTCCTTATCCTGAAGATCAGGAGGCCGTAGATTCTTATTATGAAGAACTTAATTCTCGTATTAGAAATGAGTTCCCAGAAGAATTTACAGATTCTGAAACTACCCCGCAATCACAACAGCGGGTTAAACAAATAGTTGCCGGTGGATCGCGCACCACAGGTAAAAGATCTAAAGGTAAAGTTTCTCTTACTCAAAGAGAACTTGCCACAGCCAAAAGGTTGGGAGTAGATCCAGTTAAATATGCGCGAGAGAAGCAGCGTATTGCTGCTTCCTAGAACGGAGAAAACCGATGACAGAAGCTACAGATAGAAATTCTCGCGGCCAGTTTGTAAAAAAATCGGCTCGTAGCACTCGTGATAATGAATCGAGAGCACCGCTCCAATGGCGTCCACCCGGTATGCTAGATGTCCCTGAACCGCCTGAAGGGATGAAATGGCGCTGGGTTCGTCACGAAGTTCGTGGCAATGCAGATAACTCTAACGTATACAAACGGACCCGTCAAGGGTATGAACCTGTCAAGCCAGATCAGCTTGGCAATTTTGATACGGATAGTATGGTTGGAGGTCCGCATGATGGTGTCGTCCGTTCAGGTGATCTTATTTTGATGCAAGTTCCTGAAGAAATAGCTGAATCTAGAAATGATTATTTCAAAGATAGAACTGCCCGCCTTCAGCAAGCGGTAGATGCAGAACTTAATCAAAATGCAGCTCAAACTATGGACGGAAAAGGCATTCATAGGGCTAACAAATCTTCTGTTACTAAAAATAGCCCTCATAACGAAACTGAATTTGAAGATTAATATAAGCTTTAATCTTTAAATCAAACTGATAGGAAAAGATAATGCCTTATGGTTTTGTACCTGTAAGGGTTCCCGGTGGGCACCCTACTCCTAATAGCATGTCTGACTATCGGATCGCTGATGACTATGCTACGAATATTATTCGTGGTGACGTTGTTGCTCAGCACACGGACGGTACTTTGATTCGCTCCACCGCTTCCCTGCTTATGGTAGGTGTTTTTTGGGGTGTTGAGTATCAGTCTAGTGTAACGGGCGAAGTCATTTTTGATTCGCAATGGCCTGCTGCTCAATCGATTGCCTCTGGCACGATTGCTAAAGCTTATGTCTATGATGATCCTAATACGGTTTTCAAGGCTGAAGCTGACCAAGATAGTTCCGCGTTAACTCAAGCTGACGTTGGTGCTTTGGTTGATATTACTACCACTGCTGGTAACACTACAGTTAAGCGTTCTGGCATGGGTATCGATTCCTCTACGGTTGGTACGGGATCCGGTGGTAACTTTAAGTTGTTGAATTCTGCTGAACTTGAGCAAGAATACACTGCTGCGAGTACTGTCATGGATGTATACGTTCTACCGAATGAGCATCGCAACAAAGCCGCAGTTGACGGTATTTAAGGGAAGGGTTGAAAAATGGTTACTAGAGCACAACTTCTCAAAGAACTTGAGCCCGGCCTTAATGCCATCTTCGGTGAAGAGTACAACGGTTACGAAAACGAACATCTTCCTTTATTCGATGTTGAAAGCTCCAATCGGGCTTTTGAGGAAGAAGTCCTGTTTCCGGGCTTCGGTGCTGCAGCCGAAAAAGCTGAAGGCCAAGGCGTTACTTACGCCGACACTGGCGAATCTTGGATCGCACGCTACTCGCATAAAACTATTGCGCTAGCATTTGCTATCACGGAAGAAGCCATTGAAGATAACCTGTATGATAGTCTTTCGAAACGCCTAACTAAATTCTTGGCGCGTTCGATGGCTCATACCAAACAGGTTGACGCAGCTAACATTTACAACCGTGCATTTAATTCATCGTATGCCGGTGGTGATGGTGTTGAACTTTGTGATACCGGTCACCCATTGGTTAATGGTGGCACGTTGTCAAACCGATTGAATCCAGATGCGGATCTCTCTGAGACCTCTTTGGAATCAGCCATTATTGCTATTTCCAAATGGACCGATGATAAGGGTATCCCACAAAGTATTGGGGTTAAATCCTTGCATATTCCTACGGATTCTAGCTTTGTCGCTGAACGTATTCTCAAATCACCTCTACGTGTTGAGACTGCAGACAACGATATAAATGCCATGTACAGCATGTCCTCTGTTCCGGGCGGCTGGATGGTTAACCATCGCTTCACGGATACGGATGCTTGGTTCCTTCGTACCGATTGCCCTAATGGCATGAAGCACTTCGAACGCAAATCCGTCTCTTCGAAGATGGAAGGCGACTTCGAAACTGGTAACGTCCGTTACAAATCACGCGAGCGCTATAGCTTCGGGTGGTCAGACTGGCGAGGAGTTTATGGAAGTCAGGGCGCTTAACCCTAATCCATAATTCCTGTTTAACAAAGTAAGGAGGGGGGCACATCAGCTCCCCTCTTTCCTTTTCGCTCGCGGGAGCCGCCATAAATCGGAGTGCCCCCCTTTCCCCTACTTGCATTTTACTTTTATTTATGTGTATACTTGGAGTAATGCTAAGGCATTCTCTTAATTGAATGGAGCTTCGGCTCTGGTTTTAAAAGGAACTGTTCAATGGGTGTTACTCATTTTACCGGCATTACTAACGCTTCGCGTGGTTCTGCTCTTCATGGTATGGGTCAAATGGATCCTACTAAATATCTCACGTTTTGGGATGATTTTATTCATGAGCCTCTTTCTACTGAGTGGACTATTACAGCCACTTCAGGAGGTTCAGGTACTTCTGCAATCAGTACTCCTGATGTAAATGGGGGTATAGCTCGTATTACTACGGCGGCTGATGAAAATGATGGTTTGTTTGCACAGACTATTGGTGAAACTTTTTTACTAGAATCTGGTAAAAAAACTTGGATGAAGACTCGTATTTCTGTTGGAGATGCTATTCAATCTGATTTGATTGTTGGTTTGCATTCAACAGATACTACGCCGCAGGATGCTACTATGCGATTTCTATTTGAAAGTGTAGATGGCGCTGCTGCAGTATATTTTAATAATGATAATAATACCACAGATAGTGATAGTTCTACTGTAGCTACTCTTGAAGATGATACTTTTGTCACTCTTGGGGCTTATTATGATGGTATTACAACTATTAAACTTTATGCTGATGATGTTCTTACGGATACTATGACTAGTATTACAATTCCTGGAGCAGAAATGGCTGTTGGTTTTGGATACTTAAATGGTGCTGCTGGCGCAGAAACCACAGATATTGATTATATCTTTGTAGCCAAAGAACGCTAGAATCTTGGTGGGGCTTCGGCCCCATCATTAACTTATAGAGAGGAAATAAAGATGGCCCGTTCAAAGGCGATTGCTCTCGCTCCAGTAGCTAATGATGTAGATTATATTTCTACATCTGAAACTCTTACTGCTCCTTGGGCATTGCAATTAGATGGCGTTACGACGCTTTCTACTCCACAACATGTTACTGTTACTACTACGTCTAATGAGACTGGTGAAACATTTACTATAGTTGGTACTGATCGTTATGGTAATTCTATGACAGAAGCTTTAGCTGGTCCTAATGCTACAGTAGTAGCAGGCACTAAGAATTTTGCAACTATTACATCTATTACAGGAACAGCAAATGCTACAGGTGTAACTGCTGGTGTAAATGGTCTTTGTGAATCTCAATGGTATGTTCTTAATTATCGTGGATCACAATTTAATGTAGGCTTTGGCGTAGATATTTCATCTAGTGCAAATTTAACTTATGCAGCACAAGCTACTTATGAAGATATGCATTCTACTGGATCTGGAGAATCAGATGTTACAGCATATACTCATCCTACTGTAACAGGAGAAACTGCGGCAGTTAGTGGAGAATATACTAGTCCTCCGTGGGCAATGCGAGTTGCTATTACAGCTCATACAGCAGGAAGTGTTACACTTAGAGTTCTTCAAAGTGGTGGCGCATAATATTTATTTATGTTAGTTTGGGGGATTTAAATGGCTACAAGCGAAACATTCAACTTTGCCCTTGATATTCATGAAGTAATTGAAGAAGCTTGGGATCTTGTAGGATTAGAAATAAAAGGTGGATATGATCTTAAATCTACTGTACGTTCCCTTAATCTTCTTCTTACAGAATGGGTAAATAAAGGGATTAATCTTTGGACAGTAGATCAATTAACTACTAGTCTTTCTGCAGATAGTAATACTTATACATTAGATGCTAAAGTAGTTGATTTAATTGATACTGTTGTAAGAGATTCAAATAATACTGATGTTAGTACAACTAGAATTTCTATGGCAGAATATCTTGCTTATCCTACTAAAAGTACTTCAGGTAAACCTACTCAAATTGCATTAGAACGTAATGCAAGTGGTGGACATACACTTTATACTTATCCTACTGCAGATGTTAGTACATATAGTTTAATATCTTGGGCTATTATTTATCCAGAAGATGTAGGTAAATATACAGATAATCCTGCAGTTCCTCGTCGTTTTCTTCCTGCTTTAATTAATGGTTTAGCATATAAATTAGCTCTTAAAAATCCTGCTCAAGCTATGAGTGATGGACAAGGAAATATGACTTCTGTTAATGGAGTATCTGCTGATCGTAGAGCAGAACTTAAAGCCCTTTATTCAGAAACTATGGCAGAAGCTGTAATGGAAGATAGAGAACGTACTAGTTTTCTTTTGGTTCCTTTTAGTTTTTCATAGGTAATTATGGCCCGGTCTAAATACGCTTCAGGTAAACGTGCATACTTAATTGATGATCGTACAGGACGAAAAATTAGGTATAAAGATGCTCGTACTGAATGGACTGGATTACGTGTACATAAATCTGAATGGGAAGGAAAACATCCTCAATTAACTCCTCCTAGAATAGATCCAGAACCTCAAGTACTTTATAACCCTCGGCCTGATAATGATGATGTAGCAGTTACTGTTAATTTTGATCAAGTAGGAAGATCGGGGCTTTCTACTTATGTTGAATTAGGAATTGTTAAAGGAGGGGGATGGTATGAAAATGGTTCAGATATTATTTGCTCTGCTACCCCAGATGGTATTGCTCTTACAACTACTCTTGGTTCAGAAGCTCTTAAAGCTATAGCTTTTCCTGATGGTGTTTCTGGAACAATGACTCTTGGTTCAGAAACTGCAACAGTAATTCCTCCAATTACAGGGATTGCGGGAACAACAGGTCTTGGAGATGAAACTTTATATCTTTCTTCAACAATAGTAGAAACAGGATTAGCTGCAACTGGAAGTCTTGGTAATGAAGGTGTTACACTAATAGTTATAGATAATGTTCCTTCCTTTGGTATGACTGCTTCTCTTGGTAATGAGTCTATAATACTTCCAGGTTGGGGAGCGGGAACTTGGGGTCAAGGAACGTGGGGTAATTAATATGACAACTTATGCAAATTTAAAAACTAATATACAAGCATGGGCAGAAAATGACGATTCAGATTTTACGGATCAGATTGATACCATTATTGATTTTGCAGAAAAACGAATTCTTAAGGAGGCTGATCTTACTATTGCCCGTAAAGAAAGTAGTGCTACGGCTGCAGTAGCTGAATCAGCTACAGTTACAACCTCCTTCCCTTCGGATGTTGTAATACTTAGATGGGTACAAGTTACAAATGGAAATTTTTTAATTCCTAAAGATGAATCTTTTATTAAGGAATTTAATACAAATTCTGATGAAGAAACAGCCCCTAAATTTTATTCTTGGCTTACAGCAGGAACTCAATTAGCTGTAGCTCCGGCTCCTTCAGTTGCAATAACTTTAGATATTGGGTATACTTATAGGATAACAGGGTTATCAGATAGCAATACAACTAATTGGATTAGTATTAATGCCCCAGATGTTTTGTTATATGCCTGCATGGTAGAGGCCCAAGCATTTATGAAAGAAGAGCAACGTGAGGAACAACGTTGGATGACTATGTATCAACAAGCGCGTGATACTCTTAAAATTGAGGAAGAACGCCGTCGTCGTACTGACGAATACAGAACACCAGAAAAGAGGTAATATCACATGGCGATAACTCAAGCATTGTGTACAAGCTTTAAACAAGAACTTATGGTAGGTACACATAATTTTACTAATTCTTCAGGGAATACTTTTAAAGTAGCTTTGTATACTAGTTCTAGAAGCACTTTAGATGCAACTACTACAGCATACGATACTACTAATGAAGTATCAGGAACTAATTATACAGCAGGGGGAGTTACTTTAACTAATGTGACTCCTACCACTTCTGGTACTACAGCACTTACTGATTTTGCAGATGCTAGTTGGACTACTGCTACTTTTACAGCGAGAGCTGCTTTAATTTATAATAGTAGTGCTAGTAATAAAGCTGTATGTGTTTTAGATTTTGGCGGAGATTTTTCTGTAGCTGCTGGAACATTTACTATTCAATTCCCTACTGCTGATGCTTCTAACGCTATAATTCGTATTGCATAGGAGAGTATAAATGGGCTCAAATCCATCAGATCTCATTAAATTTGAGAAGCAAACTACTGGTGAAAATGACGGTACATGGGGAACTAAAACCAATACGGCAATGTCTCGTATTGAAGAAGCTATCGCTGGATTTACTAATATTTCTGTTACAGGGGCAAATTATACTCTTGATGATACACAATATACAGAACATAATGATGGAACTAATACAAGTGAATCCCATGTAGCTATGATTAAAGCGACGGGTACCCTTACAGGTAATCGTCAAATTATTGTTCCTTTACGTACAAAACATTATATGATTTGGAATGGAACAGGAGGGGCTTATTCTTTAACAGTTGGTGGATCTAGTGGAGGAACCATTACTCTTCCACAAGGTTTTATTCAACATGTTTTTTGTGATGGTACAAATGTAGAAGCTGCTAGTGCTCCATTTGATGTTAATGGTAATCGACATTATGTAAAAGGTGGAGATATTGCTTCAGCTTCCCCATTAGTTATTGATACTGATGGTGAAATGTTTGATGTAACGGGTACTACAGGTTTTTCTGCTATGACTGTTACTATTGGACGTTTATTCGTTCTTCAGTTTGATGGCATTTTAACCATGACACATGGTGCTGGAACCCTTGATTTAATAGGCGCAGAAAATATAACCACAGCGGCAGGAGATGTTGGTATATTTTATTCCACTGCTGCCAATGTAGTTCGTATGATATCTTGGAGTCCGGCACAAGAATATCATTCTAAAAAGACACGTACAATTAACGCTCAAACAGGAACAACTTATACCCTTGTTATTGGTGATGCTGGTGATCTAGTTACAATGGATAATTCCAGTGCAAACACGCTTACAATCCCACCAAATTCTAGTGTAGCTTTTGCTACAGGAACTCAAATTGATATTATTAATAAAGGGGCAGGAGTCACATCTGTTACTGGGGGATCTGGTGTTACATTAAATGGAGTAAGTACAGGTACTGGTGCGCTTAATGCACAGTATGCAGCGGTGTCAATTGTTAAGATAGCTACAGATACTTGGTTAATGTTAGGCGCGCACGCGACGGTGGCTTAAATGAGTCGCTTTCTTTTAGGAATACCCTTTAACGCTTCGGGTTCGGGCTACACCATCGAAAACGCGGCGCTGTTTAACCAAGCCGGTACCAACTATATTTGCCGTAATAGCGGCTCATGGGGAACACCTGCTACCACCACATCAGGAATTATCTCTGTGTGGGTCAAGCTCAGTGAGTTAACACAACCGACCATTTTCCATACTGGCCCTCAAGATGGCACTGGTAACGATGAATTTCACTTTGACATCAATGGTGATGGTTCGTGGGGTGTTTCCCAGACAACAAGTGGATCGGAGGAATTCCACAAAAAGACAACAGCGAGGCTGAGAGATATAACAGCTTGGTACCATTTACTTGCAATTATTAATACTAATGATAGTACCGCTGAAGATCGTATTAAGATGTTCATCAACGGTGTTCGACAAACTGCCTTTGCTACAAGCACAAACCCGTCCAGTGGTACGACTGTCAGGTTTACAGCAGACGAGAATAACCG
>Ga0098052_1002608_pt1 | contig 10861 bp, 2 predicted proteins | sample 15_taG_FD_81591 | JGI IMG/M metagenome (GOLD analysis project Ga0098052, IMG submission 81591) | Marine viral communities from the Subarctic Pacific Ocean - 15_ETSP_OMZ_AT15312 metaG | ecosystem: Environmental > Aquatic > Marine > Oceanic | place: Pacific Ocean | collected 2015-01-18 | reverse complement strand
TATCGTCTTTGATGAATGGTGTTGCAGGCTCGAAAAGATAATTTCTTATTCCTACTCCAAAATTATTATCCATCACCCTTTCGCCGGGAGCAGTGAGGACGATCATCTTCATATGTTGTTTTGCCACCGAATCTATATCTTTGTGAAGCCCATATGGCCCACTTTCACTATCGACGATTAGTGGTAAAATTATTGATAATCCTTCAGACATTTATTTTATCCTTTTTAATTAACAGGCATCCCCATCGGCATCATAAGGGCTTCTCTTGATCCTTCTTCCCCTCTGCCACCAACGGAGCCCATCTTCAAAATTAACAAGTGGTTTAAGCATTTCCAAAATAGATCTTGGAGAAGAAGGGTTATCTGCCGCGGCAGAAGAATAATCATTTTGAGTCGTCTCATAAAGGCCTTCAAATGCATCCCTGGCTTTGTTTCTGGCCCTTCGAAGGAGAACCTGATCCCATGTTCGGAAAGCACGGGCTGAGTTTCCTCCCATAGTTTCCCATAGATCTCCTCCTTCTTCAGGATATCCAACATTACCTATCGCGTCAATAAAAGCCATATGGCTATAAATAGTTAATGTTGTCAAATATCTTTGCAAAGGAAAAACATATCGGAACCAAGTCTGATATTTTGGTGTTTTGATTAGTTCCTGAATAAGACAATAAATATCATAACTTTCTGGATCGAAATCCGTAAACTCTTGATCTGGTATGGGCAATTCGGCCGAACAAATCGGAATTAAATACTTTTTCCCTTCCTTGCTCGACAATCTAAATGCTTTCTCTTCCATAACAGTATCGTTGCTCACTGTATTGATTGCGCCTTCAAACTCTCCTTGGGCGCCTTTTTCTGGAAGGTAGCATATTCTCAATCCAAATTTCCACGCAGAATGGGATAAATCATGTACATGGCTGTCCGATTCCGCTTCCTGAACTTCAAAATTGATTACTTCATGTGTGTGGCAAATACCACTCTCATCACAAAATTCTACAGTAGTTCCGTTCCCTCTCTCGTCGATATCATAATCATGCGAGTGGTCATCAATAACAGTCGTCTCTCCGCTTAGATCAAATTCTCCCCAGAAATCAGAAATATTTCCACTTTCACGGGAATTCCTAACATAAGTGTCCCAGTCATCAATATTAACAACACCATAAAGATTAGAACCTCTATCTGTTGATGGCGGCGGGTCATCTTTCTCTATTATGCGTATGTATTTCTCCAAAACGAACGGCCAGTCTTTGGCATCAGCAAGTGAAGCTTCTAGCGACTCGCCGAAATCTCCAACTCCCGAAAGTTCCTTAAGGGCCTCTGTTAATGATTGTGGTTCGCCTGACGGGATAGAATATTTACTAGATTTTGTTGGATCGGATGTCACATTCAGTGGTCCGTCCGGATTGAGGCCTCCACGAATCCAAGTGTCTGAAAGCAGGAACAAGTGATCAATGTTTTGTATAGGAGGAAGAAGTCTTTCGTTGAAGACGGGGCCCATTACCTTCAACTCCTCTCTGATCATTCTTTTTAAGAACACCAACGCTTGCGGTTCTGTCTCCATAACTGCCAACTCTAGTGCGTCCTTTTTTGCTTGCAGCGCTGAGTCTTTATCAAAATCTGCACTCCCAGCGCTCAAACCTGCAACTGAATCTGCTGCTGCGCCGGAAAGGGCCTTCTTTATTATCGACTGCCCCATTATCGCCGTAGTAGATAAAGCCTCTAGTCCTCCCTCGTGCGCATCATACCAAACTAAAACTTTATTAGCAATTATCTCAAACGCTTCTCTTTCTTCTTCGTTCAGATCCTCATTTAAGTCTAGCATGCCAGATTGAATCTTTCTGGCCATGTTGTTAACAACTTGCTCAAGAAACCTGTAATAATATTCTTTAGAGGTGGGTCCTAGGCCATTCCAGTTGTAGCTTCCATCATAAACCAGTCCTTTCTTCATCTTTTCGACAATGAACTCAAAAATTCCTTCATCAAAATTATCATCTACAACAGCATATTGTGTAATCACGGGCATTGATTTTAGGAAGAAAGCAGAAATATATAATCTTGCTGTCGAACGCATGACTGATTCCAGGTTTCCAAGAGTAATGTTCGCGAAGATTTTATCATATGGCGCTTCCTGCGTACAGAGCGGATCATAGCTCATCCTCTCATCTTCCGTCAACCCTCCGCTTATGGTGCCGGCGAGTGATGAAAGATCAGAGAGACTAAAAAATGGTGTACTTTTTGGCTCACAACTATTGGGCGTTGGCAGAAGATTTTCTATTATTCCCAACCATCCATCATAATCTGGAGGCTTTACATAAAACGGAGGAGGAACTTTATCAGGGAACAACTGGCCCAGAACGCCGCCATATGTTTCATTGTCGAGATAAATTATCTCTGGCTCCTCATATGGATCGTGACCAAATTTAAACGCCGGTGCAATATAGTCCATAACGATCTCGGCTGATGACTGGGGCTCGTCATTGGAAGAGTCTTCCGGCGGTGCCAGAAAATCATCATATTCCGCGGCGTCTTCTAAGTTTGTTGCCGGCTCCGGGTAAGATCTTCCTATTGCTATTCTATTGGCCAATCTCTTAAAGAAGCCGCCAGAAAGTTCATCAAATTTTCTGGAAGAGCCGAAACTATCTCCAGCAAAATATTCTCTTACTTCCTTTTTGTCATACAATTGTTCAGCCTTTGGCAGATTAGAGGACTTATCCAATATCTCTTGACCCACGAGACGATAGAATGTTTCAATTTGCCAAGAATCTTGCACATCATCAGAAAGAGGAAGGGCGCTCAGGATCTCTTGCACTTCTTCAGATATCACAGAATCCACCTCAAAATCATGTATGTCATATTTTGTAGACATTTCATCAAGCAAAGAATCTGGCGGGAGACCATCTCCATCTTGCCTTCTCCTGCTGTCTCTTTGTGAAGCGCCGCCGCCACTTGGAGATATTCCCTGAACTTGCGTCACTTTCAGTCGATAATTTCCATCTTTTCGAAGAGCGCCTTCATCTGAGAAAAGATTGTAATCATATGACACCCTGTATCCGTTAACTGCCCTGCCGTGTGTCTCAATCGTTCTCTGAACTTGTTCTAATTCATCTTTTTTTGCCTTCCGTGACTCGCCTAGACTGTCGGCCAATTTGTCGGCCAGTAGTGCGACTGCTAGTCGACTGGCGAACCCCCACGGGGACAAGAGCAAGCTAGCTGCCCCTTCTGCAATGCTATCAATATCGGCCACCTCCTCGACAAACTCTAGCCTTTCGATGTGGCCCTCCAGGCTTTCAATGTCGTTTATCAACTCTTCTTCTTTTATTCCGTATTCCGTGGGCTCATAATTGTAATAATCTATTATAATATCTGATGTTGAAATGTCTGGTATGCTGTGCAGTCTTACGCCGAGCCTATCTTCCTGATCGTCATTTGGCCCTGTTCCGAAATATCGTGATGCCCACAGGGCCCAGTTTTCGCCATTTGTTCCGGCCTCTTTTTGTGCCATGGCGCCCCACTCATTCGGGCGGGCGCGTTTTGGTTTCGCTCCATCGGTTGCGTCCCAATCGTTTATGTCGCTGCAACATTTAACATCCTCTCCCAGTAGCACACTGCGAGTAGCTTGCTCTTCAAGAGTCATGTTGCCCGGAACTTTTCCTAGGCCGCCGGCGTGGAAAAGGTTGTCTGAATAAATTGTTTTTCTCAAAATGCCGGCGAGTTGCAATTCCTCTTCGTTTGCATCAGAGTGATCCAAAAAATTCTCTTTAATGTATTGTTCTATGTATTTCGATCTAGATTCTATTTTTTCTTTATTAATGGCTTCTTTTCTTGCCACATCTTCTTGCGCAACTTTTAATGAGCCATATCCTTCCGGAGTCACAACCGTCTTGAACTCCATGTTTGTTCCTAATTCGCGATAGTGTTTTGCCAGCCACGCGGCAATAGTCGGAGGAAGTCCACCATCGCTAGTTCCAAACATACTTGCCCCTGTCCCCTCTTCTCCTTTTAGTTCTTGGCCATAAATATCAATTGGCTGTGGATCGAGAAAGCCGCGGTCCGGATCTTGTATGGCATCATCAGAGGCCCATTCAAAAAAACCATTCTGTCTCGCAAGAGGAGAGCCAAAAAAGCGAACTACAAACTCATGAGCCTTCCATGGTCGACCTTTTGTATCAGACATGATGTTGTTGAAAAAGCCTCCATTCCCCGTTATACGATTAGTGTACCCGAGAAGATCCCTCATCACAGTATTCTCAATTGGAGAGAGAATCAGACTAGACATGGCGCCATTGACTTGCTCCGCTAGGGGGTGTTGTTTCGCATAAATGCCATCTTCACATTTGCCTCCTTCTGGATATTTGACAGGGCCGTCAGAAAGCATGCCGGCAAAGTTCTTTGCCGCGGCGATTGCAGCTTCTTTGAGTTTGTCCAACTCCGTGCGACACTCTTCCGGGGTTAATCCTTTTTGAGAGAGAAGTTCGCATCTAATGTCTTCTATGTCCTGATATAGGTCCGGAGGGCATGGGGTTGCCGGCTGATCCAACAAAGATGCAGGTAGGTCGGCGCAGAGTTCTTCGACGGGCATTAACTTTCCTAGGGCGGAAAACATCTTTCGGATAGATGCTATGTCTGAGAAGACCTCACGAATACAAGCGGAATTGCTAGTCCTCGCCACTTCAGATGCCAAAGACATAATCTGGCCATCTGCTGTGCCCAGAAGCAGTTCACAAATCTGTCCTTGCGTCAGCATCAGAGATAAATCATCAATGAATGATCCCATTTCCTCGCCAGACATTTCTGCAAGACAGGATGCATCCGGTCCTCCGACAGCGGAAAACAGATCATTAAGAGCTTGATCTAGAACGCCTTCGTCCGCATTGGGACACAAATTGTCTGTCAATAGATTTTTAAAGTGATCAGAGCCATCATACAAGTCCATAAAGCTAGCGCCGAGGGCCGACAGTGCTCGACAGGCAGCAGTCATGATCCACTCTAGAAGAGCCTTTATGGCTCGCATCATCATTGTAACCACCATTTCCTGAAAGGCTTCATACGCTGCTTCTTGTATTTGCTTCCACAAGTCGCCGAAAGAATTTATTCCACCAGAGGCCATGTCCCCGCCAAATGGCCATGGCAATGTGAGGTCATTCGTCTTTCCGTCTTCTATGCGGCAGAAGTCAAACTCAAGTGTATCCATAAAGGAATCCCATCGAGGATCAAATGCAATAAACGGAGTGGGCTTGCAAGGGAGGTGCGTTAAAAACTTTGCTGTCCACGCGGCGAGCGGAAGTTTCTTCATTTCTTCCATCAAAACATCAACGCCTACCGCCTTAAGTGCTGCATTCCTGTAGGCATCTACTATCTCTTTCTGACTAGCGGCAAGAGCAGAGCCATAAGTTCCCCCGCCAGATGGCATTGGCTCTCCTCCTCCAAAAGTAAATGTTCCATCTGAATATCCTATGCCCATAAAAGTTTCTGTTGTATCCCTAGGGACGATGGTAGAGAATGGAAATTCCTCTTTTTGAACTTTGTTCTTAGTTTTTTCTGCCGCGAGAAGATTAGAAGCTGAATCGAGGACCTGATCAGACCAGCCTTCTGGATTGCCTTCTGTCACCTCGCCCGTTTTAGCATCTTCCGCGCTGGTGGCATTTTTGAGTTGGGTGTTGGCGCTGTCCCAGGCCGCATGCGCGTTGGCATACTTTTCGCTCTCTTCTATCATTTCCTCCGCAGTCCGTTCTCCGGTTCGGTCATCTGTGGTTATAAAATCCCCACCAGACCAAGCTGTGCCGGCTTGGTATCCCGGCTCCCATGGTAAAATCAAAGAACCTTCAAAATCTTTTGATACCTCCGCAGCAATGCGATCTTGCTCTTCTCTGGGAAGCCCAATCAGCATGCGTTGGAACACAACATCGTCCATAGACTCTAAGGCCGCCTCTACCATGGCAGATTTAAAATCTTCCTCCCCCATGCCCTGCGCCACACAATCTAGTGCCTTCATTATCAAAGCTATCCAGCCACAATATCCGAGCCTCGCCACCAATTGGTCCCAGACTTGATCGATCTTCTTGTCGACCCTGAGATGTGACCATTTGGTTTTGCCCGGTTGGGCTGCCAAACCAGCGAAGAGAGCGTCCCAAGCTCTCGCGAGATACGGATCTCCTCTAGTTATCTCCGTTCTTGCTTCGGCATATGCAGCCCGGGCAGCGTCTCCCTTGTCGTATTTCTTCATCATCTCAGCATGCTGCTTTTCCAACTCTTCCGTCGTGAAGCACAAATTTTCAGAAAGTTCTTGCATGAATATGTCTGGGAGGCTCAATATGTCCGTTATCATTCCTTCTGCTACATCCACCAAGGCATCATCCAGATTATCCGCAAGACAACTTGAAAGCGTTGGATCGTTGAAAATATTCGCACCAACAGAAAGAGTTGAAACCACAAGACCTGGATATGTAAACTTTAGAAGCATATCTAGCCATGGCGGCGGCTCTTGCGCCATGATTGCATTATACATCTCCGGAATTACTCCAATATAGTGCATTGTTGTTGATTGCCCCATGCCCTCCTTTTTGAGAAGGTTGGTAAACAAAGTCCTTGTATCTGAATCTTCTGTATCAAAGATTATTTCTGGGCAGCCAAATTTATTTACGATTACCTGAGCTAGCTTTATTCCTTTATCAATCTCTTCAAATTTAAATTTTATATTTTCAATTGAATTCAACGGATCGTATGGCCATGGCTTCTTAAATCCCGCATCGTTTAACATCTCAAGCACATGGCCCGAGACCAAATCTAAGAGGCGCGCCTCGGCTTCTAAGTCGATAATTGCGCGATTGCCGGTTTCTGCCACCGAAACTGAGCCTCCGTCAAATTGTTGCCAGCGAACAAACTCTTTATTTGTTTTAACAAGCCATTTCGAAACTTTGCCAATCATATCTTCAAAATCTGAACCTGGATATGACACCTCTAGGGCTGTATCAAATTCACTTGACGGTTCTGATATGGCATTCTCTGGGGCTCTCAAGAACACTTCGGCATCAATTCGAACCAGCAACTTGGTTCTGGCCCGCTTCGGTGCAGGTACGATGTACTTGAAATCTGTGTATGGCAAAAGTTCTTCCACTACATTCCTTTCATCGGCAACGAGATTGTATCCTTTTATTTCGTCCGGTACTAGAAGATTTCCAGCGACGCCTCCAGCAGTTGCCGACAGTTGCACAGCGGCGGCGGTGCCGATTCCGATGACGCCTCCAAACAAAGCGGAGCCAGGGATGAGGGTGAGGGCCGCGGTGCCGATGATGCCGAGAGCAGTGAGTTCGGCGCCTACTTTGTCGGCAGTTCCAGCAGGATCGTCTGGATCTTCTTCCACATAATAGAAAACCGTTGCTATTTCAGATTTATTATAATACTCCAGAAGCTGGGATATCCCCTTTCTTTTTACATCGTTGATAATCCTATCTTCGCTGTCTAGTTCTGTTGGACTAGGGCCGCCAAGAATTGGAGGGTCGACATCCAAAACAATGCAATAACGACAGTCTCTGGCATCAAAGAAAACTTCACCTGGCGCCATAAAGCGGTAATCAGATACATATGCTGATGGATCCGGCGTGCATAGCGGACACTCTACCGGGTCGGACGCGTCGATAGAGATTGGGTCGCATTCTAAAAATCTAAAGTTTTCAATTGACTCTGCGTCACCACCGGTTCGGGGACGACGAGGGTGGCCTGGACGGCCGGCCCAGTCGGGAAGTTGTTGAGATAATTTAGAAATTGCTTTGTCAGAAACAAATTCTTCAATACTATATTTTCCAGTTGAATCTTTAAATTTGCCCATATCAGTTTGTCCTATTGTATCGGCTGTTAATGTACACTGCTCCAATTGGACTCAGGTAGTTTGCCTTCATGAAGGTGATCGTCTTCTGCTGTTTAAGTAGGCCTTCCCAAGTATTTGAGAACAGCTTAAGATTTAAACCTGCCACCGCCGGTTGGGAAGTGCTAAACGATGTGACGGGCCCAGAGCCGCCTGCGCCCATAATAGGGGCTTTGGCAATTGTGGAGTTGATGATCATTTGTCTTGCCAAGAAATCTGTCATCATCGTATTGATCTTCAAAACTATATCCATGGTCGCCAACAAACAATCTCTGAGGTTTATCCCTTTTGGAATCGGCTGCAAATATGGCTGATCGGTGGAAACCTTAAAGCCTCCGATCATTCTGATGTTTCCTTTGCCCGGAATTGCGGGAACATTGTCTCTGTTACCAGCGATAAGATCGATTCCAAACTGACCTTCGATCTTCCCATCTTTAGATGTTCTTTGTTGTGGGGATTGTCCTGTTACTATCTTTATCCCCCTTCTTGCCATTATACGAACTGAATCTGCTTTTATTCCAATGGCCGACAGCTTCTCGGAATTACCAATCGACCCTTCGCAGATGTCGAAATACTGATCAATGTCTGCCTTCTGAGAAATATATATCCTTGCCGCATCTCCGGGCTTGTCGTTGCCCATGCTTCCAAAATTCTTTTCTACAAGCATTTTATGTTGAGGGCCCCAACCCTGCAAGCCAACAACGATATCAATCGCACCTGCTTGCGTGTGCCCCCTGCCTCCATAGCCAGAGGCAAAACCCATGGGCCTGTCCCTTCCGAGGATGATGAAAGTATTGTTTTGCCCCTTTTCAACCCTCTCGCACGGAGCATCATTATACTTTGGTACGCTTTCTTTCATGATCGTATTAGAAAGACCCGCTAGCCAGTGTTTACTAATTTTCCCTGTCCACGGATAGAGTTTATGTTTATCGTTCGGTTTGTCAGGATCGGATGGTCTAGTATATTTATCGTCAAGCGCGTTCGGAGTTGCGGGTGTGCTTGAGGCTTGCGGTGTCACGCCCTCAGACAGATCTGCTGGGGGCGGGGGAGACTCCTCATCCAAAACATCTGTTGGGGTTTGCGCCGCCGGGCTGGGCTCGTTGTCGGCTTCAAGAGCGCTTCTTGTATCTGATTCCCATTGCTCAATCGCGGTGTCAAGATCGCCGAGATTCTCTGGGCTTGGGTTCTTTTCATAATTATGGATTGCTGAATCGATTTCATCCGGAAACAGAGGATCATCATGAACCTCTTCCGGCAGGGCCTGTGGCTCTTCTTCCTCCGAATAATAGTCCCTTGGTTCTCCAAATGGAGGCGGCTCGCCTTCTTCGAAGTCAACGCCTTCAGAACTTACCTGTATGCCTGTTTCGAGATCGACTGTTCTCTTATCTTGCCGGCATTTTCCCCCAACGCACCATGCTTTTCCTACTATTGTTTTCTTACGGCCCATAAATTATCCTCCTGTTGTTGGCGTACCGGAGGCGCCGGCGGCATATTGATCGCCGGCGGTTGTGTTGTCAGGGCAGCGTGCATTGCCCGTCGAATAGCCGGTTTCACCCTTGATAAAATCGTGGTCATGGTGTTGCTTGCCAGCATGGTATTCTTCAAAATCCCACCCCAAAATTTCGGTCATGGCGTGATCGTCCATTCGTTTGCCGACCGAGTTTCTCTTGCTCCAAGACCATTCAGCTTCTATAGGTTTGCCATCATCGTCGAGAACAGTTGAGCCATCCCTGTTGGTCTCATATGTGTTTGGCTCTATGTAAAAGGCCTCGGAATGCAAATGATCGTCGCTGCTGTTTCCAGTATTTCCAGTGAGTGCGATAACTTCGCCGGCCGTCACTGTGGTACCTTTGGTGATGCCTTCAGGCAACACAGAAAGATGGAGATACCTAATAATAACCCTGCCTCCGTCATCTGTCGGATATTCGACTTCTAAAAAGGCGCCGCCCTTTCCATAGGTGATTGAATCCTTGACGCCGACAACTTTGCCATCGGCTATGGCGTAAGCGTTGGTGCCTGTTGGGACCCCTGTATCCCATCCGCTGTGGAGACTTGAGCCGCGTTGCTCATCAAAGCCATGGCCAATCCTGCCGGTGACCGGTTGGAGCGGTGTTTCACCGTTAAATCGCGCCGTCCCGCCACTTTCACTACAGTTTATGGCAACAGTGATCGGCTCGACTCGATCAGACGCGTTTAATTGCTCCTTCGTTTGAGTGGCCAGTTCTTTTGGTACGCACGAAGCGGGCCCGAAACGGTTGTAGACCACGCCATCAATCTCTCCAGCAACCATGCTGGAATCTCCGATTTTGAAATTGGGGGCGTCGTTGGGGCCATACAGGGGATCGAATTTCAACTCGGGGTGGTCTGCCACCTTCGCACGCGCCGTGTCGTTCCAGCCATCAGTCACTATCCTTTGTCTTTTGTCAGTGTCAGCGCGGTGCCATCTATTCGCGTCGGGATCATCCGGGTGCTTCTGGTACCAGGCCTCATAAATGGCGATTTCTTTAGCGAGGCCTTCTGGATCCGTTCTCTCCCATCTGCTGCGGGTGGTGGTGGCCCATTGCTCTAGGAATGGCGTGGACTTTTCTTTGAATGCCGCGGCGGATTCCCATCCGTGCATGGCCAAGAATTCTTCCTTGTACTTTGCTTGTTTGGCAATCTGTCTTTGACTTGGCATACAGTGTACATAAGAACTCTTATCAAAGTCTTTTTTCATGGCGCCATTATCGCCCTCGGTCGCATCCTTTGGACTGGGCGCTGGTTTCTCTGGCTCATCGGTGGCGATGGTTGGAGTGACAAGGACTTCCACGATTTTGCCGGTGTTCAGATCACCGTTGGGAAAAGAAACCCCGATAATTGTACCGGGAATGATGCTTGCTATGCTTGATACACCTAGCTCTGCTATGAACTCTGGATGCAAATCTATGCAACCTACGGCCATATCGGTGCAGGGTGTTTGGTATTCGCTTTTACCATATGGCTGTACCGGTACAGGTAGCATAC
>Ga0098052_1002604_pt1 | contig 10872 bp, 9 predicted proteins | sample 15_taG_FD_81591 | JGI IMG/M metagenome (GOLD analysis project Ga0098052, IMG submission 81591) | Marine viral communities from the Subarctic Pacific Ocean - 15_ETSP_OMZ_AT15312 metaG | ecosystem: Environmental > Aquatic > Marine > Oceanic | place: Pacific Ocean | collected 2015-01-18 | reverse complement strand
TGCACCAGTAGCGGACTCTGTAAAGGGGGCACTGTTACCTGCTTGCCAATAATTAACACCGTCTGTGCTACTACCTGTACCCATAACACCAGATTTAATATGATATTTTCTGTTAAGTGACCATTCAGCTCCGTTATCATATCTAGTTGTACCATCATCTTTTTGGTGTCCTGATAAACTTACATATGAAATTATACCGTCTTCATGAGTGGTGTTGGCTAAAGAACCATCTGATGTACTTGCTTGTCTTAAAATGCTTTTTCCTCCTGAGAGTATAGTCATTTTAATACCATCTGGTGTACAATAAAACCTGAAAACACAGTCTTCAACCAAGTCGGATTTAGCTATCCACGCTCTAGGCCATTTTTCACTACCACCACTTATTTTTAGTCGTGGGTCTCCTGTATTCGTATCGTCTAAATCACCAATCCATGTTAGTGCGAAATAATCATTATTGAGTAGTGTAGGCCATTCATGAATAAAGAAACCATTTATAGATTCATAATCATTAGCATCAGAAGACACTCCTGCCATATCTACTGCTTTTAGTATATCTGTGCTTTTAGGTAGGTTATACCTACTAAAACCTAAGAAAAGTGCTCTTCGCATTGTTATATAATCGGCTTCAAAAGCATAAGGAGCACCGGGCAGTTCTAAACTACCTGTAAATTGAATATAAGGAAATTGGTCATTGTCATCACTACCATCAATATTTAAAGGGGCGGGAACAAACATTTGTGCTCTACATTCTTGTAGAAATTTCACATTACCATTTGCTGAAAATCCTACTTTAGATGCAGAGCTACCATCATACTCATAAAAAGCATGTAGACATTCGAATAACCCTGTTTTGGCTCCAGTTGCTCCTTCAGAACTTTTATCAACAAATACAAAATTAGCCATAGCTATGGGTACCTTACCAGTAGGATTAACGACTGCGGCATCATCACCATTAGTTATTGTCATTTCAAAAGCTGGAGTCGTCCTTATAGCATCAAAAATTGAGTTTTTTGATGTTATGTGAGATTCTTCTGGTGGTAAAGCTAATCCTGTAAAATCAGGTCTAGTTAGTACTGTGGAAACAACCTCTGTAGAGGCTTCATACTTCATGTCTATATCATCATCGAAAACCCATATATCATCTGACCAAGTTCCGGTTCCATTTTTGGGCTTCCATTTTTGTTTAACCAAATCGACCTGCTGAGCAGCGTGCACATCCATTGCGGCATCCATCGCCACACTCTCTACACTGTCTCCTTCCCATAGGGACACTCCATAATCAACTATTTGGTCAGACCACCAACTAGCACCATCGCTTAGTGTCTCTAAATACTCTCCACCTTGTCCCTGACTTGCTGGCATAACTGCTGCTATATTACTTTCATAACCCGGCATCTTTTTCATATAAATCCATAAATTTTTAGCGTCTGCTGAAGACAGGTCCGTCTCTGACTGTGACCTACTCCTTTCTATTTGGTCCACAGTGTAACCTATTGTTCCTGCAACTACTCCTGCCACTGGATTATAAACTCCTAATGCTGCGATTGCTGTATCTGCTTTCCCACTACCTCTAAGCATATCAAACAACTTATCTTTGGCTAAGTCACTGACTGTTTCCATGGAAAAATCTCCACTCCAAGAGGTGCTTGGTGGTACATAATATCTAGTTACTATTGCATTTCTAGTTAACTTAGTCCCAACCCAACCTTTTTGATTTTGATATAAATCTTCTACTGAGATTCTTTCTCCCTCTAATACAATTTTATAATCAGCACTAAGGCTTGGTGCAATCTTTGATACTGATTGAGTATAAAATGATTCACCATCTAAAGGGTCAAATATTTGAGTTTCTACATCTCCCATATATGAAGAAAAAGCTAATATATCTTGTAGATTAGGTGTTGTTGAGCCTTCTGCCACATTCGAACCTTGAGTTTGCTTAGTTTTCCATAATTTAAAATCTGCGTTAGAAGCTGGCGTACCAACGTCTCCGAATGAAGCCGTAACTTCATTTAAAGCTTCGGCATATAACCATAACCTTGTTCCTATTAATTGACCACTGCCAAAACTAGGAGCCTTTGAGACTGCTGTGTTCCAAAAACCAATTCTATCTCTAACTCCTCCTGAAACATATACACTTTGATTTTGTCCGTCAGACAAATCTGGGTATCTTTCATCAAAGTAACCATCATTTGTTATGTCTGTTTTTCTATAAAATACTCCCATTATTTATCCATCCCTTTTAAAGCTGTTCTTTGACTCATCCCTGCCATATATATCGCCCTATCTTGAACACTAGAATCGAAAGAAGCACCTTGTCCAAACGTACGTATATCCAAACTACCATCAGCGGAGGCACTATTTAAAGCTTGTGGTAATACCTCTGCTATTTTATTAGCAAAATTTTCTCCATCATATACATCTCCCGAAATATTAATAGTTATACCATCACCACCACCCCCGCCAAGCATATTCTGTGTTCTTGGTACTACTGTTTCACCTGATTGTAATATAGCCATGCCGTGTTCACTAGTAGGTGGTCCTCCATTATCGTAAGTTTGTGGTATAAACATACCACCGTTGTCCATAACAGAACTATTTTTCTTAAGTCCCCATTCACCTGTTGCTAACCTCAAAGCACCAAGGGCCACAACCATACCCGCAACAATCGCTATTGCTGCTACACCGACACTCCATGCACTGTGGAACGCTATCCAAGCTACTGTTGCACCCACTAATATAGCTATTAGTGCTCTCATAGGTTCGAACATTTTAACTATAGCTGCTACTGCCACAACTACTAGAATTATACCTGCCGTCATTGCAGCCCAGTTTACTGTCCACGCTGCTGCATTTTGATAAAGTACACTCTCTTGTATTTTTAATGCTGCTGTTTCTCCTATTATCATTCCTAAATATCCTGCTTTTTGTGCCTTAGCAGTGCCTTGAGCTAAAGACATTGCCAACATTGCTTTAGTATTCAAAATTTGTAAAAAAGTACTGATTGGTAAAAGTTTATTTACTATTTTATAGTATACAATAAAGTTAATTAAGTTAGGTCCTAGTGCATCTAGTATATCTAACATGAATAACATAGGTTTTACTGATAAATGCATCAATTTAGTAAACACATTTAAACCCTCTTTTTGTTCTAAGAATACATCTTTTAACCTTCTTACTACTACAATAAGCTCTTTCATTACCTCTAATACGAAATCTCTAATAGCATAAGAAAAATCAGTTAGTTTTTCGTTACCTTCTTCACCTACAATAAAGAATCCTACCATTTCATCTACTAATTCTTTAATGGCTAAAGTAAATGAATTTAATGTATTATTAGCCTCCCCTACTTTATCAGAAAATAAGAAAGGAGCTATAAGGGCGGTCTTAACTCTCTGTATTTGAGCTTCAAGAGACTGTTGTTGTATGTCTGCCATCGCTGTAGCTTCTCCAGAAGACTCTGCTAGGTTATCCACTGCGGCTGTAAATTCATCTGCATTTTGTGCTAGCAAAGCGAAAGCTGTAGCACCACGTACATTGAAAGACTCTAACATAGCAGTTAGAGATTCTACATCGGTATATTGACCTTCGAAAGCCTCACTAGCTTGTTGAGCTATGTCTGTTAAATCTCTCATAGTACCATCGGCATTCATGGTCTCTACACCCATACTTTTTAATGCATCTGCATTGTCATCGGCGTGTTTTGCTATCTGCGCTAACGCCTGCCTTAAACCACGTCCTGCTATACCTGCTTCTAAAGCACGGTTAGATAGAACTTCTATACCACCAAGTAATTGGTCTATACTCTGTCCTGTAGCCACGAAGAAGGGCATAGCGAACTTAACAGAACTTGCTAAATCTTGCCATTCAACTAAAGACTTTTGAATTGTGTGTGCGAACTTATCTGTAAGTTCTCCTGCTTGTGACATTTCCATTCCGAAACCCATAATGGTCTGAACTGTCAATTTGGCTAAAGTGTTATGGTCACCTTGCGTTGCCATAGATAATAGTAATGTGTGTCTTAATACTTCTTGAGATTCTGCGGCTGAAAGACCAGCAGAAGCCAGTTGATACAAACCTGTTGCAGCATCTTGAGTAGAAACACCGTATTGTAATCCAAATCTTACCATTTCATCTGTTACACTATGTAGTTCTTTTCTAGAAACATTAAAAACTGAATTAGCATTAATTATAGTTCTTTCGAACTGAGTAACTTGTTCTATAACTGGTTGTAGTTTATAAGCAAAAGCAGCAGCTGCTGCTGTACCTATAACAAAGGCATTTTTCATACCACTACCAAGACTATTAGCATATCCCTGAACTTGTTTACCCATCTTTCTATATGCTTCGGTTCTGATTTTGATATTACGGAGTTCTAGTTTATTTCCTCGAAGTTGTTCTTTTTGTCGTTTTTTATAATCATTAAAATTTTGCCTCTTTGTGTTAGCTTCTTTCTTTTCTAATTGGAAAGCCTCTTTATCAGCAGAAATCATATCTCTTTTCATTTCCTTAAGAACATCATTATCTTTTGCAGCTTGTAGGTGTCCACCTCTCTTCCTTTTGATTAGTTTATCATTCGATTGTATTTCCTCCTCTACAAGATTTATAATTCTTGCTCTATCTTCAATCTCATTAGCCATGAAGGTTTTAGTAGTAGTTCCAGTTCCGAAACCACCCATTTCTCCACCATACTTTGCAGCCTTACCTGTTTTTAAGTTTCTTTTTGCAGCTTTATCTGCAAATTTATCGTATGCAGAAGATATCTTTTTCATATCCTTTACGAATTTTTCGCCTGCCTTCTCATCAATGAACTCATCAGTTTCTTTATCTCTTTTTGCTTTGACAGGCATTCCCTTTTGTAGTTGCGTTTTAATTCTGTCAGCTGATTCTCCTACAGCCTTTTCTCGAACTTTTTCAGCATCTTTATTCGCCTTTTCTAAATCTTTAGCATTGTCCTCTAACAACTTATTTCGTTGATTTATTCCTTCAGAGGCCTTTTTAGTAAGCATGGCGTTCCTTGCGCCAGCAATTGATTCCAACCACCCGGTGAGTTCCTTATCTCCTCCTCGGTCTATATCGAATTTTGCTCCGATTCTTACTAAATAGTCTGTTTGTGGCATTGTATTATATTAGTCCTTTAAATGTTAATTTCTCCTTCCTCGTTCCACTTCTTTCTTTATACACAGCATTCATTTCAAGATATTTATTATAATCACTCCTTAATGCTGGCTTATCTTTTGCCATCTGATTTATATCCTCTGAATCATAACCATCATATTGATGCATGATATTATAATTATTTAAGGCTCCCATTAAACCATTTAATTCATATCTTGGCGTATTTTTTATTTCAGTCCAACTCATTCCGAGTTCTTTTATACATGGGATGATTAAATATACCGCATCGGGTGAAGTAATCATCCACTGGTAAAATCCGTGGTAGCACCGTCACCACCAAGAATCTTTCCAGTAATTGCCCAACGAACTGTTGTTGGCAATGAATCCCAAGTCTCTGGAGTAATACAAAAGCCTTCAGGGTTTTTTCCATTTGCCTTAACTAGCATACTATTTACTCTTTCTTGAGCTATATTTTTATAGTATTCTGTAACTTCATTTGCTGGCGTATCATCAGCTGGTACTGCCATCTTTGGTTCTTCTGCCTCTGTTAATTCACACCATTGTATTGGTATTACTTTACCTGCATACTCTATGTCAGCACTTTGTACTGTTTCTGTCATTGCGACCAACTCATCGATGGTCCATACTTGCTTTTCTTTTTCTTCTGTCATTTCTTCTCCTTTTAATCCTCTTTAGAGGTTAATATTAATGTGGGGTCATAGTGCCGTCGGCGTATCTTCTCATTACACCTTTTGCAGTAGTTACCACTTTATAATCTTTTTTTGGTTCAGGAGTAGGTTCAGGAGTAGGTTCAGGAATAGGTTCTTCTATAATTACCTCTTCCTCTACTACTTCTTCCTCTACTACTTCTTCGACCACTTCTTTTTTATCTTTTTTAGCCATATTTAATCACCTTAAATTGCTGTATCTGCTGTTCTTGCTATTGCTAAGGTCGCTGTATCAGTTATTATGGGTGTTACATTAGAAGTAAACTCTATAGTTTCTTCAGTTGTTCCATCTGCATTCAGTGATACTGTGTGAGCTGCTATTTGTGCATTACAGATACCAAAATATTCTTCGCCATCTTTAAGTTGTATAACAATCCTATATCCGAAAGTACTGAAGCCACCATAACTGTGACTTTTAGGTGACATTAACCCATTAGAGATATCGTTAAGTCCACCGTCTGAACCGTGTGCTACAATTCCCCATCTAGCTCCGTGGTCTAACACACCTGATACTAATTCGTTTCCAGACTTACAAGGTCCGTTAAATACCACATCAAACTTGTGGTCTCCCTTCTTCTTAGTTAGTGTTAAAGTTGTTTCTTTCTTTATTTCTGCTTTTAATACTGAGCGTTGACCGATATATGTTATATCTTCATCGACTGTACCTATGCTTAAGTCCACTCCTGTTAAATCAGACATTGCCATTGTACTTCCAACAGCTGCTGTTTTCATAGGGTTAGCTATGTTTGAAGTATTTACAGCGTCTGCTGCTGATAAATACAAACGGTCAGAACCACCTGCATCATTCTCAGCTAGTAAGCCGTAAGTTGTATTCTCAACCATTAAGAATACTTTAATATCTCTGCCTAGATAATAAGCCATCAGAATGCTCCTGCATTACTTATGTATGCGGAATCAGTTTCTGCGCCACATATCTTAGGGTCAAGATAAGTCATTAATTCTAAGGTTTCTTCAGTTGTTCCATCTGCATTCAGTGATACAGTGTGTGCCTGTACACAACAGTTTGGAGCAACAAAGTACTCACTAGAATTTAGTTTAACGTAAACTCTAAATCCGAAATCTTCTACACCGGGGTCTTCTAAACCTGTGTGGAATGAGTCATCACCCTTGATTCCGTATCTTCCTGTGTTGGTACCGTCACCATTAAATGCGATATCCCAACTCATATCACTCTTTTTTCTAGTTATAGTGATAGTTGTTTCTTTCTTTATTTCTGCTTTAAGGACGCTTCTTTGTCCCATATATGTTATGTCTTCGTCAACTGTCCCTATACTAATATCAACACCTGTAACATCTGTTAACTCGTTTATGAAGTCTATAGTTTTATCTATAGTTCCAAACACAGTACTTGATACTAATGCTCTTGGACCAGCAATATTTAAATCTGCTGCTGCTTCAGGACCATCAGCTAATGCATAGGTTTGTAAATCTTTACCTGTAACATCATACTGTAGTCCATAACCGGTGTCTTCGGTTGTGAGGGCGACTAAAACATCTCTTCCTAGGTAGTATGCCATATTTTTGTCTCCGTTATTACGTCTCGCGATGACGTATCCTATACCTTTAGTAGACAGTAGTATATAAAGCTTTCGCTCATTCGCCTCTATATTGTGATTCTTCGAGGCCTAAATATGGTAAAGCCCAGAATAAACCACTGTTATCCATTTTTTGTTTAGCTTTTTCTAAAACATCAGACCTTTTTCCTTGTCCCTCTTTTATAATACTTTTCTTTATATCATTATGAATTATATCTATAACTTTATCCATATACCCTTTTACAGCTTTTACTGAATAACTAACTACAAAGGGTTTAGAAGCTACATTCTCAAGACTTATACTACTCGCAGACACGGCAAGGTTATTCACTATTTTAGCACCTCTACCATTATGAGCTTGGTGTATTCCAAAAGTTTGATGGTTATTTATGAATGTATCTCTCGTCCTTGCTTTACTACTTTTCTTTGAATCGTTTTTTAATGCCGCATAATGACTGAGTCCTGCTATAACTTGAGCTTTTTTTGCCGCTTTAAGGTCGTATAAGTATGCTTTTTTATGCTTGGCAGGGAAATTAACAATGGGTGTACTCCCATACCATCTATTACCTGTTTTTTTATCTCTTTTACTTAAAGGCACTCCTGACCTGTATTCTCTTCCTACAGCCCTAGCCATATTCCCTAAAGTATGATTAACAAATCTTATTTGGTCTACGGTCATCTTTTCCATAACTAATCTATCTAATTCGCCTTTTGTGTGTTTAAGTGCGTCATTATATAAACCTGTAGAACTTCTAGACCTCGAATTTTTTAAACCTGCTACCGGTTTGTGCTGTTTAAATTTATTAATTCCTTTCGAAGGTTTACTGTGTCTCTTTTTTATTTGTTCTATATATACATTTAAATCTTTTAATACTGTACCAGACATATACTTTTGGAACTTCTTTTCTACCTCTGTGTGGTTCTTTTTATTGATAGAATCAAACTCACCATACTCTATTCCTGAAGTATTAACTTTGGGTAACTCGTGATGGCCTTCGAGTCCACCCATTTCTGTAGAGTCTATCAAGAATTTTTTCCCATTTATTGTTGCCTTGATATCACCCCTTTGGGCACTTCCTTCTGCCTTATCGGGTTCTGACATACCTGAACTAATCATTTCTTCAGCAGCATCTTTCCTTGCTTGTTCTATCATGTCGAGAGATATTGGTACTTTACCTGATTTTGAAAAAGAGGCAGGGAACATTTCTTTAGCCCATTTCTCTATTGTTTCAGGTTCTACTGTTGATTCAAATTCCCTATATTTTCGTTCTGCTTCTGTAAAATTAAAATTAGAATATCTAGGTTCTTGTAATAAAGAAGCCATCGCTTCCCCTGTTGTAGCTCTAGCAGAATACCAAATATAATTACCTCTAAGCATAAATTTATTTGCTTTACCATGGAATTTCTCTAGAGGGTCGTGTAATTTTTGAAAATCTGTTAATCTTGTTTTTCTGAAAGGGTCATATCCAACTAAATCTTTAATCGCTGCTAGATGTGCTACTGTAACTCCTTCTGCTATAGGTATTTGTGCACCAAAATAATATTTTGCTATATTCACAGCACCAAAACCTTTTTTAGTTAATGTATAACTTCCAAAGTGCGAAGTATCTGTTTTCATTAAACCTTCATATGCGGCGGATGTAATACCTGTTGTTCTTATACCTTCTCTTCTTTTACTAAATTTAAATCTTTGTTCTACATCTTTAGTTAATGCTGGATAAAAACCACCATGTACTGTAAATGTATTTATACCCATTTTTATCTCTTGTTAAGGAAGTATATATCAAATTCAGCTGTTGCTCCATACCATTGTACTTCTTGTATAAAACCTATATCTCTCCATGCAGCTAAATGTCTTTCTGTAATAACTAGCTCTTCTTCTTCATAATCTGACCAATTTATTTCCATAATACTATTGGCTATATTTAACATAAGCCAGTTAATTAATCTACGTTGTTTGTAGTCAGTATCTGGAGTACCATTTCCTGTTGTGTCAATTTTTATAGTAGTTTCTTTATCTATTACTAAATGTACTAGAAAACTCACACCGTAAATCTCTCCAGTACTACTAGTAGCGTCTGAACCAAACGTTATCTTTTCTCCTTGAAACTTTTCTTCAAACCCTGATGAAACTTGTTGAACTACTATGGCTGGAAATTTTAAATCTTCAGTTTCTGGAAATTGTCCATATATATGTATATCTCCTGTTACTACTGCATTTATCTTGTCACTTAAACCCATCATCAAAGCTCTTTCTATTATATTCAAATAATCTTTAGCCATGTGTTCTTCTCCTGCTTGTTCTATCTCCTCTTATTCTAACTGCTGAAATCTGCATATATTCATCTCTATAGTCTTTAATAGTCTCTAGGCTCCATTCAGCACTCTTATATATATTAATATCTTTAAGCTCTATAGTGCTAGAGCTTGATGTAGCAATTTGTAAGTAGCTTAAATAGTTATTACTATCTCCACTAAGCTTGTCTACATCTAATGATGCAGGGTCTGCTTTAAATGTCAACCCCGTGCCATTCTGATACACTTCTTTCGTATCATTAGCAGTTATATCTCTAATAGGTAAGTCTATAAGTAACCAGTCTGTAGGTGTACATGTATCTACTGCTTCCCATCTTAAAGCTACACCCGAACCACCTTCTTGACCATTGAGTGTTATAGATTCTAAGTTGTCTGCTGTTTTTATTTTAAATCTAATCCTATCTACTTCGTAGCCCGGATTATAAGTAGAGCCTTCAGATATAAAAATTGTTTGATTACCTGTAGAAGTTATATCACTAGGTGTATATACTGCTCTTTCTATATCTATAAATTTATCATACGATTCAAACTCATCAAATTGAGTTGTTTCGCTAAAATTATCAAGTTGTCTAATTGTTGCTAATGAGGGTGTATAAAACTTACATTCCCCTGAAATCCTAGCCCCTGTTCTCTCTAATCTACCAGAACGGCTAATAACGGGCGTTTGAAGCACATTTAAGCCTCCTATCGTTAACTCTGGTGTGTTTATATACCTATGAGTAATTGTACCGCTATCTTGCACTTTGTCAAAACTAGCAGGAGTTGTTGAAGATGTCTCATATCCGAAATTTACAGGAGGTCCTGAAAGTTCTGCTTTTGAAGCATTGTCCTGTCTAAATTTTGCATAATCTTTATCATAAATAGCATCCCTTTGAAATACTACTTCTCTTACATTGCTAGTACGGTGACTAAGGTGCCTTAATATTTTAGGCATATTTATTGTGCCTCTTTTTACCGTACTAACCATTATATCCTTAGTTTATATTCCTAGGTTTTTGCCTAACGTTTAGTGTACTACTAGAACCGTCTATGTTTTTCTTCCAATCTATATCGCCGAGTGTTGGGTCTGCGTTATATGTTGAAGTTGTTATACTTAATGCATTCTTTTGTAATAAAGCATTTCTTGCCATATCTAAGTATTTACCGTATGGGTC
>Ga0098052_1002603_pt1 | contig 10873 bp, 9 predicted proteins | sample 15_taG_FD_81591 | JGI IMG/M metagenome (GOLD analysis project Ga0098052, IMG submission 81591) | Marine viral communities from the Subarctic Pacific Ocean - 15_ETSP_OMZ_AT15312 metaG | ecosystem: Environmental > Aquatic > Marine > Oceanic | place: Pacific Ocean | collected 2015-01-18 | reverse complement strand
TCAGTCTCAGAAGTTACATCAAATGCTATACCTGCAAACGCATGTTGTGTGTCGGTGTTGTTTCTTAAAGTTAAAAGAAAATCATCATAGATTACGTTATTGGTAGCACCATCTGTTGCCCAAGTTGTGGTATCAGCATGTTCAATGTGAAGCTTAGACCCCGCAGAGGCTGCTACTCCAAGGGCAGCGCTCTCAGCATCTAAAATGATATTTGAGCCCGAGAGTACAAGACCAGTAGCAGAACCTGAAATAACCATATAATTATCATCAGTTTCACGGTACTCGATATAAGATTCGTTGTCGGTGCCAAGATATAGCTTCTTATCGTCTGCAACTTTCACATGATCATTAAAATAGGATTCTTCTGATGTAGTAATTCCTTGTGAAGCTGTTAATTGGCTGGTAACAGTGGTTACATCTGAAGATGTGTCTCCGAGAGTTACACTTCCGCTGACACCCATATCTCCGCTGACGTCTAGAGTTTTTGCTGGAGTTTCAGTTCCGATACCAATATTGCCAGCTGCGTTTATGGTCATTCTGGCAACGTCAAGCGCGGCTCCGTCAGGGGTCGTTCTGAACGTCATCTTGGCCGGCATATCGGAGCCGGAGTCTCCCGGCGTGCCGTCGACTGTGACTACGATTGACGCAGCTTCGTCGAAGTCAGTACCGTCTTCGTTATACCCATACCACACAATTGTACCAAGGGTGTGCGCGTCGAGCGCGTTAGTGGGGCTGGCTATTGTGCCTCTAGCTCTCCGCATCGCGATGACGGGGGCGTCGCCGGCTGAATTACGATAACGAGTTAAGGCAGCGATACAAAGGCCGGTACCGTCGTTGGCTATCGCTAAAGGCCATTCTGGAGTTGAAGTGCCTATTCCTAGGTTACCGGCCGGGAGCGTCACGGTCGTTCCCGACAAAGCTATTCCTGAAGCAGAACCAGAAATTGTCATCCAATCGGCGCCATCAGTATTGTCTGTGTATTCGATATACGAATCATCATCAGTACCAAAATATAATTTTGAATTGTCGTTGAATTTTAATGCACTTAATGTTGTAGTGCCATCCAAGACAATGCTAGAGCCAGAAATCACGACGCCAGCAGCAGTCCCTGAAACAACCAAAAAGTCTCCGCCATCAGCCATGTCGCTAAACTCAATGTGCGCGTCGCCGTCGTTGCCAAGATATAATTTTTTATTGTCTTTGATCGTAAGCCCGTAGCTTGATGTCAACACGCCGGTCGAGCCGTTCATAGAGAAAATAGCGCTTGACAGGCTGGCTGGCGCTGAAGAATTACCAGCGAAATGGTAATCTACGTCTTTGAATTCCGGATTAAAGTAAACTGTGCCAGTTCCAGCTGTTTGAAACGACTGCATCCTCAGCGCTGTTACGCCTGCAGCAACTAGTTTTATAGCGTCAGCACTAGTCCCGCCTTGGATCAGGGTTTCGGCCGAATCAACAACCACGCTAGTGCCAGACACTACTAGGCCGGCTGTCGAGCCAGATATAACCAAATAGTTATCATCAGTTTCACGATATTCAATATACGCGTCGTTGTTAGTTCCTAGAAGTATCTTTGTATCATCAACTATTTTTAGATATTCGTCATCAACTAGCATACCCTGAGATGCAGTTAACTGGCTTGTGACAGTGGTTACATCATCAGACGCGTCTCCAAGAGTCACACTTCCGCTAACACCCATGTCACCGCTGACATCTAGAGTTTTTGCTGGCGTTACTGTTCCGATGCCAATATTGCCAGCTGCGTTTATGGTCATTCTGGCCACGGTACCAGCAGTACCATCTGGCGTCGTGCTAAATTGTAATAGCGCCGGCATATCGCTATCATCGGTAGAAGTGCTTGGTTCGCCGTCGACGTAACAGCGGATCTGGGCGCCGGCGTCGAAGTTGTCGCCGTCTTCGTTATAGCCCCAAAATGAGACAGCGCCAAGAGAATCTCCGTCGGCCGAACCAGCTGGCGAAAGCATCGTTCCGCGGGCGTGTCGAAGTATAAGATGGCCGCCGACACTAACGGAACTATTGAATTCGCTTAACATAGCAGATGCGCTGGCAAGGTCATCAGATTTTATTTCGAGCGAGGCGGAGGGGGTTGGGGATCCAATGCCAAGCTTACCGTCAACTGTTACACTTGTTCCTGAGAGCACCATGCCCCCAGCTGAACCTGAAATGACCATATAATTGTCATCAGACTCACGATACTCAATGTGTGATTCGTTAGCAGTGCCAAAATATAATTTTGAATCATCCGCTATCAGCATTCCCTGGGATGCAGTTAGCTGGCTGGTGACGGTGGTTACGTCGCTAGACGCGTCTCCCAGAGTCACACTCCCGCTGACGCCCATATCTCCGCTGACGTCTAGAGTCTTTGCCGGAGTGGCGGTGCCAATGCCGACTTTACCTGCGGAGTCTATAGTCATCTGTTGAGCATTATTTGTCGTGAAATATAATGAATTTGCGTAATCTCCACCATGTCTATAACCGATTCTTCCTATATCAGTATCGTCTGCATCTCCAAAATAAATAACCCCACCGCTAGGGTCTAGCAAAGTTATCGCAGTACTGTCATCGTCTTCTACAATAATTCCGTTTGCTTGGTCTCCGGTAACAGTAACGCTTCCGGCAGAGGCCTTTATGATATGAAGGCTTCCATCTGGGCTTGCCGTTCCGATGCCAAGTTTGCTGCTACCAGTTAAAGCTAGAACACTAGTAGTATAGTCGTAAGTGAACCCGCTAGAACCGCTCATAACAACATCTGAATCTGAAGTGCCAGCTATAAAAAGAACATGTTTGTCGGCGCTACCAGTTAAGTGAAAGAGATCTGAAGCAGACAAGTCGCCCACAACAATAGAGGCGATAGTATCCTCGAAAGCCAGCTTGGTCCACTTTCTTCCAGCAGTTGTACCTGTGGAGCCAGAATAAATAATCCAGTCGTTGGCGCGCCATGAGGCGAAACCATCAACATTGGTGCTGCCGTCAACAGTAACCTGCCAGTAGTCGCCCAAGGAAGCTGTTATAGACACTCCAGCGGGGGATCCGGCTTTGTTGTAGCCGCCGTCGACGGAATCACCAGAAGTAAATAAACTCGTGAAAGAACCAGTTGGCGCGCCAGTGACCGCACCCTCAGGATGATTGCTACCAGTACCCCAGTTGTTCGTTGCATCCCAGAATCCTTGAAACCGGGCTGCTCCTAAAAATGCTAAACTTCCTGATGCTGCGGCCATTCATCCTTCCCCCGATATTACTCAGTTATTCCTGAGCCAGTTAATTGCGGCATACTTGCAGCTGGAATATTTGTTAGTTCTGCGAAAACATGGTATGCCTTATCAGGCTGGCCTGTGAACTGAGATATATATAGTTTTGTACATTTTATATTCATGTCAAGCGACCCAGAGGCTAAAACTGGCAGATAGTGATATCCCGCGATCACATCTGAAGTGGGGGCTATGGCCTTCGCACCTGCCGGGCCCGTATCAGTAACTGCAGTTGTCCCAGACCCACTTTCAAAATGAACAAGAATTGCAAGAGTTGACCCGGCATCGAGGGACCCCGTCGAAGTATTTTGTACAAGCACCCTCTTTGTAACATAGGGAAATTCAACTAGGTGCACTTTGGCATGGTCTAGGTTTTCAGACCCTGTCATCCATGGTATACCAGAGACTTGATATGAGCCTACATTTCTTAAACCAACACGAGTCGCACCATGAAAAATCGGTTGTCCTGTTTTCGCGTCTGTTGCCATTTTCTTCTCCTACCCTATATCTAGTTTTGTATTTCTTTCCCGCTCGGCTTTCTGAGCGTTACGTATTTTTTTAAGCTTTTCTCTTCTCTTCTTGGCTGAAGGCTTTTCATAAAATCTTCTATCTAAATAGTCTTCAATTATCCTTTCTTTTTTAACCTTTTTCATGAATTTTCTAATCATTCTGCTGATGTCGCCTTTGGCTTCTCTTAGAGTTACCTGGACATTTACTGGTCTCTTCATCTCTTACCCCATTAAAGCCTTCCATCTACCATTAGCTATCTTTTCAATATCTGTGATATCAACGCCACGATCGTCTGATGTGACTCCAGCCAATGGTCCCTGGGAACTGTTTTCAGTTATTTCTCTAGTTCCAGAAAAAGTATTATCAAACTTACTAGATTCATTGAGTCTTCTTATTCTTTCTTGCCTCTGTCTTTCTAACTTCCCTTCTTTAATCCTGAGATCCTCGTCTCTTTGGTTCTGTTCAACGATTGGGCTGCCTAGCCCCTTCGCTACTTCGGCAACAATATTAGATAGCACCCCTTCTTGTAGAAGAACTTCTCTTACTGACTGCATTACCAATGGTTTTAATATTTTTTTAAATTCTGATGCTTTCATTTAGTCTCTCAATATTGATTCTAAAAGTTGATCAATTTTGTTATCTTTTGATTCATTTAAATAGACATTTATTTTGGGGTCTATATTAACCATGGTCGGCCCGGTACTTCTGGACAAATAAGCGTTAGGAGTGGAGGGCTCTGAAACCATATCGAAGCATATTAATTGAAAATCGTCGTCAACTTCTGTGATGCCGCCTTTCTTGCTTGTCGATCCCAGGCCCCTAGAGGAGATACCTAATTTGCAGCCGGCTTTAACTAACTCTTTTAATATTTTGCCTGATGGGGTTTCTAAAACCTCGATCTTGCCCATAACGCTGTCGCCTTCCCACCACATCTTTGTAACAAGGTGGGAAGCGTTCTTCAAGTTAATTACTGAATCATCGGGATGGTCCAGCTCGCCCAGAGATCTCCTCTCTCTAATGGCCTTCTGATAAGACTCCACCTCCCTCTCTAGGGTTTCTTTTCGATATATTCGTCCATTGCCGTTTTTTGTACCGGATTTTTGACATATACCTACAAGATAGACGGCCCCCTCCATAACGTTTTTCTTCTCTGATTCAGATAAAACATGTAAGGGGCACCTACCTTCAGGACATAACTCGAAATATTCCTGGAGAAGCACCTTTGACATTATTTATTCACTACCACCACTGTTGGACTTCATACCTTTCTGGCCCCACTTTGCGGGATATTTGTTGGCCACCTTGCCAACGCTCTTGACACCCCAAGTGCCGCCGCCCGGGCCATGGCCAGTATTTTTCTTCGTCTGTTCTTCTTTAACAACTTTCTTATTCTTGTTCGACATTTTTATTTTCTCCTTTTAAAAAAATGTATAAGTAAAGCGAGGCTTACCCTCGCATGGCTTTGCTGCCATTACAGCAGCGTCTAGTTTCTGGAATGTTACGCCGTTTCATTATGAATCACCTCCTTGTGTATTTCTAAATTTTAAGCCGAAATCATTCAAAATCATACTTAAGAAATAACTTGTCCCGGCTGATAACCATCCCAATAGTAAACCATTTATTAAATTGTAGTCGTAAGTAAATAGTTCTGTGAAACAATTGATACTCCACAAAAAAACACCTACCCAAAATCCAATACATAATGGACAATGAAATAGCTCACCTAGCTTGCCTTTAGTGGGCCTAATGGGATTAAAAATAGAACCGTAAACTAGAATATAAGTTAGGCCATAAGCACAAAGTATAAAATATATTAAACTCAAGCCTCACCTATAATCTGTAAATCGTACTAATGCCAGTGCTGATCATATTTGGTGCCAAGGAGCCCTTATTCTCTTCGTGGCTAGCCGGATCAAATTCAGTATACTCGTCGACTTCCGGATCCAAAAGTCTATCTTCCATCTCTTTGTCAAATTCTTTTTGATCCTCATAGAAGGGTTTCTCTTGATCTAAAAATTTAGATATTGAGTACAGTGTATAATCTATCTTATCCCCCTCTCCGGACACTTCAGGAATCTTTCCTTCCATCGACATGAACAAACTGCCGGCTTGTACACTATCATGCGCGACGATGCCATCGGCAACCAAAAAATTAAACAGTCTCTTCTGGCTGCTATGCAATTCATCATCCAGCTCCTCTTTCGGCAAGGCAACAACTTTACTGGTTTTTGCCATAATAAAAATACTCATCTCTGGATGATCAGGTATAATCACATTTCCATCGATAGTCTTCCTGGCCTTGAGGTAAATCTTTCGTACTGGCTTCGAATCATCAATTTTTACCTTAATGATCATTGAAGGCTCAGATTCTTCTCCAGGCGGATTTTCTAGGATTTTTATCTTAATGGCCATTATTTTCGTTTCCAAGCTCACTAGCTAAAGATTGTACAGTTAGAACCTCGATCATAAAGTCTTTGTCAATAGCTCTTGTGTTGTAATTGTTTATTTTTTCAATCACTTTATTTAATTTTTCAGCCAGCTTATTATCGGCGGTGAGTGTTTTGTCTGACAATAGCCCCTTAAGGCGGTCGATCTCCTCGTATAAGCACATCTTGAACTCTAGGCCGGCGTCTTGATATGAAGTAATATATTTATTCAATAGCTTCTTTTGGTCTTCATTTAACTTTTGTGTGTATTCATTATTAAATTTCTCTACAAACTTTTTAACAGCTAAACTATCAATCTTCTGTATGGGCTGGTCTTCTTTTTGGGAGTTAGTCAGATTATGATATAATTTTTCTTCTAATAAGATTTGATCTTTTGGGTTTGCTTTTTGGCTTAAGATCTGATTGATTGTTGCAATATTCTTATAATCGGAAACAAATATATTCCAAGAATCCCTACCAAAGCTTTTATTTATTTCGTTGATAAGATTAGACTGTGTAGAATAAACCCTTCCTCTATCAAGTTGTTTGAATTGCTGTTTGGCCTCTATCAAAATTTTGTCAACAACATTTTTCTCAAATTTAGCGACATCAGAAAATGATTTATAGATATTTAACTCTTGATTTAAAATCTTATTTTTACCAAAATATTTTTTTAATGTTTCTAAAATTTCTTGCTTTTTATTATCGTTGCCATTGATGGAAGCAACTGATAATTCTTTTATAAGCACTTCATAAAGAAAAGCTGTATTTCTTTTTTTATTGTGGTTTAGTCTCATCTGCTGCCTTCTCCAAAGATTCAATTAATCTACCAACATCTGCATTATTTTTAATAATTTGCCTCTCTTCCTCATCGTAATAATTAGAATTCGTAGATTCAGAAAGTCTATAATTAATGCCTAGCTCCTCAGCGCCTTTTAAAAATGATCTTTTGCTCTTCCCAGTATTCTGCATTCCTGCTAGGGCTTTTTGTGACTGCATCAGCCCATTTCTGCGGTCCGGTCCGGGATCTTTCTTATACCATTTTCCTTTCGACGCGTCAGTAGTAGTCAAAACTCTTCCATACTTGTCAGTCTTAAAGGTCTTAAAACTCGTACCGTCATCTCTTTTAAGTGGCATCTCCTCACCCGGAGTTGCTAAGAGCGGGCCGGCCTCTTCTTCGCCTCCCATGTCGTCTCCCATGTCGCCTCCCATATCGTCTCCCATGTCGCCTCCCATATCTCCCATATCTCCCATGTCGCCTCCCATATCGCCGCCGGCGTCTGCAGGAGCGGCCGATGCGGCCATGGCTTCAGCGACTTGCTCTAATTGCGTATCCTGCTTCTTATCATAGAACATCTCAGTCTGCATTCGTTGGAACTCCTCTTCGCTGAGATTGAGGATGTTCTTTGCCACCCACCTTCTACTGAAGTATCCCGCAGAAGCCCCGTCTGCGGCCTCAAATCTCGATTTCCAATGTTCTAGTTCTTGCAATTCTGCTAGTTTAGAAGGATTATTCAACGTCAATCTAAAAGACAGAAGATCGTTACCGCGATATCCCAGCGTAAACAAGTGAATTGTGGTAATCTTAATTAACTCTGAAATAATAGATCTTTGCAGCCTCTGTATGGTCCTGGCAAATCTAATATCTTTCTGAGCCAAGGCGGCTTTGTCGTCGACTGCCCCCTCAGGCTGGGTTAAATAAGCTGGAGGTACTTTTAGAGCACTAAATAATTTATCTCTTAAATATTTTACGTCATCAATATCGCCAGTGTATTTACCACCGCCAACATTTTCAATCTTTGTCCCTTGTTGGGCACCGCGAACTGGAATAAAATAATCTTCTTCTATGCTAAGAGGGTTGTATCTTAAATCAACGCGGCCTGTGTTAACGTCGACAACTTGATTTCTTTTCATCTGAGTCATAACTCGCTGCATATACTGCTCGACGTCTTCTGGGGGGATGTTGCCTACATCAACGTAAAAGGCTCTGCGATCAGGAGAGCGGACTATTCTGTAAGCCATCATGGCGTCTTCTAACAAAGTAAGCTGTCGCCAAATGCGACGTGCAGGCTCTAAAACTGATGTACCATACGGAGCAAATTTATCATTCCCCAAAAGCCTAAAATGGCCAACTTGCCAGTTTTCTAAAGTCAGGCCGGCCGTGTTCCATTGGTATTGGATATAATTTGGGTTGTTTTTGTCCTCGCCCTCAAGTCGCTCCAACTCATTCGACGGAAGACCAATTACATTTTTGACGCCATCGTCTTCTTCAATATCTAAATACAAGAAAAAATCTCCATACTTGCACATAGAACGGCACCAACCATATAAATTATATTCAATATTCATAATATTATATAATAAGGTCTCTATAACTGTCTTAATCTCTTGATTTGTGCAGATTATGTTTACTATAGGAGTATATACTGAAAAAGTAGTCATCTCATCGGCGTATATATCCAACGCTGAGGCTATTTCAGGAGTGTATTCCATCTGATCAAAATCAACATATCGATCTAGTCTATTTTGATTTGAATAATAATCGTAGTTGAGAGCATTGTATACATCACTATACACAGAAGTTTTAAATTCTTGGCCGCTGGCGGACCTAAAGCGAGAACGAAACTTATCTAGTTTTCGCCTCTTTAAGCGTCTGGGATCCTGTCTGCGATAATTGACAAGAGGCCCTGATAACAATTTTGTTAATTGTTTAAAAAGAGGATTTCCTGGGTTATTGGGATTTCTTTTATTAATCGGGCGTGCCATTACTTACCTATCCTTTTAAGAGCCATATATAATCTTCGTGTTCTTTTTTTTGTCTGTCTAGGCCCACAGATTGTTTGTATCCTTCCATACCAGGAATTGCAGTATTCATTTTTCTTCCTGAGGAGGTCATAGAGCTTAAAAATGCTCTATTATAAGCAGCAGATCTGTGATTTGTGGCTAAGGCGGTGTCTTTAACCCAGCACCCAATTGCACAAGCCATTATTAAATCATCATTATGTTTTTTCATAGCCTGGGGCCTACCATTTTGCCAAACAAACGTTTTCATTTCATTATAAAGTCTTTTTGATTTAATTTTAATTAGTTTATTCCTAACAAACTCTTCTAATTTAGCCACTATTAAAGGCCTTGTTTTAGAAGTTGTTGAAAACCCAGGAGTTATTCCCGTCATCTCGGCCAAGTGTGGTTCGACGTGCTCATGGGTCGATTTTTTAGAATAATAAATATTTGGATATCCCGCTTCTTCTAGTTTAGTCAGTGTTGTCCATCCTATAGAATTGTTTTCAACAACAACCATACAATTTCCGTACTCTTTTCCAGTCTGAAATAATAAATTAGCAAATAAGTCTGGTGTGGCTTTGCCTTTATATTCTGCTACAATTGTATTCGCCTCTAAATTAAATATATGGAAAGTGGAATAGTCCTGGCCGTCTCCTCGCGCGACATCAGCTGAAAGCATGTAAGAGGCGCCGGGGTCGTACTCTTCCCAGATCCACAAATTTCGATCAAAACCAGTTTTGTACTTTGGATCCTCTAATTCAAAGCTTATCTTCTGCATATCTTCAGGGTGAAAAACAGTTTCACCGGACATGTTAAAGTTGCACTCAAGCTCCTGAGCTATCTGGCGGCGAGACATGTTCTTGGTTTCTTTGTCAAACCACTCCTGATCGCGATCAGGATGAGCTTGCCATGGTAGCGATACTAAATAAAAGTCATTTTTTTCTATCTCAGCATCCACACATGTTTGGTGGAACCAATTGCCAACGCCGTTGGGCGTTGAGAGCGCGATGCATCGGCCGCCGGTCGATAACGTAGGATAAAGGCCTGTCCACAACTCTTCTAGTCCCTCAACGTGAGCTGCCTCGTCAATTACCAAGAGAGACAAGGCTTCTGAACGGCCGGCGTCGGCGCTGGTCGAGGAGGCTTTTATTTGTGACCCATTTGAAAGCTCAAAAGAAGTCCTATTATCGATAGAAATATTTGCTATCTTCATCCACTCTGGCAAGTATTTATGTATTGCCTTGACTTTCTTAACCAAATTAGCTGCAGTGCCAAATTTTGTTGCGATGACTAAAACGTTTTTATCGCGATGGAACAGCATCATCCAAGCCACGTAAGCTGCAGTAATCGTAGAAATACCAAGCTGGCGCGCCTTTAATATTACAGTAAATCGATGATCATTATAATCGTTTAGTAAGCTCGTTTGAAAATCGTATGTTTTAAAGGGTATGAGCCCCCTCATCGGATGGGAGATCTTAGCGTAGTTATTAATAAAATATACAGGATCTTTGCCAGACTTAACGATCTCTTTTACTATGCTTTCTTTCGACAGAGAAAAAGACATGCTTAAACTTTATATTTATTGCCACCCTGCTTCAAAAATTTCTGAAAGTTTTTTTCTAGCGCAGGTGGGCCATCGTCAGTTAAGATGTCTTTTGTCTCACCCATGTTGCCGATTTTGTAGGTGCACCTGGCTGTGGCCCAACAACGTACGCGACTAGATGATTCAACTCTGACAATGGGGTCACTCTTTTTTGTTAAGGCAAGGGCTTTCCCCTCGTTGGATTTGTATCGCTTTTTAAGTTCAGAAATAATTTTTGCCATCATACGACCAGTTTCGGCTTCGAAATCTTGGCTATAGATCTCTTTTAGTTTTACGTCAGC
>Ga0098052_1002599_pt1 | contig 10877 bp, 15 predicted proteins | sample 15_taG_FD_81591 | JGI IMG/M metagenome (GOLD analysis project Ga0098052, IMG submission 81591) | Marine viral communities from the Subarctic Pacific Ocean - 15_ETSP_OMZ_AT15312 metaG | ecosystem: Environmental > Aquatic > Marine > Oceanic | place: Pacific Ocean | collected 2015-01-18 | reverse complement strand
GTAGAAGCCATATCAACTGCACCGTCAATGTCCACAACATCTAAATTACTTGTGCCATCCACATCAATATCGCCAGATATATCTAGTGCTGTACCAATAAGTGTTTGTGTAAGTGTAACTTGTCCATTTGAAGCGATAGCAATAGCATCTGTGTCAGAAGCAGAACCAATGTTTCCACTATCAGGTATAACTATGTTACCACCTGTAGTCATTAAGCCACCCCCAGTATATGTACCACTTACATCAAGATTAGCATTAGCATCTACAAGTGTAGCATTAAGCTCGATCTCGTCTGTAGCGTTAATATCTAGTACGGTAGCACTAGGAGCATTAATAGACTGTGATGCGTCATTAAATTGTAATGCCATTGTTGAATTTAACAATATACCTGTATCAGCAACGTGTGTAAGAGTTACATCACTATCTGCACCAAAACTTAATACAGCGGCGTCAGATAGTAGCTTTAAGTCATCTCCTATAACAGCATCTTTAGCTACAGATAAACCACCATCAGTTTGAAGTGAGCCATCAGTTGTTGATGTGGCTTCAGTAGTATCGTCTGTTTTTATAATTCCGCCAACGGTAAGAGTTGACGCCATGTCTACAGCACCATCAATGTCTACTACGTCTAAGTTAGTTGTACCGTCTACGTCTATATCACCTGAGATGTCTAGTGCTGTACCAATGAGTGTTTGTGTAAAGGTTACTTGCCCGTTAGAAGCTATAGTCATGGCGTCTACATCTGAGGCAGAGCCAATAGTCTTACCATCACCAATGATTATATCGTCAGTAAAGGTAGCAATTCCTGTTATTGCGGCAGTGCCTGAGACTTCTAAGTTAGCATTTATATCTACTAATGTAGCGTTAAGTTCTACCTCATCTGTAGCGTTAATATCTAGGACAGTCGCGCTAGGAGCGTTAATATATTGTGACGCATCGTTAAACTGAAGTTGCATCGTTGAATTTAACAATATGCCTGTATCAGCTACGTGCGTAAGAGTTACGTCTCCATCTTCACCCAAGTGAATTACTGCTGCGTCACTATCTAGGAATAAATCATCTTCAATAGTAATGTCTGAACTAAACACTGGAGTGGCTGTAAAGGTAACTACTCCTGTAAGTTGTGATGTACCAGAAACGTCTAAGTTACCGTTTACATCAATAAGAGTGGCGTTAAGTTCTATCTCATCTGTAGCGTTAATATCTAATACTGTGGCACTAGGAGCATTAATATATTGTGATGCATCATTAAATTGTAATGCCATTGTTGAATTTAACAGTAACCCTGTATCAGCTACGTGCGTAAGAATGACATCGTTGTCTGCACCGAAAGATAATGTTGCGGCATCATGTTGTAGCTCTAAATCTTGAGTTAACGTAACATCACCATCAGCGCCTATGGCGATTGCATTTGTGTCACTAGCAGAGCCAATATTACCCGCGTCAGGAATAACTATGTTACCACCTGTGGTCATTAAACCACCACCAGTGTATGTACCAGAAACATCTAAGTTACCGTTAAGGTCAACAGTTGTAGCGTTAATCTCTATTTCTGTATCGGATACTAAATCAAGAACTCCATCGGCACTTTGATGAATATACGTTCCTGAGTCTCCAAACTGTAGTTGTCGTGTACTGTTTAATAGTAACCCAGTGTCAGCAACATGTGTCAGTGTAGTATCTTTATCTGCACCAAAGCCAAGAACCGCAGCGTCAGACTGCAAGGTTAAGTCATCATCTACAAACAAATCAGGCACAGCCAGGTCTTGCATGAGATCATAAATTGCTGCGCCAGACCCCGCGCCATCGGTAGCAATCATTTTAACTTGACCTGCAAGTATAGCGACGTTAGCACCAGAACCTTGAGTAAACGTTAATGTGTAGCTAGTTGTGTTTTCAATAACCCAGACTTTAGACAGTGAGTTAGGTGCAAGTGTAACTGTACATGCTTGCCCTCCACCTGTGCATTTTAGGTAGAAACAACGTGCTTCATCGGCTACTCCATCTGCCACTGTTATAGTGTGTGTACTTGCGTTAGCTACTGCCTCGCCTGTAGCGCTGTAAGAAAGTGCTTCACCAATTAACTCTAAGTTTGTATTTGTAGTTGTACCCCATGTACCAGACTGCTCGCCTGTACCAATCTCTTGAAGTCTGAGGTCATTTTCATAAGTGCTTGCCATTACCTAAACCTTTCTATCCAACGCGTATAATTGCGCTTGAAGCCGCTGATGTGGGGAATGTTACTGTAAATGTGCTATCACTTGACGTTTTCTCTGAACCAAAGTCTAGTACTGCAACTGCGGGAGTTGTACCACCAGATTTGTATATCAGCGCCCCACGCGCTGTAATTGAAGAACTCGTCCATGATGTATCTGAAAAGTCTAAATAAGCCACAGTGCCATCTGTATCGCTAGTAGGGTTTGTAGCTATAGTTAATGTGTTACCCCCTGCGGTATATCCTGTACCTGATGCTTCATTTGTTGTGCTGTATGCGGTTGTAGCAGCGTTTAAAGTTGCATCAGAGGTATATAAAGCAATCTTGAAGGACTGAGACGTATCTGAACTAAAGTCCATCTCTCCGTTCAACAGAGCGACTTTAAACGATGTACACATATAATTCCCAGTAAAAGCCATTATTTACACTTGTTCCCTATATTGCCCAGAACGATAAGCGTCTCTACGTAAGTACCCATCTCCAAGATTTTTTAACAATTCCATAGATATTAAATATAATTTATCGTAATTAGCAATGACATCTGGTTCTCCTTTTTGGAACCGTATAGCTTCAACAAGTGCGCCATTTAACAACGCAGAACTTGCGTTATCTCCAAGCCATGTTGTAGATGCGGATACAATAGATGTGGGATAATATCCGTATATATGCTCAAGTTCATAGTTAGCGTCTGGTGTAGGAGCTAATTGAATCTGTGTTTCGCTATATTGGGCATAAAACTTAGGAGCGCCATATTTTGCGCTAGCGGTAGAAGGGTATGCTTCTTTTAAAAAATTTACGTCTTTATTTAACAAGTATGTATGCGTGCTACTGCTTATGATAGAGATGCTGTAGGTATACAAATAATCGCTTGGTAGAGTGTAAAGTTTGTTTGTAGATACTAAAGGCCCATCATCTACTTTCCGTAAAGCAGGTATTTGTACCGCGTTGTATATTTTCTCTTCTGCTTGTTGCGTAAACATAGCAAGTTGGTCATCTGTAAAAGAAGTCTCACAAATATCCTCTATATTTGTTTTAAGAGAAGAATAGTTCATATCTTACCCCATCGGCCCTCTTGCAAATACCCCTTTGGTGGCTGCGCCTGTACCGCGCATTTTGACTTTCCGTCCTTTAGAGTACCTTACTTCTTCGCCCGTTTCCTTAGCGTAAACTTTTGCTTTTTTACGGCCTTTTTTGTCATAACTAAAATGTTTCTTTCCAACTTTTGGCATATTTATCTCCTAGCTAGTTGTTACTGTTACATCACCTATAGCTCCAGTTGCTTCTAGGTTATTAGTGGTTAAATCATATATATTCTTGCCATCACCTACAGGGTTCCAACCCCATTGTATATTTCTATTGCTATCATACCCTGTAAAATCAGGACGCGGATTACGTATTGCTTGTGGATCGTGTACAGGGCGCATCCCTAATTTATTTTGCGGATGGTCTGGACTCCAACACTCACGACACGCTTTTATGTTTGTATCTTTACCTTTTTTGATTATGTTACGCAACTCTTTTAATTTGTAACGAAACCCACAAACATCACATTCTGCTATCGCTTTATCGTTAGAGGCAAACGCTCGTGCCATGTTAAATACTACTTACACGAGGCACAAAGATAGCGGAGGTTTTCTCTCTGTCTTCACTTGCAGCTCTATCAAACTCTTCTTCATATGCGGCCTTCAGCATCGGTACTCTTTCAACAAGTTCAGGAACTTTCATGGCTATATGGTAAGCCAATCCTGCCACAAGGCACGGTAAAAACCTAAATGTCATGTCTGCTGTCTCTACACCATTACCCGCGTCTTCTACTCTACGTATACGCCAATACGCAAATATATACCCACTCTTATCAGGCACAGGCCACACATTAATTTTTGGAGTCGCTAACCGTTCAACCCATACCTGGATAGGTCTACCTTGTGTTAACTTGTTTGGGATAGCAGCGTAGGTGCTCACACTAATACGACTTATGGTAAGATCAGCTTGTTTTGTAGTACTTCCACTATCAGTACGTACCACATGCTCAAGAAGATCTACCGTGTCTGCTGGTAAATCATACCGTGAAGTACCTGATACCAGTGTTACTGTACCACTATCGATAGTCCACATATTAATGCCACGGTTCTGCCACTCAATGGTCATTAGATTCATAGACCTACGGGCAGTTCTTAGATCATAACCAGAACGCATTTCGCGCCCTGCACGTTCCCACGCTTCTTCAGCAATCTCTGTGAAGTCCATATCAAAGGCGGTGGTTCCTGAAGTCGCCATTGTCTATTCCTTAAAAAACGCTTTTATTTGAGTTAGTAGATCTTTTTTCTTTTTACGTCGATCAAGCTCAATACCATGTTCGCGCATATATGCTTCTAATTGTACTTTACTCATGCTGTCTACATCAACAGCTTCTTCAGCTTCTTCAACTACTTCAGCTTCTTCAACTACTTCAGCTTCCTCAATTACTTCAGCTTCCTCAATTACTTCCGCAGATGCTTTACTTGCAATCATGGCTTTTGCCTCGGCCTCAGTCATTATCGTGTTAGATGCTAACATCATTTTGCCGTCGCTGTTTCTACTCCCTACTTGGTAAACAGGGTCACCATCGAGGTTACTACCAATACTAATCATCTCTAAATCTGTCATATTTGTCTCCTAAATATATAAAGTTTTCTTATTTTTTAGCGTTCCTTATAACTCTGAGAGTTTCAAGGCTTTTATTTTTTGTACCTCCATCATACTCCCAAGCATAACCATCCGTCACCATTGTTATGTTTATATTAGCGTCTCCGTCGTATAGCCAACCTAACATACGACCATATTTACCATCCTTCTCGGTTTTAACCCGTAAAGCATCGCAAGACTCAATCCTGTTTTTTAGGTAATCTTTAGCTTCGAGACCCATCGCTTTTTCTTCTAAGTCTCTAGTTCTACTCTCAGGCGTATCTATACCAGCAAGACGTATCCGTTCTTTTTTAGAAAGGTTAAACCCTAAATCAATAATAACATCTACAGTATCGCCATCAACGACCTTAACAATTTCTTTTATAGCGTACTCATACATGACTACCTCATTTTACATTGACGTACACCTTTACGAGCAACACCTGCTCCACGGACTCTACCGCCATTTTTGTAACTTCTTTTTTTAATAAATATAGCGTCTTCGCCTTCAGGAGAAGTGCTGTCAATGCCTTCTTGTATCTTCTGATCTTCCATCGTTTGGCGAACATCATCAACAACACCTTCCAAAAATAAATCATCCTCAGTCTTTGCTGCCTTGCCTTTTCTTTTATTTGCCATATTTACCTCATTTTTGCTGGACGGACGCCTTTGCGAGCAATACCTGCTCCACGGACTTTACGGCCTTTTTTCATTTTCTTGACGCTACGGCCTTTCTTCATACCCATCTCAGCTCGTTCTCTAGCCGACAACATCTTATTGCCGCCTGACGCAACTGTAGCTGGTACAGATCCTTCAGGTATACCCTCGTACTTAACACCGCTGTGTTCTAGTTCTTTTGCTTCTCTAGCACTCAATGCTTGGCTTGGTCTAGGTCTTGCTTTAGGGCGTACTGATTTTTCAGGGGCTAAAGATTTTTTAGGGATAGGTTTTGGTTTGTTAGCAACTAAAGGTTCTGCTTCTGGATAATTTAACCCATACCCTGCTTCGTCACCCATAATATCTTTTCCAGAAGGATAAAGACCTCTTGCACTTCGAGTTTTACCTTTTGAAAGATCCCCCCATTCTAAATAACCTTTAGGGGGTCTTTTAAATTTGTTCTTCTTTGCCATACCTTATCTCCTCTTACGCGTAGAAAAATGTAGCCATATCAACTACATCAATTGTATATTTAACACTCATACCGCTATCAAATAAAACACCTTCTGCAGGTATTGTTCTATCTACAGTAGTATTAGCTGTACCTATAGTTCTAGCCTTAAACAAAGTAGTACCATCTTCAGGGGCTCCATTTATAAACTCTACAGTCCCTGCTGTACCACCTGAGACAATAGACATACCTTTAAGTCTTATTCTATTACTACCTTGTACAGCTTGAGCACATAGTGTTCCTGAACCTACTGTTATATTAGCTGCATATTGCGCGGAACACTCTACGGCTGAAACCGTAAGGAATAGTTTTTCCCCTGCAACTGCCTCGGCAGAACTTGTAGAAGTAATAACCTCGGTCATAGCATCTCCAAACACGTCTGTACCTGTAATCGTACATGTTTTTGCATTATCGCCTGTCCCTGCAGTTGTTACAGTAACATTTCTAGCTGCTCCTCCTGCAAAGGTCGTATTAGCCATAGTTGCTGAAGTGTTTGGTCTTGCGGCAGTAACTAAACGATCTGCGTCTGCTGCGTTTTCATCGCTTATAGTTAAAGCAGATACATCAGAATTTGCTGAATGACTCATATTAATCTCCTTTATGAGGCGGTAGGGGTTTCCCCCTACCTAATTTAATTATTGTATGTTCATCCAAACAAGAGAGTATTCTGTGTTAGCGCTCACTGCCATCACTTCTCCAATCTCGGTAAGAACATTATCAGTAGCAGGAGCAACGCCTCCAGCAGTGCCGCCTGAACGAACTGCGATGTTACCAACAACCACTGTACCGACAGTTAGTAGAGCCTGTGGGCCAGATACGCAGAACCAACCATAATAGTCAGCCGTCATATCAATAACTGTTGCACCCATGACACAACCTGTCTCTGTAGCAGGAGCTACAATCAAACCTGTGTATGGATCGTGAATTATTGAAAGTTGCGAACTTGTAGTCAGTGCAGTTGCTACAGCATCATATGTAGTAATGACAACACTAGGATCTGATGAGTGGTCGTGAGCTGGATTAGATTTAACCCGCATTGTTTGACCTTCACCATTCACGTCATTTACCCAGAGATAACCATTTGCATACTCGTTAAGAGTCATGTCGTTACCACCTGTTTCAACTGAGATATCAGTTTCACCTGCAGATACAGCCGCAGTTGCGGTCATGTTCGCATGGTTGGAATCTATTGCTGCGTGTTGAACAAGTTTACCTGCAGTAACCGCTGTCCCGCCACATTGACCATATCGGTAGATGTTATTACCGTAAAATAGTTTTGTACCTGTTTGGAACAGTGCTGTAGAACTTTCTGCATAAGGGTTTACTGTACCCCCTATTGAACCACCTTTACCTACAACAAGGTCGGCTGGGCCGTAGCCTGCTGCTGCAGTATATTTAAAATGTGCACCTGCTGTGTTATAAACAGCGCCACTAGAATTAACAGTAAAATTGTCTGTAAAAGTACCTAAAGTAGAACTTTTTGTTACTTGCTTAAAACCGTTTTCAGAACGGACGGAACCGTTAAATGTTGTATTAGCCATGTGAAATCTCCTTGTCTTGGCTAGCGTCAGTTGCCCGATGCAACTGTCAAGGTAATTTTTGTATTATACACGAACCCGTGTAAAAAGAAAGGGGCGATTTGCACCGCCCCCTCTAAATTATGTTATGCTCCAGGTGAGCCGAAGATCCCTAGTGGATCTGATACACCAAAGCTGTATCGCTCACGGGCTTTATAACGACTGTTACCTGTGTCAAAGTCAGCATCCATAGATGTCGCCATTGGACTACGGTTAAAGTGTTTAAGACCGTTTGGAACGTCGGTTAACATAAACCATGCATCTGTGTCTGTTAGATAGTGGTTTACTGTATAACCTTCAGGAACAGCACCGTTGTTGCGGATCGCGTTTAGATCGTTATCTGCTGTACCTACGCGACCTTCTGTTTCCAACAATCTAGTTGCAACGAATTGCAAGTTCGGTGGAATCACAAGTTTGCGAGGTTTTGCAGCGATTAACAAGCCGCGCTCGTCTGTCCAACCTGCGACTTGAATGATAGCTGCTTCTAGTGAAGTTTCATTCAAATCTGCCGCAGTTGCTGGCTCATTCGAGTTAGTGCCGCCACTTACTAGTGGGTGTGCAGTAGAACAAAGCTCCACTCCATCTCCATAAGTAGTGCCAGAGTCAAAGGCATTATTTAAAATTGTAGCTGCCTTAACTTGTTTTGTGTATGCCATAGCACGAGCAAGCGCTTTAGTATAACGAGCTGATAAAGAATCATACAAGTTATCCTCGATAGCCTCTTCAGTAATTGAAAAGCCCATTGCGATTGTCTCATGGTTATAGCGAGCCGTGAAAGCCTCTTGAGCATTGTCGTATTCGATGGCAGAGCCCTCGTCTTTGACTGGTGCTGCAGAAAAGCCTGATAGCTTAGTTTCTTCCTCAAAAGAACGATCAGAGGTCTCTGATTCAAAGACTTCTGCGTGCTCCTCACCGTACTTTGCATATTCCAAACCGAATAATGCGTTCAAGCCAGGTAGCAGTTCTTTAAGGAGTTGTGCGCGTGAAATAGCCATTATTTATTCTCCTTTATAGGCCAACTGGGTTACGATAAGCATGTCCACCAATGAACACGTTACTACCATTATCAGTATGAGTGCTGAAGATAACAAGCAATTCTTGGAAAGTATCACTTCCAGTTGCCGTGCTATCAACTACATCAATAATATGAAGTGGTAGTGTTGAGGTGGTATTAATGCTGCTACTAGCAGCTAACTTCGAACGCCCATTAATAGTAGTTAATGTATTACTAATGACTGAAGTTTTATTACCAATAACAGTTCTTCCCAATGTTGCCATTGTTGTCCCTGAAGAGCAAATAGCTACTTTCATTATTAAGTCAGGGTCATCAGCGACAAACGCCTCAATATCACTAGCAACAGTGCTAGCAGGATACTGATTGTTGAATGTTAGCTGGCTAGTATTCGGGTCAGTATAACTACAACCCATAAAAATACCTAGTGTGCCAGTAGCTGGGAAAGCTGTTGTACTCCCGTCACGCTCAATGGTTCCGTCGTTTACACGTTTTACTAAATCGCCTTTTCCAATAGCTGTACCATAATTACTAGCTATTTTCATTCGTCGAGTAGCGCCTGAGTAAGGACGACCACCAATCAGGCCAACGGGAACAAGCCCATAAGGGGCGTCTATAGTTGGATAAGCCATATCCAATTCTCCTTTGATCTAAATTAATTGCCTTTTCCAAAAGTAACCTTAGATTTCCTGTCGTGAAACAAGGGCATTCTAGGGTCGTTCTCTCGCATGAGGTTGTTGTCTACTGACTGTATTTGGTTATCCGTTTGCTGTTTATAATAATTACTGCGCTCGTTTACCAATTCAATCGGAGCTTTACATAACATCAAACCACCAATCACAACGTTATCAGAAAACTTTTCATTCTCTATAGTTACCATTGTAATCTCAGGATGATCTGAAGCTTTTGCTGGCTCCCAACCTTCACGTAATTTTGAAGAAACGTTTGTGGCGTCTGCTTGCCCTTGAGTACTTGTTCTGATCCAACGAAACGCGTATCCAGGTTGTGGTGTCGGTGAAGGTAATACTTCAGGACGTGTCCAAGCCTTTTTACGTGTTGATGTTTCACGAGTAGTTAATTCACGGTCTATGCGATTTTCAGCCATTGTCTTTCCTCATTTCTATTGCAACCTGTTTGGCGTATTGTTCTGGAGATAATCCAAGTCTCTTAGCTATAGACACTTGTGTTTGCGTTAATGTCACTTTTCGGGGTGACGTGCTCCGCGTAGCGGGTGCAACCACGTTGGCCTTGCGTTTGGGCTTCTCAACCTCCATTTGTGCAACATCCTCAAATTGCTCTGGGAATAATTGCTGCATACGAGTATTTATTGCCTCGTAGTATTCATCGCTTTGAAGGTCTACACCTTGTTTAGCGAGTTTATTATGTAACCCTAGCGCGAGACTTGTCATCTCATCATCAGTGCCGAACCACGGATTGGCTTTCGCCCATGTCATCGCTCGTTCGTCAGCAACCTGCGGCGCTGGAGTAAATTTAGTATCTACTGTCTTGTTTACAGGAGTTTCTTCCTCCTGTAAAGTCGGTAACTTAAAATTATTTAACTTATCAGTTTTAATCTTAGCAGCCGTTAAACTTTCTTGTGCAGCTACGACAGCTTCTGCATCCCCAGACTCATACGCGGTCTTGTATGCGTTCTTAGCTGTTTCTAGTTCAGACTTTGCCCCTTTCTTAGCTTGTTCTAGTAGAGCTGTCTGGTTCTTGTTAACGCTACCTTTTAATTTTTTATTCTCATCAACAAGAGACTGAGCTAATGCTTCAAGTTCCTGTTTCTCCCTAAAAGCCGCTTCTTTAGCACGTCGCTCGTCGTGGTAACCCTTACTAAAGTGTTGAATCCGTTTACGAACTTTTTCAGAATAATCTTCAAGCTCTTCCTCAGTTACATCTTCTGGAGGTTCAGAGGCTTTACGGTTCCTATCTGCTTTTGGCGTATCATCTACGACCTCAACTTCTATTTCTTTCTCAGGTTTGGGTTCAGGTTCAGCTTTTGCTTCCTCTTTCTTATCCTTACCTTTATCCAGATCAATCTCTACTGCCGACGAATTTTCAATTTCTGGTTTCTTAATATCTTCCTGCTCATCAGGAAAACTATACTCAACTTTTTCAAATGCCATTTTTTATTTCCTTATGCTCGTGATACACCACGGGGGTCGCTGACTACGGCTTCTATTGAATCATCATTCATTAAACGATACTCAACTCCACCAACTTTAAACCTCGTGCCTG
>Ga0098052_1002596_pt1 | contig 10886 bp, 2 predicted proteins | sample 15_taG_FD_81591 | JGI IMG/M metagenome (GOLD analysis project Ga0098052, IMG submission 81591) | Marine viral communities from the Subarctic Pacific Ocean - 15_ETSP_OMZ_AT15312 metaG | ecosystem: Environmental > Aquatic > Marine > Oceanic | place: Pacific Ocean | collected 2015-01-18 | reverse complement strand
GGATCAGTCACGAAAAGATATGAAAGGAATGTACCAAGTGTCTAAAGCACTGGGAGTATAGGAGGATATTATGGCAAGGAACACATACGCAGCAGAAATAAGAGAAATTTTTGCAGGGCTTAACCAGAGGCAACGCACTAAGAAGGACGATGCTTATCGCCAGAAAGCGCTTGCAGAAACTATTCGTAACAATAGGAGCATTGAAAAGGTTGCCCTTGAAAGACTAGCTCAGTCTGAACGTAATATTAGAGTTCAGGGAGGCGTTACCTCAGGTCATATAGATAAAAAGGGAGCATGGCAGAGCGAACATATAACAGATGACTATATTGGAAAAGCAGGTTTATTAACCCAGCGCCTCGAAAATGATCGGAATCTTAGACATTTAGACTTTAGCCTCGGCTCACAGACGGATATGAATAGAGATAGGCTTTCGCGGGGTATATTGGGAATAAAAAACCGATATAAAACTGATCAAATGAGGCTTTCTGGAGACATAGAGAACAATCTTATTAATGCAAGAGGCGGTTGGGACTTGAGCAATATTAAATCTAGGGGGCAAGAAGACAGGACCACTCAGGGTCAAAGATACGATCTGATGAAAGATTTTAATAAGGCTGAATATGTTAATAAGAAATTCTTGCAAGACGAAAACTGGGAATCAAAAGCGGCATACGATCAGACTCAAAGCGATAATAAAGTAAGCATGGCTAAAGAATTGGCAGAGTTTAGTGAGGAAGGTGTAGTGGCTAACGATGTTACTAGAAAGATGCTAATTGAAAGTGGAGTGATGCCTAAAGAGTGGGATGGTACTATACCTAGAGGTATGCGAAGCTCAATAAACCAAGGTGCTTTTGGGTTAATGGGATATCAGTCAATGTATGACAAGGAATTAGCGAAAGCAACAGCTAAGATAGAAACTGCAGCTCCTCTAATAGAGCCAGCGCATTTTGATCAATTAGACGATGCGTTTTTCACCAATGAAGACGATACTATGGGAAGTATACAAGTCTCTTTAGACTCTTTTTCTAATGCTACAGCTAGTGGCGTTACGGGAGCTGAAAAGCTAAAAAGAGATCCAAGTGGTGCATGGTCTAAATCCAAAATGACTGATCTTAAAAACATATATCAGGGATTAAATAATCCATCATTACAAAGAAGTGGTTGGTTTGAACTTACAAATAATTCACAAGCTGTTGATAGACATCGGGCTAGAACTCTCGAGCTAATGAAGATTAATTGGGAAGCACGAGGATGGACCAATGAGCAAATTGCTAAAGAGACTAGCGGAATGGATAAACAATATTATGATGGGAAAAAACATTATGATGTTAGATCCAAAGCAAGTGCTAAATCAAAAACCAATCCAGAGATTACGAGAAGAATAAGCTCTTTAAATAGTCAAATTGCAAGACATGCCGCCAAGGGCGATACAACATCCGCTCAGTATAACTATAAAATTGAAAAACTGAATGAATTATTAGCTAGACAGGGCAAATAATTGCCACAAAATTATTCAGACTTCAGGTCTCAATATAGAAATTATTTAAGAGACCCTGATGCTTTCTCTTTAGACGAAGTAGATAGCATGGAAAAACAAGCCCAGAAAATGGGTATGATTTTTCGTCGCCAAGAAACCTCAGCGAGTCTTGGTTCAATTGTAAACAATGTATGGAACGGCTTTATTCAAGGCTTTACAACGCTCCCAGTTGGAGATAAACCCACTAACGAAATAGACGGTATCTTCCATTCTATAGGCCATTTGGTCGGTTTCATAGGCGGGATACCAGGTGTAGGCACAGTAGGAAGCTTGGCTACAAAAGTTGGTATAAAAAGCACTTCTATGGCTGGGAAGGCTCTTGCTAGATCAATCCCAATGAGAGTTGCCGATTTAGCAACTGACAAACTAAAGAAAACCACCATTGCAAAAACAGCAGTAAAAAGCCTTGATGATATTATGGGGCCAAAAGCTGAATTTGGTCGTCAAGCTCTTAGACATGGGACCCATCTTGGCTTAGCTTCGATGACATCTGATGTATGGGAGGACATGAAAGGGGAGAATCTACCAGGCTTTTTAGCTAATTCTTTTATGACAGGGATCCAAGGAGGAGCTTTTGGTGCAACATTCGCTGGTATAGGGAATATGCCCATACCACAAGCACTAAAGGAAATGAATCTTGGAAGAGTTACGGGAGAACGGGCACTAAAAGCTATTGCAGGGGGCCTTGTTCAAACAATGCCTGGTGCTTTACAAGGAGCCACTGCTCCTGAAAATGTTTACAATGCTTTATTGGGAGCTTATTTTGGTGGGAAGTCACAACCTTGGGCGTATGAAAAGCAATTTAAAAAGCAAAAGGATTTTAAAGACCCTACAAGTGATCAAGAATTTGCGTGGTATAAAACAACAAATGAATTTAAAAACCTATCAAAGGTTGAACAAAAAGCTGCCGAAGATGTTCATTTTACTTTCTTTAATGAAAGAGAGGCATCGGACATTGGTTTCCGACTTAGAGATGATTTTAATGGGGTAGCTGATTCTAAGGTTTCTGAAGAAAGACTAGCAACAGTTCGGTCTAGTCATAAAAAATATGGTGATGAGCAGGTTGTTGTTGTCTCCCAATCTGAGAAAATGGCAAAGATTCGAGTTGGAGAAGCTGAGCCAGTAAGTATAAGAAAAGAGTTCTTACGATTTGAGGATGAAGCTTCATTAGAACCTTTAGTAAGAAAATCTGAAATTGATGCAACTACCGATACTGAATCTGCAGATCCATCTCCAGGTGACGCTCCTATTGAGATCCCTATTGTTCGCCCTGTTGAGAATTTTTTCAAGAAAATTCTCAAAACAGAGAACCTTACTCCCCGACGCTATTCTAAAAATCTTAATGATTTGAATAAAATAATAAAGGACAGAATAGATCAAGTCAAACAGCAAGATAAACCCCAGGATGAGAGATTAAGTGAGAAAGCAACTAAGACCCCTACTAAAGAAGCTCCAAAAGCGGGTCCCTGGTCTCTTGTTAAGCAAGAAATATTAGAAAGATTTAAAGAATTTGGTGTAGACGAGACAGATTTAGCAGAAATACGAAACTATTATCGTAGGCGCACTGAGTCTATTGAGATACCAAGATTTTCTTACTATGAAAATAAGCAAGGAAATAAAACCTTAGTCCCAGAGGTTGAATACGATTACAACAACAACAGAATATCTACACTTGAGCCAACAAAGCTTATAAATCGCATTGCCATGGATAATGGAATTGTCAAAAATCCTAGTGAGGCATATTTTGTAGTTAAAAATTCTGTTAACTGGCCAAAAAATGCTGGTAGGCGTGTTCAAAAAAATATTGGTGAGACAGAGATGGGGAAAGAGGACTATACTAAGTTAGTAAACTTAGCAAATAAAAAGGGCTATTACCCCTATTCTGGTAAGTCTGACAGCTCAGTCTTTATCTTTATGAAGAAAAATCTTGGTGAGTACACTAAAGAATTTAATAGGATTAGAAGCGATTTCGAAGACATAGACCCTAAACATTGGGATAATTACAAAAAATTGCGAAAACAAGCCTTTGAAGAAGGCGGAATTGCAAAAAAGCAATATGACGAAATGTTTGTTTCTAATGTACGCTGGTGGGAGGCAATTAATGGCGGGATTAATATAAAAGACATTGCTTCTGGGGAAGGGTATCTAAAGAATGTGATGCACTTTAACAAAAGACAACAGCCTTTGTTTAGTGACTATTATTCGCTTACTTCCGATACCTTTCCTAAGAATTTTAGATATATAACCGTCAATGATATGAAAGACTCCAAAGACCCAGCAGTAAAAAAGTTATTGAAGTGGGCCCAAGAGCATGATGACGGTGCGTCTTTAATTCGGATGGATCTATTGGATTTAATGGTGGAAGACATGGGACTCCCTCAAAATTCTGGGTTTACTAAGCCCTTTTTTACGTCAAATGAAGGGCAGCTAGGAACTTTAATTGGTAAGCTTGCTTTTCATGGGGCTTCTAAGGAAATGTCAGCAGCGATGGAAAAGGCGGGCATAGATTTCATTGTACCTAAATCTGTAGCCAAGCAATATGGTTCAAGAAAACTAATTGATTATAATTACGAAAACGGCAAGATGAGATTTTCCTTAAATGGAAAATCTATTGACCCTGCAAAGGCGGGCGTTGTTTACGAAATGTCCCCTGCAGATATTGTTGTATCTTGGGGAGTTAAGGACGGTTCTTATAATCACATGGGCGATCCTGTTCGCGTTTATAAGCAGATCCAGGAACAGTTTATGAATTATGATGTCCAGAGTCGGATGGTGAAAAAAGATATTAATATAGATATCAACAAGGTAATGAATGATTTTATTCAAGAGAAGTTTGAGGGCAGTGAGAAATTAAATAATAAACTAGCTGAATACATAAAAGCAGGTAAGAGAAACGATAGTTTTATAAAACAATTTGAAGGAAGCAAAAATAGAGGAAAATTTGAAAGAATAGGTGCTAGAGAAACAATTGAAGCCATGAAAAATACATCTGAAGCTGGTGAATCCTTCAGGGAATTGGTACGTAGAAAATTTCAGCGCATGTCCGAAGAAGGAATGGAAGAAGGTAATATAGAATCTGAAACTGATTGGGAAGGAAGTTTTTTAAAAGAAAAAATGACCAGTGCCCGAGTTTTACTTGAACATGGTGGAACAAAAGATGCTGTTGCTCTAAGCAAAGACCTTGCTCCTTTATTAGATAGATCTATGACGCGTTATTTTCTAAAACGCATTTTACAACCTCAGGTTAATGGGGCTAAGGCTATTATGCGTACTTACAGTTTAGATTTGGCTCAAAGGACTAGTAAAGAAGGCAATACTTCTCGCCTAATAAAAGAGAAAGATATCTTTTTCTTAGATAATAATTTTAAAGAAAAGCCCATGAGTGTTCTTACAAACAAAGGTACTATTAAAAAGAGTGGTACGCTGGGAGAGCAATGGGAAGCCTATTTAAAGGAACCTGACGGGACAGTTAATAAGGGTAAGATGAAAACGAGAATGCGTTCTATTATAGTTCGTACTCCAATAGACAATATATCGGGAATATCTGATTTAAGTTTTGCTGGGTTTACTGGCATTAAAGGTGGAGGCATATTGCTTCACCCTGAAACAATGAAACGATTGGGTGGAGCTGACCTTGATATTGATACCGCTATGTTTTATATGGACTCCCTTCCTAAAGAATTTCATTCTATTGGGGATGCATTTAAAGACGATTATGCAAATATAATGGCTTATGCTAAAAAGAACTATACGGGCGGTTATGATGAAGTTATACAGAAATATATTGTAGCTGATAATATCCAGGGTAGAAAAAGCTTTATTGGAATGTTCGACCCTTACTTAAGAATAAGGACAGCTAGTACTATCCAAAATGCAGGTGAGGTTATGCGCGGTATTGCTGTTAATGCGAAAACTCAAATGCGGATGCTATATAATGTAGCAAAACAGGCAAAAGGCAAAGGCTTGGTTCATATTACAGCGGAAGGTGATAAACTCGAGTTTGTCCCCAAGAAAGACGAGATGGATTTAAAACTTCACGGTATGGCTGCAGTTACAGTTACGGTTGACGTTGCAAATTATGGTCAGTTAAAGAAACCTGAAGTTCTAAAGCGCATTTTGTTCGAGTCTGGGTTCAAGGGATTATATATAACAAAAAAAGGTAGTAAGCGCAGGGTAAAACAGAATAAAAAGGGTATAGAAAGGTTTTTTAATCCATATAGTGGAGACAAAGGTCCCAGTTACAAAGATTCGCCAATAGGAGATTTTTCCAATACAGTTAATAAGTTTTTTGGAAAAGATTGGTCTACAGGCTTTGCTTGGGAAAGAAGTGAGGTAATTACTGCTGCTGAGAATCATCCCAAATGGGATAATTCTGTCTACAGTGTTTTGTCTAATGCGATTAAACAGCTTGATTACAGTGACTCTATGTTTGAGCGCATGCAATACAATCCAGAGAGATTGGCTGAGTTTGGTAGCTTAATGAGTAAGATTGTTCGTAATAACCCCGAAATTACACGTTATGTCAAAGGAGATTATAGGACAACCCCATTTGCTGAAATCTCTACAAGGATGAGAATATTATCAAAACACTATACGTCGGATAGATCAAACAGGTTTGCTTATGAGGCTGCGTATAATCTCGCCACTACTAAGGGCATTAAAGAAATGGCGTATGATGTAACTCGCTTTAAAGACTTTATTGGTGAGCATAAGTTGAAGGATAAAAAGGGTAGGGAATATAATTTTCTTACTAAAAACAAAGATTATAACGAGAGATTATTAGACCGAGATAAAGTCGCCAGAGAGATTTATTTAAAAAACTATATCAAACAAGTAAATGACTTTATGAGCAACGACTTAAGAGATCTTGCTTCTTTAAAAACAATTAATGACACAGGTGCTTTGTATGGTATCAAAGTTGATTCAGAATTACCCAGATTTAATCCTAACAAAAAAGGTCCCCAATTAGTTAGTCTGAATAAGTATATGATGGATATGGCTAGTGCGATTAAAAAAGAGTTTAAGAAAGTTTATAGAGAGTCCTCGCTTGATAAAGACTCGAGTCCAAATCAAACTGCATTAGATAGGGTGAGTCAGATATTAGATGGTGACGGTCCTCAGAGTGTCAAATCTCGATTAAATTGGGGAGCTGATTATATAAATAAAAACAAGAGAGAATCTGATCCCGAAGCAACTTACCGAGGTTTAAGAGAGTATTTTGACTCCATGCTATTGGGGTCTATAAATAAGGGGAATAAAACAGAGTCTTTATATTTCACCCCTCAACTTGTTTCCAAAAATGTAGTAACGCGTTTTAATGAGAACATGCATTCTATTTTTAAATACAGAGAGAAAAAACCTACTTATTCAGAAATTGAAAAATTATTTTCTCAAGATGATACGGCAAAAATACTTGTTGAAGCTGCCAGATTAAATGGGGAGGTCCAGTCAATTGAGTTTTTAAAGCCTGAAATACCTATAGCAGAATTAAGTCCCGATATGCTTGGATTTTATAAACGCATTAAGAATCAACTACAGAGTCTTCAAGAGACAACAAACTTATCACCCAAGAATATGCAGCGATTTATAACTTCTTTTTTTAACGTAAGAGGGAAGATGGACCCCAAGTCTATTGATAAATATGATTTAGCAGGATTTGAGGCTTTTTTAAAGGACCTTAATAATGGTGGTGGTGTCTTCTCGTGGTTTACTCGTGGTAAAGGAAGTAAATATGCTAAGTTCTGGGCAGAGGTGGACAAAAAAGGCTACATAAAAAATGCTCGTGGTTTTTGGATTAAAATGGCAGAAACAGTTGCTTTTGAGCATATGAAAAATGATATCACTATGGTTGAAAAGAATGTCAGGGGTTGGAAGTGGGTAAAAGTGCCAGACCCCAATAACCCTGGTAAATTAAAACAAATCAAAGAGTATGGTCAGTATAAATCATGGGTTCCAAATTCTCATTTTCAAATGTTAATTGATTCTAGTTATGGGATGTCGGAATATGTTTCAGGTATGCGGAACATTATCAAAGATCGATTTTATGAAACAATGGGCTCTAGGATAATAGAGGGTATAAATAGCAAATCTAATAAAGTGGATCCTTTGGTAGATATTGCTTGGAGAGAAATAGAAGCAAATGGGTCTATCCAAAAAACAAAAGGAGGGTATAAGGCTTTTTTAGAAAATTCAATTGAGCTTGGCAATACTAAAGACTATATTAAGTTTAAAAAGCGGTTAGAAGAAGGGATTGAGTCGTATGGTGAACTTGCTCAGGAAAAGTATCGGTATGAAATCGATGGGGTTACTAAAAGTTATAATGCCCGCGAAGTGCTTGATTCTTTGAAACAAAAAATTAAAAAGGTTATTGAGGACACTTATAAAGACCAGGTGAAGCTAAAAGATGATTTTTATGATATACTTCAAAATTCTATTAAAAAATCAGGAGGCAAAAAGACCGTTAAAACCAGTATGGGTGAGATTGATGTAACTGAATTATCAATTGAAAGACTTGTAAAAGATATTATAGAACCCCTTACTGCACCAGGTGCTGTAGTTGATAAAAAAGGAAGACACATTGCTCTTGAAGAAGCGCATTTTGCCAGTAGGGAAACTGACATTAAAAATCATTCTTTAGATGCAGGTAAAGTTGTTAAAGGCAAATGGAAATCAAACGATATCCCCGAGTATGACGCTGACTACAATCGATCTTTAAAGGATGTATTCACATTTGAACATATTAATGATATGTTCAAAGATAATGCAGGTAAACAAATATCACTGTTTGACTTTTTTAACAACCCAAAGGGCGGACGATTCAAGCAAGAACATGCTATTAAATATTTAAATAATCTTTTGGTGATGTTTAACCCCGATAAATTAAATACAGGTTGGGAGAAACGATGGGAAAAAGATTATAAACAAATGTCGAAATCAAGAAAAGGTGTTTCAATTAATGCGCGGTTAAGAAATATAGCTTATGAAGCCTATAAGAAGTTTAATAAAAATGATATCGATATCGATAGTATTACAAAAAAATTGGCAATAGTTCGTACATATTTTAAAAGAACCAATGAAAAAAGCAACAGAGGTTATATTGCCTGGAAAAAACATAGAGATAGTTTTCTTGGAATCGAAGGTGAGGGTGAGTCCTATAGTCAATATTTACATGACATTGCTTTGGCTGAAAGGAGGATTAGCATGCCTTTGTATATTCGGCAAAAAAGACGGCATGATCCTTACACGGGTTTTCAGCCGATTGGGGAACGCTCTAATTATATGCCACATAGTAATTGGGATATGCCTATTTTAAAAAGGGAAATAATTAAATATATAGATGAAGTCAATAAAACTACCAATTCCCCAGAAGAAAGGGTCAAAGAAACTGATCGAATAATGAAACGGTTTCATCGTGTTATTGAAGATTCTAAAAAAGATGATGCTGGAATTGCTGATCATGCTCGAGATTCATTGTTGCTTAAAGATTTGGGAGGCAATAGAGGCATAAAACATTTATCTGCATTGGGAGGTGGAGCTCGACCTGGGAATATGTTATCAAGGAATTTAAACCTTGATGGTTATTCTAGACATATATCAGAATTGGGAAATTATGCAGATACTATTCAAAGTGCTATTGGAACAGAATTGGCATCGGTGCTTGCTAAAAAGCATATACGTAATTTTAACAAAAAAAAGCCTATGGGAGAGCATACAAAAGACTGGGAGATGTATATGCGTATTTTTGCTAGAGACGTCATCGGAGCTCCATCTACTCTTTCAAGAGAAATGCTTAATAGTGAAAGTTTAAATATAAAAAGTACTCCGTGGTGGTATACAAGCGATGAGTATCTTTATAGTAAAAAAAGTGTTTATAGATTAGTAGATAAGCTTTCGGGGCGATCTAAACCCAGTGAGTTTATAAAAGAACTTTATAATAAACGTCAACAAGGCAAACAAACAGGACAGATGGAACTATTTACACCAAAATCGGAAGAAACATTTGAAGATTGGTGGAAAAAACAACAAGAATTGTTTTCTGTTCGTTATGATGCCAAAGGTAATCCTATTGAAGAAAATATGAATTTTTTCTCAGGTAAGATGAGAGAATATTCGCAGGTGGAGGGTAAATATCAGCTCGCAACACTTTTGGCAAGAATGAAAGTAATGGTTAATAACGTATTTGGTGGTGGAACCAACTCTTGGGTATATAATGGAGCAAGACCTATGAGAGATTCAAGGAAGATTGAGATATGGCAATCTATTGACCCGCGGTTTAAAACAATGAAAGATGTTCATGACTGGGTCTATGAACTTGGGGTTGTAGAGGAAATGTTGCGTTATGATTTAGGTTATCTTGGTATGAAGCGGGAACCGAATTGGGAAGCCTTTTCAAAAGATGTTGCTAAATTAGCTGTAAAAAAAGCGAAGACTGATGGCAATAGCGATGTATATGATGCTCGTTTTAGAGATTTGGTTAAAAAACATTCCATTGGTTCATCAGCAATGAAAAAAGCTGCTTGGTTTATGGGGAAATCGGAATTGTTGTTAAGAACAAATACTTTTATGACGGGTTATTTAGCTATTCGGGACAGTATGAGTCCTATCCAATATGAATTAAATGATCCTTACTTAATCCAACAAGCTAAGAAAGCTGTGAAAGCAAGTCAGTTTTTATATAGTGCGCCCTTTAGGCCATCATTTGCTCGAACTTCGGCTGGAAAAATATATTCTAGGTTTAAGTTGTGGGCTTGGAACTCTGTTAAATTTAGAAAAGAAATTTATAAGAACGCTAAATACGCAGGTTTTAGGCCTGGCTCTGAAGAAGCAAAAAGATTAGAACGTATGGCTATTGCAGATTTATTTATGATTGGTATGGCTAAACTGCTGCCTTATACTATGTTTGATTACTCTCTTCCAGCCCCATATTCTTATTTCCAAGATACGGCTGATTGGATGTTTGGTAGCGACCAACAAAGAGAGCGTGCTTTTTATGGTGTTTTACCAAAAGGCATTGCTCCGCTCCATGAATTTATGCCTTCTTTCTTAAGAGGCCCAGAAGCTGCTTTCGGTAATCTATGGACAGGTAGTTGGGATAGGTTTGCTGATTATACTCTTGTAAGTCATTTCCCATTTGGAATGCTTGGCAGAGATATCTATAAAGCTATTCAAAGTCCTGCTATGGTAGGTGAGTTTATGACAGGGATACCGCTTCATCGCATGGGTAGATTGAAAGAAGATATCCTTAACGATAAAAAAGCTCCTGCATATAGCCCTGGTTTCTTTTAAGTTCTTGCAAGTAAATAGCAAGTAAATAATTGTTTATAAATCACAGTTTTTAGAGGGTAAGATT
>Ga0098052_1002593_pt1 | contig 10895 bp, 11 predicted proteins | sample 15_taG_FD_81591 | JGI IMG/M metagenome (GOLD analysis project Ga0098052, IMG submission 81591) | Marine viral communities from the Subarctic Pacific Ocean - 15_ETSP_OMZ_AT15312 metaG | ecosystem: Environmental > Aquatic > Marine > Oceanic | place: Pacific Ocean | collected 2015-01-18 | reverse complement strand
ACAATGACCCCAACGACCCTGAGAATCAAATCATAGACAGAGAAAAATTTCAGTACTATGAGAAAAAGTTCTTGACAAGGGAGGGTGGTCTGTGGTATTATAAAGACAAGAGGTTAAACTTGTTTGCATCAATTGACTTTGCCTACAGCATGAGCAAGAAGGCAGATTACACAGCCATCGTAGTCATTGGCATAGACTGTGATCACAATGTATATGTACTGGACATTGATAGATTCAAATCAGATAAGGTCAGTGAATACTACAGACATCTACTTGGCATGCACATAAGATGGGACTTCAGGAAGTTGAGGGCTGAGGTGACAGCAGCACAGAAAGTAATTGTGACATCACTGAAGAATGATTACATACGACCCAATGGATTATCCCTCAGCATTGAAGAACATAGACCAACCAAACATCAAGGCAGCAAAGAAGAACGTATGGCTGCAATCCTTGAACCAAGATATGATAACCAACAAATCTGGCATTACCAAGGTGGTAACTGTCAGCTACTTGAGGAAGAGCTAGTCCTCAGCAGACCATCACATGATGACATCAAAGATGCCCTTGCCTCAGCAATTGAAACTGCTGTGCCACCCAGCCAACAGAGAAGTAGGATGGGACAGAGGGATAACAAGATTGTCTATCATAGTCGCTTTGGAGGCGTAGCAGCATAATGGGTATCAAGTACAGAGAAGAACAGAGTGGCCCTGAGAGTATCAATAGGTTCATCACCAATGAATATAAAGCTGAAGTCAGCAGCAGTGTCGCCAACACAGACCTACGTGCAACCAAGAACAATGCACAGGCTGGTGTCCTAAAAATACAGAGTGATAGTCATGGTGGTGGTGATTTAGATAAAGTTGACTCAAGTGATGTACATGAAGCAAACACTCCCGGTGACTTAGCCCAAGGACTGGCAGACGTAGCTGGCTTTGTAAGCAACCCTGTGGTTGGTGCCATGACTATAGGTGCCAGAGCTTTAGGACTACCGGGGACCAGAGGTATTAAAACCAACGTCAATAGAGCTTATGATGCAGCGATGGGTACTCACTATGAGTCTAAGGGTAGACGTGAAGACTCTGGGTATCAAGGAAGCACACCAGACCAAAGACTAGGTGGTTTACCCAGTGATCATGACTTCGGTACGTCAACCAGTAATGGTGCTGGGAGTGGAGGAGATCTAGGAGGACATGAGGGAGAAGGTGGTGATGTGGCTGGTGTTGGGGGTGGTTATCTCTAATGGCTGGTAGAACTTTATCACTTGAGGACATCATTGGCAGACCAGAACAGATGGCTGTCCAGATCGCAGAGAACTATGATCGGTGGCAACAGAAGAGAGCTACTTGGCTCCAAGAGAAAAAGGAACTGAGGAACTACGTCTTTGCCACTGACACCACAACCACATCCAATGCCTCCTTACCTTGGAAGAACTCAACAACGGTACCTAAGTTATGTCAGATCAGGGATAACCTACATGCCAACTACATGGCAGCATTGTTCCCAAACAGTGACTGGTTAATTTGGGAAGGTGATGACGAAGATGCAGAGGCAGAAGACAAACGCAAAGTCATTACTTCCTACATGGGTAATAAGATTCGCCAGTCTGATTTCATGCAACAGGTCAGCGCACTGGTCTATGATTACATCGACTACGGTAATGTCATTGCGTCGACGGAGTACGTCAATGAAACTCGTGAAGACCCTACGACAGGTGAGGTTATCATTGGTTACGTGGGTCCTCGTGTTGTACGTATATCTCCATTAGACATTGTATTCAACCCTGCAGCAGCAACCTTTGAACAGACACCAAAGATCATCCGTACAATCAAATCACTTGGTGACATTGCAGCAGACATTGAAGATCATCCAACAGGTGGTTACCTACAGGACATCTTCAACTTGATTGCTGACCATCGTAAGACAGTCAACAGTGCAAGCAGCACTGACAGCATCAAAGATGATGGTTATCAGATGGATGGCTTTGGTAGTATGATCGAGTACTACGGCAGTGGTTACGTTGAAATCCTAGAGTTTCATGGTGACTTATATGACACAGAGAAGGACGAGCTACTCAAGAATCACATCATCACGGTGGTGGATCGTAAGCACATTATACGTAAAATCCCTAATCCAAGCTGGCGTGGACAGTCTTTCAGACATGCTGGTTGGAGACTACGGCCAGATAACCTATGGGCAATGGGTCCTCTGGATAACCTTGTTGGTATGCAGTATCGCATTGATCACTTAGAGAACCTCAAGGCTGATGTGTTTGACATGATTGCACATCCAATGCTGAAGATCAAAGGGTACGTGGAGGACTTCAACTATGGTCCCAATGAACGTATCTACGTGGGTGAGGAGGGTGATGTAGTCTTCATGAACCCAGACCCAACAGCCCTGAATGCTGACACACAGATTGCCATCCTAGAACAGAAGATGGAGGACATGGCAGGTGCACCCAAACAAGCAATGGGTATCCGTACACCGGGTGAGAAGACTGCCTTTGAAGTACAGACACTTGAGAATGCAGCAGGCCGTATCTTCCAGAATAAGACTAAACAATTTGAGATGAACTTCGCTGAACCATTGATCAACGACATGCTTGAACTCAGTAGACGTAACATGGAAGTAAGTGACATTGTACGTACAGTCGATGATGAGTTTGGTGTTGCATTGTTTGAACGTATCACACCAGAGGACTTGGCAACACGTGGCAAGATCAGACCAATTGGTGCACGTCACTTCGCAGAGAAAGCAAATCAATTCCAGAATCTCCTGCAGCTAATGAACTCTGCTGTTGGACAAGACCCTGCAATCAACAACCACATCAGTGGCATCAAGACTGCAGAGATCATTGAAGAACTTCTTGACATTGAGAAGTTCGGATTGGTCACACAGAACATCCGTATCGCTGAACAGACAGAGAGTCAGCGCATGGTCAATCAAGCCACCAGTACTCTTGAGGAAGAAGCTGCTGTTGGTGAAGTACTTGCAGAGGAAGGAAACATTGAACCTTAACACAGCTTGGACCAAGCACATCAAAGACCCCAAGGAGCGTAAGGAGTTTGAAGGTTATGTACGGAACAGCAGTACACTACTGGAAGTCCTGAATAAGATAATTGAAGATAAGATTGATAGACTGGACTGCCCACTGCCTGACTACAATGAACATGGTTGGGCCTACAAACAAGCTGACCGACATGGTGAGCTAAGGGCACTTAGGTTCATGTCTGACTTAACTAACCTGACAAAGGAATAACACATGACCGTATTTGAAGAGAACAAAGAACAACCCAGTGAAACTAACAAAGAAAACAACGAGGGTTCTTTCTTAGACTCATTGGTGGGTGATGGCAAGAAGTTTTCCTCGACAGAGGAACTAGCCAAAAGTAAAGCATACACTGATGAAATGATTGAGCAAGTCAAAAATGAGAATGCTCAACTCCGTGAAGACCTAGACAAACGTGTCAACATGGAAGAGATGCTGAATAAGATCAAGGAAGAACGTGCTGCCCAGCCAACCGTGGAGAACACCACTCCCCAGTTAGATGAGAAGTCACTTGAAGGTCTTGTTTCAGGTATCATGGATAAGAGAGCAACACAGGCAACTGTACAGGGCAATCTAAACACCGTGGACAATAAGATGAAAGAAATCTATGGTGAAGATAAAGCCAGTGAGATGGTGGCAACTAAAGCCCAAGCAATGGGACTGAAGCCATCTGATCTAGGTGACCTTGCACAGAAGAGTCCAGAAGCTTTCTACCAGTTAATGGGTGTCACGGCAGACAAACCAAGTACCCCAACCGTAACTACTCCATCTGTACGCATGGACAATTTTGAGGCAGGTAACACTGGAGTCAAAGACAAGGCTTACTTTGATAACCTACGCCGCACTGATCCTCGTAAGTATTTCAGTCCAGCAGTCCAGAATGAATACATGCGTCTTGCAAGTGGAGCAATCCAACAAGGTAAGACTTTTTAAATTTAACTAAGGAGAGATATTATGTCTCACGTCACAGGTAATACTGGGCACCTCATTCGCTCAGAAGTATGGTCTACGCAGATCAAAGAAGTACTTGAAGATGAACTTCAAGGAACTGGCTACGTAGATTGGATGACTGATTTCCCAGATGGTAACACGTTTACTATCCCAAGTATCGGTCAAGCACAAGTAGATGACTACTCAGAAGATGAGGCAGTCAAGTATCGTGCATTGGACACTGGTGAGTTTACGTTCTCAATCAGTGACTATGTATCAAGTGCCACGTACATCAGTAACAAAGCAAAGCAAGATGGTTTCTACATGAACCAACTCGTATCCAAGTTCGTACCGGGTCAGGCACGAGCAATCATGGAACGTGTTGAGACTGACATCTTTAACCTACAATCAAAACAGACAATCACTGGTAAGAATACAATCAACAGTGCCGATCACCGTTGGGTGGCTCAAGGTGCTAATGAAATCATGGCTGTTGAAGATTTCGCCAAGGCTCGTTATGCACTTAAGAAAGCAAACGTACCTGACACCAACCTGATTGCAATTGTTGATCCATCTGTTGAGTATGCAATGAACACCATTCAGAACTTGACCAATGTATCTTACAACCCACGTTGGGAAGGTGTCATCCGCAGTGGCATCGCAAGTGGTAACTCGTTCCTTGCCAACATCTACGGCTTCGATGTCTACACCAGTAACTATCTTGCTGATGCAGGTACTGATGGTGACGGCATTGAACAAGTAGGTGGTGCTGGTGCAACCACTGGTGCTGGTAAAGTTAATATGTTCTTCTCTGCAGCCCCTGATGTATTGCCCTTCGTTGGTGCATGGCGTCAGATGCCACAGGTTGATTCTGAATACAATAAAGATTTCCAACGTGAAGAGTATGTCACGACTGCCCGTTATGGTCTTGATCTCTACCGTCCTGAAAATCTAGTTTGTGTTCTTTCTGACACAGACCAAGTATAGGAGGTGATCTAATGTCTACTTCAGAATTTTGGACTAACGATGATGGTCTTAACATTCGCTTCGGCAATGAGAAAGGTAAGTCCCTTAATCAAGGTAAAGTATCAACTGCTGGTGATGTACAGGAAGTAATTGTATCTTTCACCTATGAAGACTTGACTACGTCTGATGCAGTGATTGGTACCTACCCCGGCATTGCTGTACCTGCTGGTGCACGTATTGAATCTGCATCTGTCTATGTGACTACTCCTTGGGTTGGTGGCACGTCTGTCGCCCTAGGTACCTTTGTTGCTGATGGCAGTGGTGGTTTCACAGTTGAGGATGCCAATGGTTTGATGGATGCCACTGACGGTGCCACTGCAAACCTTGTTGCTGATGCCAAGATTGACGATGCCAATGCAGCCTTGGTTGGTACTTCTGTATCTGCTGACAGTTATGTCTCAGGTAAACGGGCAGGTACCTACACGGCTGGTGCTGCTGACTTGGTGATCAAGTACCGCAAATAGAACTTGGTGGGGCAGGGAGTAAAGACCTTGCCCCATTAACTTAACTCCAAGGAGCAATAGATGGCTACTACTCAACATTCAACTTTGACAGGCTCAGAACTACACGAACCTAAAGGTGTCGCCACTGCTGGTGACAATGAAGCCTACATCTCTGATTCAGGTAGTGGTGCATGGAAGAAGGTGATGCGTACTGGTTGGTGGGACTACAATGACCTCACCACAGCGACCACACCAATTGCCCTTACATTTGCAGACACAGACTATGAATTAACAAACGATGGTGCTGGTGCATACACCGTGGTATCTTACGGGCTACCTGAAATAACAAACATCTGGGACACAGCAACAGACAGATTTGACTTCAGTGGACTCACCTTGGGTGACACCATTGATATCCGATTGGATGTTGACATGACCACCTCCAGTAATAACACAGCAGTGTCACTTGGCATTGAGTTTGACGTGGGTGGTACTCCTTTCACCCTGAACCTATTGGATGAAGTAAACATCAAGAACACAGGGTCACATCATTTGACAATCAACATGCCTTTCTACATTGGAAGTATTGGTGTACGAGATAACCCAGCAAGAGTACTTGCCTCAGCAGATGACACTGGTGTCACAGTTGAAGTACATGGTTGGTTCGTACGTGCAATAGTGGGGAATGAATAATGGCCAAGTTAACACTCACTGATCTGACATCCCTGAGCAGCAATGAGACAAGTGCTGTCAATAACATCAATGCCAATAGTGCACTCATTGAGGCTGCACTTGAGAATACCCTGAGTCTAGATGGCACCACACCAAATGCAATGACAACTGACTTGGACATGAACAGTCACTCACTGCTCAATGTAACTGGTCTGTCACTGCCCGGTGGACAAGACATCGCAGACCTAGTCGACTATGCTGAGGAGTGGGCCAACAAAGCTGAAGACTCCCTTGTCAGTAGCTCTGCTGGGGGTGATCAGGTGGATGATTACAGTGCCCTACACCATGCCGCCAAAGCTGCTGCTGATGCAGTCTCAACAGATGCTGATGCCACCACTGCAACACAACAAGCTGCCATTGCTGTTGCTGCAGCAGCCAGTGTTGCTTGGTCTGTGACTGCTGTGACAAGTGGTCCTATCTCTGCTGCTGCTGGTTTCATGTACATCTGTGATACAAGTGGAGGCAATATTGTCATCAACCTACCTTCCATCGGTACTGTAGGGGAACCAGCCAGTATTGCTGTACGTAAAGAGTCTGGTGATACCAACACAGTGACAGTCAACTACGATGGCACCGACACAATCAACAATGCTGCCAGTGCCTATGTCATTGACAACACTTCCTCCCATAGTTTTTACGCTGATGAAGATACTACCCCCTATGATAACTGGGAAGCCTTCAGCATGGGTGGGGAGATGTCCAACCCAATTGTAGATAACTTTAAAAACAATGATGACTTCGATGATGGTGTCACAAATTTCCTTCCTTTATCAGGGACCGTCAACACAGAGAATGCACTGATTGTTCTTTTTGATGGTGCTGTTCAACACCACAACACTTATTATGTATCCAACAATAAAGTCTATTTCCATGTTGAAGATACTCCCGGCACCCCCTTAGCCATCCCAGCACCAACAGACGATGTGGAGATACAGTACTTCGAGACTGTTGAGATAGGAGTTCCTGCTGATAATTCAGTCACCGCAGCCAAACTGAGTGGTGCCATGTACGATGCTGCCACAATAGATAACGCTGGTGTGTTTGATATGTCGGCTAGTAACGATTTCCTCTGGACACCAACAGGCACAGATGAGCTTGACTTCACCAACAGAACTTCTGGTCAGCGTGGTTTAATCCTACTTGATAATGATCCCGGTGCAAACACAATAACCTTCGGTGCTGACTTCTATGGTCCATCAACTGCTGGGGCTGACCTATCCACTGCTGGTACCTACTTGATTAGTTACTGGTGTACTGATGGCACTGACATCCACATCTCCTACTCAGCAGCACAAGAGGCTATCTGATGGCAACTAAACTTTCCCTTGGGCAGTTAGACGATGATGTAATCTCAGCAATGGGAGGAACTCCTACCTTCAGTGCCATCACTGGTGATCCAATGACCAACACTGAACTGGCTGCTGATCTCAATGCAAAGTGGACAGAGCCAGCAAACTCAGCCATTGTTGAGGACATTGATGTTGCACTGACCACAGCCCTGAATGCAACCTTCCTAGGTAAATGGGACACTCCATCCAATGCAACCACACTGGCAAACACCACTGCTGAGTTTCTATTGGCTGATGAGGCAATCATTGATGGGTTACATGCAGTCTCTTCCAATGGTCTTTACTCTGCCTTGGAGTCAACAGACAAACCTGTGTACAAGAAGAGTATCTATGCTGGCACAGATGATCCAGACAACACAGATGACACCAGTGCTGGTTACGGTGTTGGTTCTTACTGGCACAACCAGACTGATGATGTTGCTTGGGTATGTCTTGATGTGACTGCAAGCAATGCAGTCTGGAAACAGATAGACTTCGCTCAGAAGGAGACAGACTCAACGACAAATACCCTGACAACAGGGTTGAAATTCTGGAAAGGCACCAGTGCCAACTGGTTGACGATTGCCGCAGGTACTCCTGACGATGATACTTTGTACGTGCTGGTGGACCCATAATGACTATCCTCGCAATCCATATCGGTCCTGATGGTGCTGATGTACTAGCTGAGGATGGCACAGATTTATCTGATCGCTTCCGTAAGTTACGTGGCGATATACTGTACTATTGCGAAGACCAACCGGGACGTAGCGCAAGGAACAATCCTGATCTCCTGCACCTTGATATCACCGATATGTCGCTGGAGGAAGCGGCTTCTTTGTTTGATCACGACAGTATCGACGAACATGGAGCAGAGTTTGAATACTATTGGAATATGGACCTCACGACCATCCCCATCGACCAGCAAAATCAGATCAAAGATGATGTCAGGATGACAGCCACAAAGATTGAAATTGGTTCCATCATCATCAATAGAAAAACTCTGGAGGCTCTCTGATGGCAGATATTTTTGTTGATCTGCACATGGTCAATAAAGGGCCAAGAGTTATAGACTACCCCAGCTACACCTACACCCCGGCAATAGGGGATAGGGTTCTCACTGATATAGACGAGTTCTTTGAGTGCATCGCGGTCACAGGCGACACAAGTGGCACTGACCCTTTAGCCAGTGCCATCGACGGCAATGGTCATGTTGTGGATGGAGACGTAACTTGGCATTATCTCTGTACTCAAAATTACATTAACTTAAGCGAGATTGAGCCTAGTATTGGCACAGAAATCCCCATTGATTTTACTGATGGTGGTGCTAACGACTACAAGATAACTATCTGGTTTTGGGATAAAGGGAGTTATTACGGCGGCAGCGTCTTGGCTATGGCAGCTATCAATCCTAATTTACCTGCCGACAGATCACAATATCTCGACTTTAGTGTGCCTGGAGTAAATAACAAACCGGGCGATTTTGTTGGTACTTGGGATTTACTACATGAAGGCGACAGTTTTGTCGAGATGATGAAGGATGAACCTCTCTGGCCTGACGCATCGAAAGGCGTGGTGGTGGGTAGTTCTGCCATTGATCGTCCTTTTAGAGCTTGCCCAGACATCTTCTTGGCAACTACGATGGATAGACTGCAGATAGTATTTGACCGCAGGACTAATGTACCTTGTCGCATTAAAGACTTGATCTTACATCAAGCCGACACTTGGAAAAATGCTGCTTTTAAAAGTTGGTTAACAACATACGGCAGTTATTTTGGTAGGGTGTACGCTGAAAACCTCCTGGTCATTGAAGAAGATGAGAGTGATAATAATATCTTCAACCATGCTAGGGCTAACCAAGTTTGGAAAAATATCACATTCGTCTCCCCATCAAATAGAACTTACGGTAGGGCGCAACCATTTTTATTTGGTTCGGCAAGTGGCGGCACCTTCGACAACATCGCCTTCTTGGGTTTTGGAGCCATCAAACTCTTTAGCGGTACAGGTACAGGTTATACACTAACTAACTGCTACACAGACAGCACATCCATTCTTGATACAGGGATGGGTACAGAGACAGACTGTAGCACTGGCACGATTGTTATTGCTGACCAGTTCATTGAGCCAAGTAGCGTTGCAACTACCCCAGACTTCAGAACGAAAACTGGTGCAGAACTAATTGACAACGGTACGACAGGCACAGCAGAGGACAGCTTTGGCACAACAAGGACTTCACCTGACGTTGGGTTCTTTGAATATGTCTCAACGGGTACAACAACCGAGCTAATCTATTTCGGACCAGACAAACCAACCGATATTTACTTCGGCCCTGATAAAGTAACAGCCATCTACTTTGGCGCGACAAAGGTGTATGACAAATGAGTATCTTCGCTCCAATGATTTTCAACTCCTTGGCTCAGTATAACCTTGAGTATGCTGTCCTTCTGAATGGGACAGATAGTTTTTTCAGTAAGACTTTTGGTGCGCCAACGAACAATCGAAAATGGACATTAAGTTTTTGGGCGAAAAGGTCAGAGCTTGGTACATACCAGCAAATCTTATCAGCGACAGCATCAGGAAATGAAGATTGTCTTCGATGGCACGACACTACCGATGTCTTTGAGTTTTATGTTGATGGTGAAGCTGACGGCCATGCGGTTACAGATGGCGTTCAAAAGGACGTGGGAGACTGGGCGCATTATGTCGTTGTCGCTGATTACGCTAACAACAATGGTTTTATCTATATGAACGGGGTGCTAGCTTCTTCGATGGAGCACGTATTCATTGATCAAGATAACGATACCAACTCTGCCGTAGTTCATAATATAGGCAGATATCTACCTTCAACAAACTCTTATGTAGATGGTTACATAGCAGACCTATATTTTATTGACGGTCAGGCTCTAGATCACACATCGTTCTCAACGACTGCCGATAACGGAGATCACGTAGCCAAGGCTTACGAAGGAACTTACGGAAACAACGGTTTTCATTTAGATTTCTCTGACGACAGTGGTGCAAATACGCTTGGCTTGGATAGTTCTGGTAAGAATAACCACTGGGTAGAAAATGGAACTATCGTCCAAGTCACAGACACCCCCACGAATAATGCTTGTGTGATCAGCCCTATTCATAAACACCCAAGTTGGTCTGGGACTTTAAGTGAAGGTAACTTGAGACTTGCTGGTGGAAATTATACGAATGTAGGCACCTTGTTGTTACCAAAAACAGGCGATTGGCAGTGGGAATATCTGGTAAACGCAACTGTTTCCGTCGTTCTTCCACGTTTGGGTATCGTAGGTAAGACTTCTACTTTTGATGATAATTTAGATTTAGATGTTGATGGTTATGGGGTGGAAGCTAACGGACGAACTTTCAGCGAAGGTT
>Ga0098052_1002590_pt1 | contig 10900 bp, 10 predicted proteins | sample 15_taG_FD_81591 | JGI IMG/M metagenome (GOLD analysis project Ga0098052, IMG submission 81591) | Marine viral communities from the Subarctic Pacific Ocean - 15_ETSP_OMZ_AT15312 metaG | ecosystem: Environmental > Aquatic > Marine > Oceanic | place: Pacific Ocean | collected 2015-01-18 | reverse complement strand
GATTCACCCCGGCTATGGCTTTCTGTCTGAAAACGGCACCTTTGTTAAAGCGCTAGAGCAAGCGGGCATTACTTTTGTTGGCCCGCCCGCTTCCGCCATTGCCGCCATGGGCGACAAGTCTGCCGCCAAAGCGCGTATGGCGAATGCGGGCGTGCCGCTGGTGCCCGGCTACCACGGCGACGACCAAGGCGATGCCCTGCTGCGTTCCGAGGCCGATAAGATCGGCTACCCCGTCATGCTAAAAGCCAGCGCCGGTGGCGGCGGTAAAGGCATGCGCGTGGTAGAGAGCGGTGAAGGCTTCCAGGCCGCGCTGGACGGCTGCCGCCGGGAGTCTAAAGCCGCGTTTGGCGATGACCGCATGCTGATCGAGAAGTATCTAGTACAGCCCCGCCATGTGGAAGTACAGGTGTTCTGCGACCGTTACGGCAACGGCGTGTATCTGTTCGAGCGGGACTGCAGCGTGCAGCGCCGACATCAAAAAGTGATTGAAGAAGCCCCCGCCCCCGGCATGACGCCTGAACTGCGCGCCGCCATGGGCGATGCCGCCGTTCGCGCCGCCCAGGAGATTGGCTACGTGGATGCGGGCACGGTGGAGTTTCTGCTGGACTCTTCACCAGGTCAGGACGGCGCTTTCTATTTCATGGAGATGAACACCCGCCTGCAGGTCGAGCATCCCGTTACCGAGATGATTACCGGTCAAGACCTGGTGGAGTGGCAGCTAAGAGTCGCTATGGGCGAGCCGCTGCCCTGCCGCCAGGACGAGCTAACCATTACCGGCCACAGCTTTGAAGCACGCATTTACGCCGAAGACCCGGAGCAGGACTTCCTTCCCGCCACCGGCCTACTCACCCGCTTCGCGCTGGACTTGGAAGGCGCAGGGCTAGGCGCTGATCAAGTGCGATTGGATAGCGGCGTGGAGAGCGGCGATACGGTGTCGATGCACTACGACCCGATGCTCGCCAAGCTGATTGTGCATGGCGTTGACCGCGACGCTGCGCTAGCCACCCTCAACCGGGCGCTGGCGGCGCTGGATGTGCAGGGCGTGGTCACCAACCGCGCCTTCTTGCAGCGCTTAGCCAATCACCCTGGCTTTAAGAACGTCGAGCTGGATACCCGCTTTATCGAGCGCAACGAAGCCACCCTGTTTGCTCCGCGTCAGTTTTCTACAGAAGACTATGCCAGCGCCGCGCTGATTGGCTTGCATCAATTAGCCCAGGAGTGCGAAAGCGACTCCCCTTGGGGCCGCCACGATGGTTTCCGACTGAACGCGCCGCACACCATTCGCATTGCGCTGTGTGACCCGGCAAGCGCTCAAGCCGCGGATAATGACAGCGCAGTGGTCGTGGTAGAGGGCAAGCGCGCCACCTTGGATACCCAGTGGCAGCTCACCATTGGCAACAGCACACTGACTGCCAGCCTACAGCCGCTGGAAGGCGATGCCGTGGCCGTCACACTCAACGGTCACCGCCGCCGCTTACAGGCGTATAAAGATGGTCATGTCGTGGTGATGGCCGAACCCAGCGGTGAAATCCGCCTGTTCTGGCGGCGCATCGATGCCATCGACCACGGCCACCACGAAGCGGAATCCACCCTCACCGCTCCGATGAACGGCACGGTAGTGGCGCTGCTGGTGGAGCCCGGCGCTCAGGTTGAAAAAGGCATGCCGCTGATGGTGATGGAAGCCATGAAAATGGAGCAAACCATGACCGCTCCCGCCGAGGGCAGCGTAGAGACGTTCCACTTCCAGGCGGGCGATACCGTTGGCCAGGGCGATGTACTGCTCGACTTTGCCCCCAGTGAATAGGAGCCGAACATGGCACTGCCCTCGTCTATCAAGCTCTTTGAAATGGCCCCCCGCGACGGGCTGCAGAACGAGCCGGGCACCCTGGTGCCCACCGCCACCAAAATCGAGCTGATCGAGCGGCTGGCGAATGCGGGTATTCACCATATCGAAGCAGCCAGCTTTGTCTCGCCCAAGTGGGTGCCGCAAATGGGCGATGCCGCTGAGGTGATGCGCGGCATTCAGCGCCAGCACGGCGTGGTGTATTCCGCGCTGACGCCAAACCTAAAGGGGTTGGAAAGCGCCCTGGAGGCAGGTGTTGAGGAAGTCGCGGTATTCGGTGCGGCATCGGAAGCGTTCTCCCAGAAGAACATCAACTGCTCAATTGCCGAGTCGCTGGCGCGCTTTGAGCCGGTGCTTGCCCGCGCCAACGAGGCAGGCGTGCGGGTGCGGGGCTACGTCTCCTGCGTGCTGGGCTGCCCTTATGAGGGCGACATTGCCCCCCATAAAGTGGCTGACGTCGCCAAAGCGCTGTATGAGATGGGCTGCTATGAAGTTTCCCTGGGCGACACCATTGGCGTGGGTACGCCGCTGGCCGCTAAGCGAATGATCGAAGCCACTCGCCAACAGGTGCCGATTGAGAAACTGGCCGCTCACTTCCACGACACTTACGGCATGGCGATTGCCAACCTGTACGCCGTGCTGGAAGAAGGCGTGAGCGTGATCGATGCCGCCACGGCAGGCCTGGGTGGCTGCCCCTACGCTAAGGGCGCATCGGGCAATGTGGCCACCGAAGACGTGCTCTATTTATTGGAAGGGCTGGGTATCGATACCGGCATCGACCTGCAGGCAGTGATCGATACCGGCTACTGGATCACTCAGCAGCTTGGCCGTAAACCCAGTGCCAAAGTGGCACTCGCCAAAGGGTGTGCCAAAAGCAGCAAAGCATAACGCCACCCAAACAACCTAATAATTAAAAATGCGTCACTTCCCGTTCAGATAAGAAAAAGACATCGGAGACTCATCATGGCATCACCTGCAACCTTGCCCAGCTACACCAGCAGCACCGCAGAAAAGCCGCTGTTGGGCATGACCATTGGCGATAAATTCGACCAAATTGCCGCCCAGTATCCGGATAACGACGCGCTGATTGCGCTACACCAGAATATTCACTGGAGCTACCGCGAGCTTCAGCAGGAAGTGAACCGCTGCGCCCGCGCCCTGCTCGCGATTGGTGTACAAAAAGGCGACCGCGTGGGCATTTGGGCACCCAACTGCAGCGAATGGACGTTGACCCAGTTTGCCACCGCTAAAATTGGCGCGATCCTGGTGAACATCAATCCCTCTTACCGAACCCACGAGCTGGAGTACGCGCTGAACCAGTCCGGCGCGCGCTTTTTAGTCACCGCCAACCAATTCAAAAGCTCCGACTACACGGCGATGCTGTTCGAGCTGGCGCCAGAGCTCAACAGCTGCGCGGAAGGCAAGCTAACATCACAAAAGCTGCCGGACCTTGAGTGTGTGATTAATTTAAGCGCCGACAAGCACAGCGGCATGTGGCGCTGGGCAGATTTCATCGCCGAAGCCGACAAGGTGAGCCAAACCGACGTGGACGACCTACAGGCCACGCTGCAGTTCGATGATCCGATCAATATCCAGTACACCTCTGGCACCACCGGCTTTCCCAAAGGGGCCACGCTCTCTCACCACAACATTCTTAACAACGGCTTTTTTGTGGCCGAAAGCATGGGCTTTACCAGCGAAGACCGCTTGGTGATTCCCGTACCGCTCTACCACTGCTTTGGCATGGTAATGGGCAACCTGGGCTGCGTGACCCACGGCGCGGCGATGATCTACCCAGATGAAGGCTTCGACCCCGGTAAAGTGCTGAAAGCCGTTCATGAGCAGAAAGCCACTGCGTTGTATGGTGTTCCTACCATGTTCATCGCCGAGCTGGAGCACCCGGATTTCGCCAGCACCGAGTTTTCGACGCTGCGCACCGGCATTATGGCGGGCTCCATTTGCCCGGCAGAGATCATGAAGCAGGTCATCAACAAGATGAACATGAAGGGCGTGCAAATCGCCTACGGCATGACCGAAACCAGCCCGGTCTCCACGCAAACCGGCGCGAACGACACCATTGAAAAGCGCGTTTCCACCGTGGGCCGCACCCAGCCCCACCTGGAGAGCAAGATTGTCGACCCCGGCAACGGCGGTATTCTACCCCGTGGCGAAATCGGCGAGCTGTGTACCCGTGGCTACAGCGTGATGCTGAAGTATTGGAACAACGACAAAGCCACTGCTGAGGCCATCGACGAGACAGGCTGGATGCACACCGACGACTTGGCCACCATGGATGACGAGGGCTACATCCAGATCGTCGGTCGCATCAAAGACATGGTGATTCGCGGCGGCGAAAACGTCTACCCGAAAGAGATCGAAGAGTTCTTGTACGCTCACCCGGCGATTTCCGAAGTACAGGTCACCGGCGTGCCAGATAAAAAGTACGGCGAAGAGCTGATTGCCTGGGTGAAGCTCAACAGCACGGCGGGCGAAATTACCGGGGAAGACCTGCGCGAATACTGCAAAGGCAAAATCACCCACTTCAAGATCCCGCGCTACTTCAAGTTCGTGGATGAGTTCCCGATGACCGTGACCGGCAAAATTCAGAAATTCAAAATGCGCGAAATCTCGATTAAAGAGCTGGGGCTGGAAGACCAAAAGTAAAAGGGATCGAAGCTGTTACAACGATCAACTGTCGATCAGAACAACCCGTAGCGGCGGCCTTCGCCAGGGTTGTTCTGATCCTGAGACGTTAGCACCAACCGAGGTTCCCCATGCCCACTTCCCTCGCCCACCACTACCATCAAGCGCTGCGCGACCAGGATATCCTTAACCAACTGAGCTCCCACTACCCCGATGGCCCCACGCTGCATCAATTAGCACCGCTCGACCAGCTGCATATTGGCGGTATCGCCGCATCGAAAAGGCTCTTGGATTTGCTCGATCAGAGCGCCCCTATGGCGCTGGATATTGGCGCAGGGCTGGGGGGATTGATGCGCCAGGGGGCCGCATTGGGTTTTCATCTCACCGGACTGGATATTACCCACCGCTTTAACGTGCTGAATCAAGCCATCAGCGAACTGGCAATGACACAGCTTCCTAACGATTCATCAGCGGGCACTCTGCGCTGCGTGACGGGAGATGCCTGCGCACTGCCGTTTAGTGATGCCAGCTTCGATGCTGTGCTGTTCCAACACAGCCTGATGAATATGCCCGATCCTGCACGCGTACTGGCCGAGTGCCGCCGCGTGCTGCGCCCCGGCGGGCAGCTGGTGATGCATGAGGTGGTCAGCGGCCCTCACTGCGAGGCACTGCGTTTTCCGGTGCCCTGGGCAGAAGGGCCGACACACTCGCATTTGCTGACGTTGGCGGCATTGACACAGCGACTGCAAACGGCGGGCTTCGATATTCGACACTGCGAAGACTGGAGCGACACGGCACTTGAATGGCGCCAGCGCCAGCGGCAAAAAGAGCAGGCAGCGCATGCCACGGTGCTTTCGCCGCAATGGGTGTTCGGTGAGAGGTTTGTGCAGATGGGAAAAAATTTGCTAGAAAATTTGGCCAACGGCGCAATTAACGTGGTGGAAATCAGCGCCCGTTGCTAGTCTGTTAGGAATAACGTCAACAAGAAAGGACAAGAGGAACGCCAATGAACCGCTTGGCAAGCACCCTGCTCTTGAGTCTGTTCGGCACGCTCCTACCCCTAGAAGCTACCTTGGCCGATGATGACGCTCCTGCTCTCTCCTATGCAGCCCCCAATAGCGAATGGATGCGCCTCGATAACGGTGTGGTGCTGGAAGGCAGCGACCTGAGCAGCCTGGACACCAACACCACCGGCTTTCGGCTGACCGCGGGATTCAGCCCCGAACAGCTGCCCCGGCTGGATATCGGTGCCGAGATCGCCTATCGCGAAAGTGAAGAAGTCCCCATTACTTCCCAGATGAACCCGCTGCTCATGGACACCCTGAGCCTGGGTGGCGCCTTGGTGGCAGGCGTGCGCATGGGCGCCGTCAGCATTTATGCCAAGTCCGGCTTCACCGAGTGGCGTGGTGAAGCGTACCAGCCCCAGGCCGATGATGGCGGCACGGCGCTACTGCAAGGGTTTGGTGCCACCATGACCATCAACCGGTTGATCAGCCGTTTCGAGTACGAGCGTATCGATGCAGCCACGCTCAGCCACCTCAATATGCTCAGCGCTTCGCTACACCTGCCGTTTTAATCCCAGTTTTCGATGCTGACTGACGAGATGTCTCTTGACCCGGCGTTTATCCGTGTTAATGTACTAGCGTACTAGTACATTAACACGGATTTCATCGACCGCTGGTGACTCACTCATGACCCTCTCTCCGTCACACTATCAGACTGAGCTGGTACGCCATCTGGTGGCCATCGAGACCCCCGAGGCCATGGACGCTGCGCTGGCAAGCCTGCTGACACCAGCGGAGTACCAGGAAATCAGCAAGCGCCTGCAGATTTTCAAGCTGCTCAACGAAGGGATGCCCCACCGCAAGATTGCCGACACCCTCGGGGTCGGTATTGCCACGGTATCCAGGGGCTCTCGCGCACTGAACCAGTCATCTTCATCACGGAACGACCCTTTATGAGCACTCACACTCAGGCCAACACCCCTGGCCCCCAGCCGTTCACACTGCCTCGCAAGCCCCACTACGTCACGCTGGCGGCAGACTGCGACTTCTTCGCCCTGTTTCAGAAAATCGAGCGGCGCTTCGATACCTGCTACATGCTTGAGTCGCTAGGCGAAGATAGCCACATGGCGCGCCACTCGATCATTGGTTTCGACCCCGAATATACGCTGTACGCCAATGGCCACACGCTGACCATCGAAAACCGCGACGGTCAGGCCGAGCAGTACACCAGCGAGAACCCCTACGAGCTGCTGCGCAGCCTGATTCCGCAGAACATCATTTCCCGCAAGTACGCCGGCGGCCTCAGCGGCTATCTGGGCTACGACGCCATGCAGTACTTCGAGCCTTCGCTGACGCTGAAAGCCAGCGACGACTTCGATACGTTCCGCTTTGGGCTGTACAAAGACGGCCTGATTCTCGACAAGATGACCGGGGAAGTCACTTACTTCTATTACGATAATAGCCGTTACGCGTTTCTGCAGACGCTGATCGACGCCGACGACGAGCCAGCAGGCCCGCTGCACATTACCGCGCTGGGCGACACCATGAGCAAAGCCGAGCACGCCGAAGCGGTCGCCAAGGTGAAGCAGGACATTATCGACGGTAAGGTTTTCCAGTGCGAAGTGGGCTTTAAAAAGCGCTTTCGCATTCAGGGCGACACCCTGGCGCTTTACGACCAACTGCGTACCATCAACCCCTCGCCGCAGATGTACTACGTGAAGTTTGGCGAACAGAAGTTGATTGGCGCGAGCCCCGAGCTGCTGTTCCGCCTGCGCCAGGGCGAGATGGAGACGTTCCCGCTGGCGGGCACCACCCTGCGCGGCCAAACGCCCCAAGAAGATACCCAGCTTGCCCGCGCGCTGCTCAACGACCCCAAAGAGATCGCTGAGCACAACATGATTGTGGACCTGCACCGCAACGATATTGGTCGAGTGGCGCAGTTTGGGACGGTCAAAGTGCGCAGCCTGATGGATATCAAGCGCTTCAGCCACGTACAGCACATTTCGAGCGAGATCGTCGGCATTATAGCCGAGAGCGAAGACATGTTCACCGCGCTGGCCAGCAACTTCCCGGCAGGCACGCTCACCGGAGCGCCCAAAATCGAGGCGATGAAAATCATCGACGATCTGGAAACCGATGGGCGCGGCCCCTACGGCGGCGCGGTGGGTCAGTTCTCCTTCAACGGCGACTGCACCTTTGCGATCCCCATCCGTACGGTGTTTGTCAACGGCGAGCGCGCTTACGTGCAAACCTGTGGCGGCAACGTGTACGACAGCAACGCCGAGGATGAGTACGAAGAGATTCGCCGCAAATTCGCCGGCACCCGCAAGGCCTTAGCCCCCTTTATGGATACGGAAACGGAGAGCCCCGCATGAAGGTGCTGATCATCGATAACTACGACTCCTTCACCTATAACCTTTACCAGTTTATTGGTGAGATTCTGACCACGGAGAAGAATCGCGGCGAGCTGCCTCATTTTGAGATCATGGTGAAGCGCAATAACCAGATTGATTTTAAAGCGATTGAAGCCATGGCGCCGGATCGCATTATTATCTCGCCTGGCCCAGGCTCGCCGGATGACCCGCGCTACTTTGGCGTATGTGCCGAGGTGATTGAGAAGCTGGGCAAAACCACGCCACTGCTGGGGGTTTGCTTAGGCATGCAAGGGATTGTGCATGTGTTTGGCGGCAAGGTGGTCAAAGCGCCGCTGCCGATGCACGGTAAAATCAGCCCCATTAATCACAATAACCAATCGGTATTCAACGGCGTGCCCGACCAGCTTGAAGTGATGCGCTACCACTCACTGATTGCCGATGCGGCGACACTTCCAGAGTGCCTAGAAGTGACCGCCACAGTAGGTGCACTCACCGCCGACAACTTTGCTGAGCGCGGCCGCTGGCAGGCAGCGGGTGAATTTGAGCTGATGGGCGTAAAGCACCGTGACTACCCAATTCACGGCATTCAGTTTCACCCGGAGTCGTTTGCCACCGAGGGCGGCAAAGAGCTCATCGCTAACTTCCTATTTGCCCCTAACGCAGTGGCATAACCGCGACAAGACCACCTAACACTGCAATATTGAGCAGCACCGTGGCCCAATAAACGCGTCGAAAGCTGGTTTTTTGGGTCTTGTGGCGCAGCTGCTGCTGCGCGCACCACGCCCCTGGCCAACCGCCTAGCAGCGCCAGCCAGTGCAGCGTTTTCTCGCTCACCCGCTGGCGCTGTTTAATCGCGGCCCGCTTATCCCACGCATAGAGAACGTAGGTAATCACGCTGGCCGTCGCATACCACGCCAGTAGGTAACTCATATAAGTTGGCATCTCTGTCATGGAGAACTACTTGCGCCGGGAAGGCGGCTTACCGGAGGCAGCTTTACCCCCGCTGGGGCGTCCGCCCTTTATCGCGCCCTTACGCGCGCCCGGTTTGCCGCTGGAGTGGCTCCCGGGCCTCCCCTTTCCTTTAGTGGCCGGTCTTCCCGCTGACACTGCTCCTTTGCCGCCTGACTTACCAGCAGCGGCCCCTTTTGCCTTGGGATCCTTACGGGCTTTGTTACCCGCGCCGACACCTGAAGAGGCCCGTTTTGCTGCCGTCTTTTTATCCTGCGCGCTACTTCTACCGCCGCTGTAGTTGGGTCGGGCGATTTTTTTCTTCTCAGGTGCTTTCTTCTCAGATGTTTTCTTCTCAGGCGCTACATCTGAGGTTTCGGTGAGGGCAACAATGGTCTCGATCTCTTTGGGCGTCAGGTCACGCCAATCCCCCAGCGCCAGCCCTTTCAGCGAGACGTTCATGATGCGCGTACGTACCAGTTGCGTCACTTCGTAGCCAAAGTATTCGCACATACGGCGAATTTGGCGGTTGAGCCCCTGCACTAGCGTGATATTGAACACAAAGGTGGACTCTTTGATCACCTGACACTTTTTGGTCATCTGCCCAAGGATCGGCACGCCGCCCTGCATACCGGCAATAAACTCATCGGTAATCGGTTTATCGACCGTCACCACGTACTCTTTTTCGTGGTTATTGTTGGCGCGCAGGATTTTGTTGACCAAGTCGCCGTTGTTGGTGAGAAAGATCAGCCCCTGGGAGTCTTTATCTAAGCGCCCAATGGGGAAAATACGCGTGCCGTGCTTCACAAACTCAACGATATTGTCTTTTTCTGCCGACTCCGTGGTGCTGACAATCCCCACCGGTTTGTTCAGCGCGATCAGTACTAAATCCTCCTCTTCCTGCGGCTCAATCTCCTGGCCGTTGACCTTTACCCGATCCCCCGCGACCACTTGGTCACCAGTGGTTGCCCGGCGGCCGTTGATCCACACATTGCCCTGCTCGACAAAGCGGTCCGCCTCCCGGCGGGAGCAGAGGCCGCTTTCGCTGATGTATTTATTGATACGAGTAGATTTTCGTAACGACATAAAACGCCATATAGCCTAAATAAACGTTAAAAAGAGGAGCCAGGCTGCTTGAGGAACTCGACCTCTTCCGGAGTCGAGGTTCGGCCTAAGACCGCATTGCGATGCGGGTAGCGCCCAAAGCGATCGATAATCTGTTGGTCGATTTGGGCATCTTTCTTAAACCACTGGGCTGGCGACAACTCCTGAAACCAGAATGCCAGCACGGCCTGAGCGTCTGTGGTCATGTTTCTGCCTCCAACACTGGACATAAAGAAAAGCGCCGCCACCCATCGGTAGCGGCGCTGGTGGGCTGTCTTCAGCTTAGCCGGTGTTACGCAGGCCAGCCGCAATACCCGCCATGGTGACCATTAACGCGCGGGAGAGATCCGGGCTAATCGCGCCGTCGGCATCGCGGTTACGCTGCAAAAGCTCGGCTTGCAGGCCGTGCAGCGGGTCGATGTAAGGGTTACGCACGTCAATCGCCTGACGAATCAATGGCGTGTTCTCCAGCAATTTCTCCTGCTGAAGAATATCTAACACCACGTCTTCCAGCCGCTCGAAGCGCTCGCGGAGCTTTTTGCCCAGCGCTTTTAGCGAGGGTTCGTCCACCAAGCGGTGCTCATAGTAGGCGGCAATCGCCACGTCTGCTTTGGCCAGCAGCATCTCTAACATATCAAGATAGGTGCCAAAGAAGGGCCACTGGGTGCGCATTTCTTGCAGCACTTCACGGCCGCCGGGCTGTTCCAGGCGGAGGGAGAAGGCTTCGCCGCTGCCAAGCCAAGCGGGCAGCATCAGGCGGATTTGTGTCCAGGCGAAAATCCAGGGGATCGCCCGCAGGGTTTCTACGCCACCATCCTGACGGCGCTTGGTGGGCCGCGAGCCAAGCGGCAGCCTACCCAGCGCGCCCTCCGGCGTCACCGCACGGAAGTACGGCACGAAGTCGGGGTCTTCCCGTACCACGCCTACATAAGCGCCGTGGGCCACCTTAGCCAACTGGTCCATCTCCTCACGCCAATGGGGTT
>Ga0098052_1002589_pt1 | contig 10901 bp, 13 predicted proteins | sample 15_taG_FD_81591 | JGI IMG/M metagenome (GOLD analysis project Ga0098052, IMG submission 81591) | Marine viral communities from the Subarctic Pacific Ocean - 15_ETSP_OMZ_AT15312 metaG | ecosystem: Environmental > Aquatic > Marine > Oceanic | place: Pacific Ocean | collected 2015-01-18 | reverse complement strand
TAAATGTTAAGAGTGCAGTAGACTTTGACAGTAATTTGAATGTAGATGGAACGATTTCCGTAACCAGTCATGCGAACTTTGATGGGGAAATACGGATTGAAGCGAACGGAACTGCTGCACAGTACCGAATTCTACGTTCGCTAGACTCAGATGGTCGCTCTAATTGGGTAGATTTTGGAGTGTTCGATCTGAGCAATAACAGAGTATTCTAATGACCGTAAGAAGACCCCTTACCTTCAACAGCGGAGGTTCAACTCAAGGGATGAGGCAGATAGCCGATTCAGAAATGGCACTGCTTCGATATAACCTAGCAGTTGCTTACGCCGATTCCATAAATGGTGGTATTGGTAGTATTGGTGCAGTATCCACAGGAACAGGAAAAGTAGACATTTTTAGTCCAGGCGGTAGTTCTGTCACAGATACAAAAAGGACTCAAGTTACAACTTCCAATTCCGCAGGTGGCTCAGCCGCAGAAGACTGGCCAGCTTATTCTGGACCAGGCACATCAGTACACAACCAAATTCGTTGGCAACAGAATTTCGATTCTCAAAGTTCCCCCTCTAACTCAACACTGAACAGCACTGGCTGGCTTTATTATGTTGGTGATAACTATAACTTTCGTTATGTCTCTAATGAAACAGATGTTGTAGACACCATTATATCTGACACTATTTCGGAAATGAGGACAGTACATTCCGTAGGAACTTATTATGTTGCTACAGGTGCACCTTTTCACGGAGGGAATGGAACTTGGACAGACAAAGGAGTAGTTTTTACTGATACAACATACAGTGCTGGTTCAACTACTTACAGACTTTACTTAAAAAGAAATCTTAGTGATACTTCATCTGTCTCTGGTAACGCTCCTATTTACAGATGGGGCAGTAGTCCACAGGGATTTCGACAAATAGATGTTGGCACTGGAGGTGGTCTGATTCAGAACATTCTCTTGCCCTATTTAAAAAGGAAAGCCGCAGGTTCAGGACAACTACAATATAAGGTGGCAACTTCATCTTCAGGCTTAGCTAGGGGAACTATGATAGACAAAAGACAGGAATCGTATTCTGAGTCTAGAAGTTATTCATCTCCAAATTATACATCAACGAGGACACCTTCAGGTGGTACTTCAAATATTTCAACCTATTATTTTCAAATGATATGAGATCGCCAAGATGGGTAATCTGGATTACCAATCCAGAAGAAGACAAATTATTAGAACGACCCTCTTCTGTAGAAGTTATTACTACAGACGAAGAGCACAGGGATGAATGGTTACACGAGTCATTTGTTATGGACCCAGAGTCAGGTTCTTATCAAGAACTATTAAATGACGAAAGATGGGGTAAGGGAAATCACGAAATTTTGAGAGGAGCTATTGACGCTTCTACTGCAGAATGGAATGAACTAGAACAAGAAGGCGCCAAAGAAATGGCAGAGTTCAGGCAATGGAAAGACCAGAATAAAACACTCGTCACACCTGACCATGAAATTATTGAAAAGGAAGTGATAAAAAAGGAAATCGAACCACTTTCTCTTTGGAAACTAGAAGAAGTTTCTAACGAAGAAATCTTCAAGTTAAAGCTGGATATGTTTGAAAAGGATTTTGTTCAAAATGCAGACAGAGAAGTGAAGGCTTCTATTCGGAAGAGTAGTTCCATTTTTGAACTTGTTTCTCTTTACCACTCTTTAATTCCTTCTCCATAGGGTAATGTATTAAACGAATGTCTGGATGAAAACCTCCCATCCAGAGGTAATCGTGTTTATACTTTTCGTTCATCATGAACTGATAGTCTGAACAGGGGTTGTTCTTCCATTTTGTATGCCATGCGTCTGGAACGAATTTCATTTTTAACTTCTCAGTTCCACATCTTCCCCTGACACAATCTTCAACAAAATTCATTTCTCCGTTGACAGGACCACAAGTTATTCCTTGTTCGATATAGTGGGCTTGCCAATATTCTTTATCTTTTCTAAAAGTTTCTGCAATGTATCTCGTATCTTGCGGCCAAAATTTATAAAATCCTCCAGCGATTTTGTAGTGTTTTGGAGTAGGGTTGTCTTGACCCCACCAATTTCTTGTAACCAAGAACTCACCTCTTTCAATAGGCAATTCAAAAAGGTCGGTATAACGGCCAACGAAGTTAAGGTCAATGTCAATAAGTACAATGGGTTGAATTTCGTCTGCTTCAAAGGCTCTAAGTTTGTTCCATTGAAGTGATATGTCAGGTTCCGCCTCACGAATCCATGTGATAGGTCCCAGCTTTTGCTCAAGATCGTGTTCATAGTGAATGCCATATTTGTCTCCTATTCTTACAGCGTATATTTTGTAGTCCATTCTGGTATTTCAACATCATGATTAAGAAGGCATATTGGAAAAGATTGTTCTCTTTCATCCCAATACCAAGACCACGCTATGCGGTCAAAAATTCTAAAGTCAACTTGCTGGTATAGATATTCGTCAATTCCTTTTGTGTATCTCGACCTATCCATCCCGAATGCAATATCCATTCTGTCTCCCTTCCACGCCATGACAGATGAATTCAGTGGAGTGTGATAAGGTGGTCTCCACCAAGCATATAACAGCGTGAAATCATCCCTGACCACATCTATTGTATCTTTGATAACGACATCCAAATCGAAGTAAACATAATTCTCGTCTTCTTTACGGCATTGTTCAAACATTTTCAGTTTGTCATAGACCGAACCTTCACCACGAGTAATAACATGAGTTCGTGAATATTCAAACCCTACATTGTACAACTGATATTCAATATTAGTACATGCTGAACGTGGGTACTTATCACCTGTACATACCATAACTAAAGTTGTCATATTCCATCCGCACCTAAATTGTTTCCGTAAATGTATGTATGAGTATCATCGTGATACTTGTCGTACAAGTTAAAAAGACCATTCTGGGACATTAGTTGTGCGTGATTGTGTATAGGATTACAGTCACCATTATGTCCCTTCGCGTCTCCACGCAGAATGAACTCTCCTTGGTGAACCTTACCTACTGGGAAGGTTTTTTCACAATTCCAATGAACGACACAACCTTTAAATTCCACCTTATCAAAAATGGCGTCTTTACAGATTACATCATCCTTGTCTTTGTAATTTATGTCATAGTTAATACAGTGAACAATAATACCCAACTCTCTAAGTTGGTCCATTAGTTCAAAGTCGTTGCACGCGATAAAGGTTAGTTCATCGTGCTCAGTAAGCCATGAATAAATCTGTTTCGTGGAGTTCATAATGTTTTTTGTATACAGAAATTTTGTTATTGTAAAGATGAGAGGTATTGAATAAAGTCACTTTACCTCCCAAACCATCTACATTATAGTTTGAAAACAAACCTTCGCCCCAAAAACTTAAACGGTTATTTCGGGCGTGCTGGTAAAATAAATACTTGTCGAGACTCTTATAAGTCCAAGCTATTTTTTCCCAGTGTTCTTCTGTATACTCGCGTAGCCACGTAGCTTTACCTTTATCCCAGAATACAAACGAACTATTGACATGACAGGATGATCCTTTTCCATAAGGTCTCAAACTCATATCTCTAAAGTCGTTCCAGTGATTCCAGATAAAAGTTATGTTTGGATGTGGGCGAGTAATTAGTTCTGTTATATTTTCGTTGATGTGGATATCTAAATCCAACCATCCATTTACTTCGCTTTCATCCCTGTTTATGAGCATCAACTTCTCATACGTGAACATTCGTTCTGTGTCGTATGGTCTTAGTTCTTTGATATCGCGATGCTCAATCTCAGTTGTTATTCCTTTCGTATCGTCTGTCCATACAGTTAGTTGGAATGGTATGTCCAGATTCTTGGTGATAAGTGTATATAGTCGATTCACATATTGTGAATCATATTTATTTCCCCATTTCAGTACATTCAGTTTGACCAAAGTTCCGCCTTAGATGTGGGTTTTCGCTTTGGTATCTTTGAGTCAGCACTTGAGACGCAAGTGTCTGTGATACATGGCATGGGTTTGTCAAAGAGTTTAAATCCTGTTGTGATGTTTCCAAGAGGTACATCGCTGCAAGAATAAGACCGCTTAATAGAACCATCAGGCTCACGAATAATAATGGACCTAAAGCCTGACGAGCATGTCCAGTTCTTAAACTTGTTAAAACCGAAAGAGTTAAATCTTTCCGCTTGGTCGAGACGCCATGTTTTCCCTGAATCATCTCTCATTTCTATTTGATAATGTTGTCCGTTCTCCGCTGTCCTATGCTGGAACTTTGATTTAGGTCTTACGACCTTTCTTTTCTGCTCCGTAAAATCTTGTTGTGGCATCCCATTACGAAGAACCTCAAACATTCTATCGGTATATCCGTCAACCACGAAAGAGGCCGTAGGGTCACTCATTGGTTTCAGCGTAACGTTCAATCCTCTAGAGAAAAAATATTCAGCATCTTCCCAGAGTTCGTCAAATCTGTCTGGGATCATAACTTGGTTAACCGTCACTTGGATGTCTCTGGATTGCAGAAAATCTAATTTATCAGCAAACTCCATTCGCTTTTGTTTTGTGTTAACATACTCCTTATGATACGAAGCTGTAATGGAAACTCTATGGAAATCTCTCGTTACATCTGCATAAGATTCCCACCATTTCATTTTCCGTGAAATGTTAGAGGTCAGGTGTGTAGACACCCAGTTACAATTTCCAATGTCATCACGTAAATCAGACAGAAGAGGAATAAGAGTAGGAGCCACGGTAGGTTCACCACCCGAAAAGGAGAAGTGGAACGAGTTAAACCCATTATCTCTCGCCTGTCTTTTAATTTCCTCAAGTGTAAGAAGTACCAAGTCTTCACTGCGATGATCTTTTTGTTTTGAGGAAGAATATGGCCAGCAATAAGAACAATTGAAATTACAATACCTGCCAAGCAACCAAGACACGTTGAATAGGTCACGATGGAGGAGAGTCCACTGACCCACCATCTCGATTCTATCCCAAGGTATTTCTGTGAAGTCTGTCTGTGAGAATTTTACTGCCATTGTGCTGAGAAAGGGTCATATTTCGCGCCGCATTTAAGTGCACACGTTTCAAGTCGTCCGTCATCAAAGTATATCTTTTTCCATGAGTCCTTGACCCTTTGGAAGAAACCACCTTCAATGATGTCTTTAATGTTTCGAACTTTTTTCAAGTTTATCAAATCGTAGTTACCAATCATTTCATGAACATCACCAGACTTGGTAGGTCTCCACCACTTGTATGGTTGTCCATGAAGCCAGCAACAGGGGGTAACATGCCCCTCTGCCGAAATGTAGATTTCCTTCTTCTTTTCAGCTTTACAGTCTATCGTACAAACCTTCAGATACTCTTTGAATGTACCATATTTAGTTTCCAGTTCTTTGAACTTTGGAAGTTCTTTATTTTGGTATTTTGGATTTTCAGGTTGTTCAAGATATTGAGTAAATCCTCCTTTAAACTGGGCTTGGTGTCCTTCCTTTTCTTTTAAGGAAGCGGTATTGATGTATCGACCCGACTTCTTTACAATGAATTCGTTACAACCAAGGACTTTAGACCAGTTGCGAGCCGTGTCTACTTGATGCTCGTTATGCCGAAACACAAGAAATGTCCACTTTGAGTCTCCCCCTGCTTCATTGAACGCGACAATATTCTCTTCAAGGTTTTCCCATTTCACTCCTTGTCGATACAGGTGATTCGTTTCGTGTAATCCGTCCACGGAGAAGTTGACCTCTGAATAGTCAGCGAGTTCTGCCCACCACTCAGGCTTTCGGGCTCCTCCATTTGTTGTAGTCAGGATACGAAGGTTAGGATTGCTGTCTTTTATCCACTTGTAAATATCAATAAGCTCTTCGCACATATGCGGGTCGCCATGGTTTCCACACGAATAAAAGAGTTTCAGGGTTTTAAAAAATTCAGGATTAAATGATTCTTTGAATTCTGATAATTTCCAATGAGCATTTGTGAGGTGGTGGTTCACTTCGCCACCATTTTGGTTTCTGTCACACATAGGACAGTGGGCATTGCAAGCTTGGGATGGTTCCCAATGGACCGTTTTTATGTTACGATACTCCACATTTCCTCATCATATTTCATTATTTCTTTCGTTCCCACTTTCCACAGGGGAGTCACGGTCATATCAAGTTCAGGATATCCTTTGAACCTATTCAAGAAATTTTTCACTTGGTTAAATCTGCCTGGGTGTAACATACATTTGAAGCGTATTGATTTTTTGTTGTCACCTCTGTTCCGAAGAAACTGTTCAAGCTTTTGAAAGTAAGATTCTCCGACAAATTCAAAATGAATACTGACTGAGAGATGAGAATACCTATTAAGGTGAGCCAGATAACTAGCCGATTTTGTTCCATTTGTTGATGTTGAAATTCTTGAGTATGGGTTGTTACCCTTCAACCACTTGATAAAATCAATGTATTTTTTGTTGAGGGTAGGTTCTCCCCCTGAAATATTTATCGTATGAACATTTCGGGGATTGACAATTCTCCATGCCTGTTTGTATTTTTCAATGTCTATTGAATGTTCGTAGGTATGGTTTTCAGGTTCACAGTAAGAACAGGAGAAGTTGCATTTCTTTTCAGTGTAGAAATTAACGTTGACCTTGTTTTCATTATCTATTGCTAGAAGTTCTTCGCCTCTGTATGGCTCTATTTTGACTACTTTGTCTTTGATAAGTTTCAGGTGGTCTTCCGTCTTCCCTTTTCTCATCTCAATGTCGTTTCCACAGAAACAGTTTGTGTTAGGACAGATAACTTCTTCTACTGGTTCAAAATCATCAATACTTTGTTCCTCTGGAAACCCACATACTGTTTGACGGACTGTCCACTTTTGGACATCTATTACGTATTGATTTGGCTGACATATCCAACCTTTGAAGTTTGTATTCTGTTTTAACTGACTAACAGAAGGTACAATCTTTATTCCTTGGGGTGTTAGGACACGGAGCATTTTTTCTCACATAAAGGGGTCCACTTATTCAAAAGGCTTTCTTCATAAGGTTGTCTAGGAGAGATACCTTCAAGTAAAAAATGACAACAGGGGAAAATTTTGCCATCTACATCAACTTCTATCTCTAACCATTTTCGTCCGTCCGTCATGGGACATCTAATATAACTTTTGGGGTTTTGTATGGCCACGGATAGTCTTCCTCAATTTTATTTTCGTTAAATGTTCGTTCTATTTCATCGTATGGTAAGACCTCATCTCTGTCTCTATTTTCTCTCAGGTGTAGTTTGAGGTTTTTATTTTCCCAAGTTATTCGAATTGCTTCTGGTATCATTTTCAGATTCCAAGAGAACAGGGTGAACTCCCAGACAGTCAAACCTTCCTTGGAAGTCTCTTTCATATTATGGATGGCCTTTGCGTTATCCACGCCTATTCTGTATTTATCTTCCCCTATTCCGTCAATACCAAAATGAAACTTGATAGGATAAGTCTTCATCATTCTGCGATACCAAGAAGACTTTCTTATTCCGCCGTTTGTATGAACCTCAATATTTGAACATTGGTCAAAAAACTTTTCAATGTTTGGGTGCATTAAAGCATCACCACGCTCTCCACAGAATTTCTGTATGGTTCCAAGAGAAATAAAAGTATCTGCGTGTTTTAGTTCAGGTGGTCGTATAGTTCTAGCACAAGTGGGACACTTCGCGTTACAATAGGTTGTTATTTCGTAGTTAACTTTCATGTACACGACCTATCAGCATAAACCTATTATAGGTTTGCATATTTCTCGTGCCGGTATAATACAGTGTTCCAAGTTCTTGTTGTTCTACTAATTTCATCATATCCTCTACACAGTGAGTATGATCTTTTCCGTCATAGTAATCGTTTGACATAATGATGACGAGAGGGTTTCCCTTAAAGAAGTTTCTTCTCTGCATAATGTGGGGCATGTGTTCACCAGAGGTATTGATGATAACCTGTCTTCGCCTCACATCTGAACGAGAGAACCAGTCACCGAACTGGTGAACTGGGTAGTCGTAAGGAAACTGATTTTTATACTGTGCCATGACCGAGTGAGTCAGTTCGTCTTTGTCATACAGGTCAACTTGTTTGATGTTTGGAAAAGCGAAATGAATAAATTCCATCAGTGGCCATCCAAACCAAGACCCAACAACCTCAATGTGACAGGATTCAGTGGAGTCAAATTTAGAACCTAGTTTGCATATCTCGTCAACCATCCACATCTTGGATTGAAATTGTCCATCAGAAAGTGAGTCTGACCAAGACTGGTGATAATGGTTTGAGAGATGACCTCCTACCCATCTTCCTGTCTGTTCATATTTCGTAGCTCTCTGGAGTTTGGTAACAGTTGCCATTTCTTCTCTCATCTGTGAGAGAAGGTCCTCGCGCTTTCGGTAGTCATGTATTTCTAACAAAGAGTTCTCCGTCTTTATTGTATCCATAGCGTTTATAGTAATCATTAAAGTCTTGTTTCCAAAGCTTATCCGTTTCGTTTATGTAAACTAAGAAACGGTTGTAGTCGTTGTAAGGCGTCTTTTTGTATAACACATATTCCTCTATGTAAGAAACCCATCTGGCTGCCGACCAGTTATGTTTTACCAGTTCCTCAGTCCTTTTGATTTCACTTTCGATTTCACGTTTGAAGTCGTGCATAAGAACGGCTGGGTCCAACCATCTTGGTGTTTGAACAATAGAAGCGTTGTATCCTGTGACAAGGTGTTCTAAGGAAAGGAAGTCTTCCCAGACATTGTAGAAGTCAAGCATCTGGTATACCGAAGTTGTACAGGTAGGTTCAATGTATCCAAGCTTTCCATAACTAACGAACTCTTCCAAGTTGGAAACCATTTTGTCCCAGTTTCCATCACGGAAGTATGAGTAAATGTTTCTTCCAGCATCAAGTGAAATTGTAATGGTTGTTTCACCAAAAGGTTGTAATAAAGTATGTAGGGTTTTTACATCAAAGTCTGCGTTGAAGTTCGTATGAAAAGATATTCTCAAATCCTTGTTGGGGTGTTTTGCCAACAACTCTAGACAAGGGAAAAACTGTTTTTGATAAGTAACCTCTCCACCTGCAAAATCGACCATTTCAAGATATGGAAAGTTTTCATTCAGGTCTTCCACTATCTCAACCATCTGACTCATTGACAGTTGCATCTTGGTATTATCAGATGGTCCGTTCCTATGCATCGTTCCTAGTAAAGGACTTAGTCCCATAGCTTGAGCTTCAAACGTAGGTTCGTATTTACTCAGCTTTCGTTCCCATCCTGAACTGTAAACCTCAGAACAATGGAGACAGGCCATATTACAGGAGTTTGAAAATCGAAGTTCAACGTGACGAAGGTTGTCATCTTTCCATTCCCAATCCTCTCTCATAGAGGGGTGACCTATTTCCTCTGACTCTTTACACAGGTGACACCCTTTTGGCCAATGTCCTCTTTTTAGTTTTGCCCGAAGGGCACGGAACTCTCTACTGTGAAACAGGGTAGACGGTTTTACATCTCCAAACTTTTTGAGCTGGTCTGACTGTCTAGGACAGCAAGTTGCCCAGCCGTTTTTGTAGTTGAGTCCTGAGCTTGCGTAAAAACAATTCACTTGCTATACCATTGCAACCATTCCAAGTCAGGAAAGATTTCCAGAAATTTCAGGTCACGATTTTCTGCCACCGTAAAACACCATTCTGCCGTTTCAGGAAGCCGTTCGCTCCAGTCCTCGCTGTTCATAAAGTTGACTAGACCTTTAAGTCGATTTATCCCATAAGGTTCTTTGAGCCATTTTGTTTTTGAAACAGGGATATTGAATTTGTCAAAGTTGTCTTCCAACCAAGGGTAGAACTCTTCAAACTTATATTCCACTTCCATCTTGAACCATTTTGGTAACGCTTTGACATTGAGTTGGGGTGGCCAGTAGGCCAAATGCATATCAAGAGTCCCAGACCCAGCAGGGTATTTGTTAAAAAGATTCCAGTTGTTTTCAAGTTTCCATTGTATCATGTCTGGAAGATAGAAGATATTAAGTAGGGTAATACAGACAGCAGAAGTGAGACGCAAATTGCCATGAGGGTAATTGTCCATCTTTCTGAGTTGAGATTTAACCTTTCTCCAAGGAGACGGCCACCTAATAAAATGGTTGATATCCCCAATAGAGTCCAACGAGAAATGAAAGATGACATTCTTGAAATGTTTCCATAGGTCAAATAAATGAGTATCCCAATCCAGGCCGTTAGAATTGTAGCGTAGTTCAATGTTTGAAGCATGACCCTGTTCGATAAGTTCCTGTAGAATTTCATAATGTTCTTTCATTATTAGCGACTCACCTCCAGCCCAGTATAACTGTTTAAGGTAAGGATATTGTGTCCTCAGTTCATCAAAGAATGCAGGGTTCTTTTTATGCCAAGCATATGACCCGCCAGCCCATGCTAGTTTCCCAGAGTCCTTTTCCCACTCTTCAGATTTTCTCAGTCGAGGGTTTTTCAGTCGTGGATAAATGTCTCGATACTCCTTCACCCATGTTGAAGAATCGTGTGGGGAGCACATAACGCAAGCCAACTGGCACTTGCTTCCTAGACGAAGGTCAACGTATCGGACACGAGGAGGGACTGTCCCAGTGTCAGGGTTGTATCCTTCCATTATTTCTTCTAAACCAATTTCATCAATCCATTTCGATGATTCCCATTGTCTTTTAGAACGGTGACCCGAGCTTTCTTCTTTGAAACATTTTAGGCAGGATGGCGGCATTTCGCCAGCCATCATCATTTTACGGACACCTCGCATGTATTTATTATTCCACGCTTCTACCAGAGGAGTATGTGCAAGGTTGGCAGGTTTCCCATCATCGTTCCTTACGACTCCTGCTTCACTGACTGTTTTTACAGTGGAGTCTTTGTCCTGTATCCCAGATGCATTGGCAGTACAACAAACTCTTACGTGTCCGTTTGGTCTGGT
>Ga0098052_1002587_pt1 | contig 10902 bp, 11 predicted proteins | sample 15_taG_FD_81591 | JGI IMG/M metagenome (GOLD analysis project Ga0098052, IMG submission 81591) | Marine viral communities from the Subarctic Pacific Ocean - 15_ETSP_OMZ_AT15312 metaG | ecosystem: Environmental > Aquatic > Marine > Oceanic | place: Pacific Ocean | collected 2015-01-18 | reverse complement strand
CACAACATCTTAGGGACATCACGCCTTACAGATTGGATTATCTCTGCAATTAATTAGTTCAGTGCTAGACTGCCGTCCGCCTAATGACTTATGAAGCCAACCTGACCTTTCATCACAAACTATACGCCTTGCGAGCAATATAGCACCCTAGTATTTCAAGGGTCTAGTGTTCTATGGTCCAACCGTTTAGAGACTAATGCGTTATCTTTATTTAAGGTTAGCTTCCAGCGGAGTTAAATCCACAGGAGCCATCTTTTTAGAGATACTGGAAGGGGTGAAATGTCTGCTCTAAATTGTAGCTTACTCTCTTTCGAGAATCTATACTACGAGACATCTCTATGTCCTCCGTTAAAAGGTTACATGGTACAAATACCCACATGACAACCATTACTGGTAAGTCTAGGATACTCTACTGAACACAAGGTTTATTAGTTAACGTACTAATATAACTCATATTCTATGCATTCCCTTATTGTAGTTTCCTACTCACTCGGCTATTCCAAACCTCGATACAATACCAACGCCTGCTCAAAGAGACTTAACGCGGCACCATATAATATGCACTTGCATACACAAACACCCTAAGATGTCGCTTACTAATCCCATCACTGAGAACTTTCAACTTTATATCTATTTCTAGATTTATCTGACGAGCATATACACCCGAACAGTAATATGGACTGTTAACCAAAACTTGGCTGAGTTTAATGACATCCCAGGTCAAAACACTTTATCCTTTGACTTTAGCCATAGGATACAAATCCTTACATTGTTCAAGACTTGCTGACATAAATACTACTTGTCGAGTACAGTCTATTACAACACACCAGATTGTTTCATCTTGTTTTACATCATAAGCTACTCGTATAGACATAGTTCCTCCTTTGGTATGTGAGAGAAAAAGGCAAGACATTCCTAGCCATTGCGTATCGGAATCCCTATATCAAATATATCCGTAACTAGTTATCCATCTAATGATGAAACGACCTTGCCAGTACTAAGTAAAATTTTGATTAAATACAGAATTTATCTGAATATATCTCTTTTGTTATCCTGTCCGCACATCTAATAACACGACATTTATCAGTAATCATTGGATGATTCTTCATGGCTTGTAATACCATATGAGGCACAAGAATAATATCAATATCATCATCATGCATCAATGGGTACAATGCTTCACGAACATTCTTTGGCACATTTATCTTCAATTCAATATCAACCCATGCACCTACTTGAAATTCTTCAGGATTATGATGTTCTATCTCTTCAATATCAAGTTTCATTTCATTTGCCCATTTATCATCACAGGCTGGTAATATCTCACCAGTAGTAAAATTAAATGGATGAGGCGATGAAAAATTACATATCCTTATTCCATTGTTTAATGTTATAACTTGTGATTCCATATTGTTCCTCCATATAGTTTATAAAAATATTGATTTTAGAGTCTTTATTCTGACTAAATAGGACAGTGTTGTGGGGCACAAGCCTTTGTACTAATACATCACTATCCGTGTAGCAATATACTTTCCGCATCTGTACGGTACAGACATCTCCTATGTTATCCCACAACCAACCGAACGTGGCTATAAGTGTTTGACGACTTCAGACCACAGATATATTATGCGACCATAATAATCTCTAGAATTCATTTAACACTTAGATATCTACTCGTGATAGACAAATAAGGTAAATCACAAACCCCATCGTACCTCAAAAGAGACTACTTGGAATTCCTTGTGAATGTGAGTTCTCCCGAACGCTCTAAGCCTAACACCTGTTTATACTCGCTCAGACGAGTGTTGATATATGTATATATGTATATTGTATAGTATAAGTTACCTATATATAATAAGATAATAATAATCACATAAATAATAAAAAAGAAAAGGGGAAAAACTAATCCCCTAATCTTTAATCATATTTAAGACTATACTCTCGTCTTGTAAAGGTTCTTCTCCCTTTGAATGTTCATGATTGTCTTAGCAGCCATTTCAGTCATGTTATGTGTTTCTGGACCATATCTCCCACTGATCTGTACAAGCTTGACTCCTTCCTTCGCTACCTGATTAGATAGGGCTGTAAGGTTGTCTTCATAAGCCTTGTCCTTATTAGACCTAAGGTCTACTATTGACGTATCGACCGTTACATCCTCTTCCTGTGGTGGAAGTAGACTAGTTACTATACCAGCCAGTTTATCGAGATTCTTAGTGACTGAGCCTATCTGCTGTGAGACAGACTGACTAAAGGACTCGAAATCCTTTGATTTGACATTCTTGCCAGTTAAACCCATGGTTTACTCCTTTATTAATTATAATTAACAAAAATACTAACCATAATAACTAAAACAAAAATAACGAAAATTCGTTATGCAAAATCCCCTGATAAGGGGTATCAACTTGAAATAAGAGTGTACTGCATTTTGATGCAATTTTTAAATCATCCTTCTTTTTTTTATTTTTTTTTTTTATATTCTCATACTCTCATTTGACATTTACCTTAAGTTCAAGGTGGGAGGATGGGATGTAAGCTTAAATTATAACAACTAATGAATTAAAAAAGAACTAGGGGCTGTAGAGGTTGTGGCTGGGTTTAAAGTTCTATTCAACTGTAATATTTTTTTAGTATATTCTAGGTATGGCTAAGGTAATTGAAGAATTAATGTATATGTCAGAAAAGGGGCAAGAATATGTATTGTCTCGGTTTAATGATAAGCATTGCCCAATAGAGCTAGATGGTGTAACATATATGATACCAAAGGCTGTTAATCAACTTATCAAAGACTTAATCCAGCAAAATACTAATGAGAGAATACAGGATAAATAAAATCCCATATACTGTATTTGATAACATTAATGAAGCCCCTCTTGATATAAGAGCAAAGATTGTTGACGATTGGAAAACTTCTGAAATAGGTGATTGGGTCACTGCTGATGATGGTTCTGTCATGGAGGTTCTTCGTAAGGGTGAAATGGGTAGGACAAAGGGGAAGGATAGAGTCCGATATAATATAGGTACTTGCACAGGGACATACCCTTGTGTGGCAGGTGCTAAGTTCTCCAGTGAAAAAATGGATAATATTTATTCTTTTGGTGGGAAGTTTTCTATAGATTATATACTAGACAGAGACAAATTAACGAAAAAAGAAGAAATGTTTGTTAGTTTTTTAGTAACTGGTATGCCCATGCAAGAAGCATATTTAAAAGCATTTCCGACCAATGACGAAGGTTACGCATTAAGTGCAGCTAAGATTTTAACATCAACAGAGAGAGTAAAAACTGCTATGAAGAAAGAATTAGAACCAGTAATGGAAGAATTGGGAATTACCCCAGAATATGTATTAGGCACTATTAAAATAATGGCAGATGACGCAGAGAGAGATGATACTAGGTTGAAGGCTCTTATGAAACTATCTGATATACTAGACCTAGAAGATAAAAGTAGTACAAAAGTTACTCAACTAACAGGGGCTGTTTTTAAAGGATTTTCCGATAAACAATTAGAAGATATTAAAAGACCTTTGCTTGATGTTGGGGTGTCTGATGGGAAATAATAAAAATAATGATGATGCTTCATCAGCCCCCAGACTTAGAAAATCAAAACCTAGATTTAAAGAAAAGGTTGAATCATTCCTTACTGGATTATCAGAGAAAAATTCATTATTAGATAAATTATATTATTCGTCTGAGGAAAGTTTTGATGATGCTACTGGATATGATGATGGCACTAAACAATTCTTTATGAAAGATAATGACGGAGAACATATCCCTATCAAGATGGAAGGGTTAAAAGAATTATGGAAACAATCTGGTAAGCCAGATATTGGTAGTGGAGCATTTGAGAATAGGGCATTTTATATGCCAGCAGCGAAAAGAAATTTATTGTTTAAACTATTTGGTCGTGATTATATTAATGCTGGTGACCATTTTGGTGTTGGGGCAGATAAGAATGATATTATCTCAGAACTTGCTCACGGGCTAAGATACCAAGACCCAAAAGAACACGGATACAAAAGTAGGCGAGATATGTTAAGAGAATCTGATAAGTTGAGAGAACAAGTTCCACTTGGAGGTCAGGCAGATAGAGATTTATATCATACCGAAGGTAATGAAGAGCATAGTACACATTCGGTTACAGAACCAATTATGAGAGATTGGTTAAAGGATAATTTTTCATACTCCGAAAAAAGTGAAAAAGAGATTAGGGATTTAAAAGCTAGAAATCTTAGAGGTGGAAAAGAATTTATTAATGAGGATGGAAGTCCATCTACTGTCAGAATGAGAAATGAGAAAATAGAGGATGAATGGGTTGCATTCCCTACTTTATTTCATAATGAGAAAGATGGTTGGCTGGATTTGGGGAAAGATGAACAGGTATGGGATGCATATGAATATGCAAAAAATGAGGATGAGGTATTTTATTTTGGAGATGATTCAACTGCTGCATCTAATTTTGCTCATGGAGATTGGAAGCCAACAATGGAAGAAAAGTTTATTAATTCAATAAAAGACTAATCATCGGAGGAAAGAGATGAGTCCTAATGATAAAATTGTAGATGAGTTAAGGAAGGATGATGAAGGGAATATAATAGGATGTCCTAGATGTGGTGCTAGGAATCTAAGAAAAGATGGTTGGTCTTATTATAAAGAAAGTAAAAAACAGCAATGGGCTTGTAATTCTTGTTTTAGAAAAACATTAAAACCAATAATAGTAGAAAAGTCTCCATTCAAAGTTGCTGATAGAGACCCTGAGATGATGCCTATTGAAGACATTATAGGTTTTAGGCAAAAGCAATATAGTCAAAAGAAAAAATCAAAAGAATCTAGAACCTTAGTAGATATCGAGATTCAATCAGATGGACCAATAGGGATTGCTCATTTTGGAGACCCCCATGTAGATGATGATGGAACTGACCTATCGCAAATTATTATGTATATGGATAAATTGAATGACACAGAAGGAATGTACTGTGGGAATTTAGGTGATATACAAAATAACTGGATTGGAAGATTGGCTGCTTTATATGGTCAGCAATCTACTTCTGCAAAAGAATCATGGAGATTATCTGAATATTTTGTCAATAAAGTAAATTGGTTATATCTAGTGGCAGGGAATCATGATGTATGGAGTGGGGATGGAGACCCTCTTGAATTCATTATGAGAGACCATAAGGGGCTATATGAAAGGTGGGGAGCAAGGATGAATCTAAAGTTCCCTAATGGAAAGGAGATAAGAATAAATGCGAGACACACTTTTAAGGGTAATAGTATTTGGAATACTGCTCATGGCGTTGCTCGTGCCGCTCAAACTGGTTGGTCAGACCATGTTCTTACTTGCGGGCATACTCACGTTTCTGGTTATCAGGTAATTAAGAATCCTGCTAGTGGACTCATAAGCCATGCTTTGCAAGTAGCATCATTTAAGATAATGGATAATTACGCAGACAAACTTGGGTTAGATGATAAAAACATCTTTAATTGCCCAGTTACTATTATAGACCCGAGGTACGATGATGATGATAATAGGTTAATTACTACAATCTTTAATCCCCTAGTCGCTTGTGAATATTTAAACTATATTAGAAATAATTTTAAATCAAAAAAATGAAGAAAAGAAATACTTATACTAAGCATGATTTAAGAAGGTCTATACAAGATTTGTATATGAAAACACAAATACTTATGCAAAGACTAACGACATTCGAGACATTATTTAACGAATATATCGCAATGGAAGACAATGAGTCTAAATTTAGAGAGTTTTTAGATAAAAAATATGAAGTAAAGACCGATATAGAGCCTGAAACAGATAATAAGGTTAAAAAACAGAAGAAAACTTGAACACTTTTATATTATAAGCTTAAATTATGGGAGGTTATGGCTAATATAAATTCCCAAAATGTATCAAAAGCAGAAGAACATCTTCTTTTAGCCTACCAAGACTTAATTGCTTTTGGTAAACTATTCCTTCCTGGGGATTTCGGTAAATCAGAATCTCCAGTATTCCATTATGAAATAGCAGATGCATTATTAGAACCCACAACTAAAGCATTAGCCCTTATCCTTCCTAGGAGTTCTGCTAAAACACAATTATTTAAAACATTCTTATTGCATAAAATATTATTTAAGAATCCTGATAAGTTAATGTTTATGGCTTGGGTAAGTGATAACCATAGGAAGTCAATCCTAAATCTCCAATATATTAAACAGCATTTAGAAACAAATGAAAAGATTAAGTATTATTTTGGAGATATTGTTGGTTCAAAGTGGACGGAAACTGATATTGTGACCGCTACAAATGCAAAGTTAATTAGTAGGTCTAATTTGTCAAGTATTCGTGGTGAAAACTATTTGGGGAAAAGATATGATATTGTTGCGTTGGATGATACCGAAAGTGAAACTAATACAGTTACTCTTGACTCAAGAGAGAAAATTAAGAACATTGTTTATAATGGTGTCAAACCTGCTCTTGATGTTGATGGGCGGCTGGTATTTGCTGGGACTCCTGTTCATTTTGATAGTTTATGTCAAAACATTTTAGATGGTTATCAGAAAGCAAAGAATAAAGATGATTATACTTGGGATGTAATTCATTATAAATCTACTCAGCCAGAGATGGATGGTGGCGTATTATGGAATTCTTATATGCCAAGAGAAAAACTTAATAGGATTAAGAAGGAATACCAGCAGGCTGGAAGGATACATGGGTATTATCAAGAATATGAATTAGAGGTACAAAACGAAGAAGAGGCTGTGTGGGGAAGAAAGTATATAAAATATCACGATGCCTTTTATACTCACGAAGATGGAATGAATTTCATAGTTATAGACGGAGAGAAAATTCCAGTAAATACATTCTCTGGTTGTGACCCTGCTACAGACATAAACACGAAAACATCTGATTTTAGCGTAATAATGACAGTTGCAATCACACCAGAGAATCATTGTTATGTTTTAGAGTATGAGAGACATAGGAGTATCCCAACAATTGCTCAGAGAGATTCTGATGATAATATCTTAGGAAAGAAGGGAGTAATTGATTATATAATGGATATGCATGAAAAATATCATTGTTTAAGCAGTACCGTAGAGGATGTTGCTATGAATAGAAGCGTATTCCAATCGCTTAATGATAGACGAAGAATTACAAATAAATTTGATATTGCTGTCATTGCTGAGAAACCTGGGGGGAGAGAAAAGCGTAATAAGATTTATTCTGGGTTGTCTGGTAGGTTTAGTAGTGGAGGTATTTATATAAGAGAAAGTATGTTTGATTTAGTCCATGAGATAACAACCTTTGGACCAAAGATGGCTCATGATGATACAATTGAAACATTATTTTATGCTACTTTACACGCCTTCCCCCCAAGTGTAAAGAGTAAAGAAACTAAGGGCGGGATAAGACAATGGTTTAAGCCAAAACCTAAAGCTAAAAATTGGATAACTGCATAAAAAGGAAATAGATATGCCAGAATACGAAAGATACGAAGGCGAGAGCCAAGAAGAGTTTGATGCTAGAATGCAAGCAAAAGCAAAAGCGCATCATGAAAGAAATTCTAGAGAAAGCGATAAGGATAGAGAGTTGGGTTATGTAAATGTTGACCGAATGTACGCTGATGCAAGGGAAGTCAATGATGCATATAAGAGTCAATTACCAGAGAGTGCTAGAAAAGCCGTGGCACATATAGATAGAAAGCGAATTGAACAAAGGAATAGGGAAGAGCATCCAGAATGGGCTAGTCGTGGTGCTGAGTCAGATAGAAAACGTAATCAGAGTGCATCAAATTATATGTGGAATGAAGGTCATGATGTTCATAGGGAACAACTTCATTATATTATTGATAATTTAGATGAAAAAGCAGAATTGGGTGAAATTATAGACTTTGAAGATGGAAGAAATCAAGCTGGTTTATATGTCGCTAGAACCAAGGATGGGTTGAAGTTTGTATTAGGTGAAACAGATAGATATAGTGGGTATGGCAAAAGTGGTAATCCTAATTATGAAACAAAATCTGGTGCTAAATATGGAAGTGCAAAAGGTCGTGTTGATTCTGGTAATTTCATATCTTATGAAGACGCTTATAAAATTTATAGAGATGAAGCCAAAAGAAAAGAGCCTGGATTGTCTGAAAAGATTATAAGGCATTTATCAAATTATGGAGCAGATAAACTTGGGCTAGGTGACGACTAATGGCAAAAATTAAAGCATCCGACAGGATAAGAGCATTATTTAACTCAGCAAATTCATCAACAAGATGGCAGTGGAAAAAGGTTAATCAAAAAGGGTATGAATATTCTAATGATAACCAATTATCTAGTAATGATAAAAAAGACCTCGAAGAGCAGGGGATGCCTACATTTACAATTAATAGGATTAGCCCAGTTGTTGAAATGCTTAATTTCTATGCAACTGCTAATAATCCAAGATGGCAGGCTATAGGAAAGGAAGGAAGTGATACTGATGTAGCAGCTGTCTTTAGTGATTTAGCTGAATATGTATGGCAATTATCTGATGGTGACACAATGTATTCTAATGTTATAAATAATTGCATTACTAAATCCCTAGGGTATATGCTTGTAGACATTGATGCAGATATGGATAATGGCATGGGTGAAGTTGTAATTAAACAACCTGAGCCTTTCGATGTTTATGTTGACCCAAAGAGTAGAGATATTCTTTTTAGAGATGCTGCCTTTATTCTTATTAGAAAAATTCTTCCTAAAAGCCATCTTGTAAAACTATTTCCAGAATATGAGAAGAAAATTAAAAAGGCTTCTAGTGAGCATATGGCTTATGACTCTGCTTCTTTTCGTTCTCAAGATGGAGAGACTCATGATTTCTACCATGACGATAATGATATTACTGCTATAGACCCACAGGAAGGATACGAAGAAGAGGTTCAGGAGTATTTTGAATTATATGAAAGAGTTAAAGTCCCTTTTGTAAATGTGTTTTACAGAATGATGCCTAATGAAGAACAGCTAGAGCAAATCAAGCAGCAAGTTCAGGTCAAGATGCAAGAAATGTCTGAGGAGATGCAAGTTTCATTGATGGAGCAACAGCAACAAATGGAAGAGGCTGTTCAAAAGGGTGAAATGCTACCAGAAAGATTTCAACTTGAAATGAAAAAAGCAACCGAGCAAATGCAACAACAATTGCAGTCTGCTGAGCAACAATATATGTCTCAACTTCAACAAGAAGCATCTAAAGTGGAGAATAAAGTAGTTAGTGAAAAAGAATTTAAATTAATGCAAAAAGATAAAGTTTTCTCTTCTATGATTGTTGACTTTGCTAAATTTCATGATACTAGATTAAAACAAACTTGTGTAGTGGGTGATACATTTCTTTATGAGAAAATTTATCCAGAAATGGTTAAAGACTATCCTGTTATCCCATATCATTTCAAGTGGACTGGTACTCCAATGCCAATGTCAGCAGTTTCCCCCTTAATAGGGAAGCAAACTGAAATAAATAAATCTCATCAAATTATGGTACACAATGCATCATTAGGTTCGTCTTTAAGATGGATATATGATGAAGGTTCTATAGATACTGAGATTTGGGAAAAATATTCAAGCAGTCCTGGGGCATTATTGCCAAAAAGACAGGGTCAAGAAGCACCAGTCCCAGTACAACCCATGCCATTATCAAATGCTTTTTTTACTATGGTTCAGGAAGGAAAGCAGGATATGGAATATTTATCTGGTATCTATTCATCTATGCAAGGGAATACCGAGCAGCAACATGAGACATTTCGTGGAATGTTAGCTATGGATGAATATGGTACAAGAAGAGTAAAGCAGTGGATGAAGCATAGTATAGAACCAGCTCTTAGGCAAACTGGAAGAGTTATTATGCAATTTTGCCAAGCAACATACTCTGCTAATAAAAGATTTAGAATTATACAACCAAGTGCATTACAGGAGGAGAGAGAACAGGAAATCAATATCCCAATATATAATGATATGGGGCATGCAATTGGAAAGTCTATGGATGTTCAAGCAATGAAAGCAGATATTACTGTTGTTGCTGGCTCTACTTTACCAGTTAATAGATGGGCTTATTTAGCAGAATTAAAAGAACTATTGCAATTTGGTGTTGTAGATGATATTGCAGTATTGGCTGAGACTGATGTAAAGAATAAAGAACAAATAGCCCAGAGGAAATCTCAATTAGCTCAGATGCAAGGACAATTACAGCAGGTACAAGAGGCACTTAAAGATAAGGAAGGAACTATTGAAACTCTTGAAAGGCAATTAGTACAAGCTGGAATTAAAGGCAAGGTCATGCAGGCTGAAGTAGAAATCAATAAAAAGAAGCAAGAAGTCAAGGGAGGAATGGATAAGCAATATGTCCAAACTGAAGGAGAACAAAAGCTTCTTAGAAGTGTCATGAAAAATGAAGCGCAGACCAAGGCTAAGGAATATGGACTAGCTGTAGACATGGCAAAAAATGATTTGCAGAATGAAAAAAAAGAATAGTAAATTAATTCAACTTAAAAAGGGCAAATAAATGTTAGAAAATAATCCTAACATCGACAACTCTGATTTGGGTGAGACAGACGTAATTGAACAACAATCTCCTGCCGAAGCCAAAAACGACTCCGATGTTAATGAATTTTTTGATGCACTCGATAAAGAAGTTAATGATATTACTTACGAAGACGTAAATAATGTAACCGAACAGGCAACCCAACAAGTTCAAGCTGACCCCCCAATGGCAACTCAGCAACAAGAACAATATGTTGGCTCCGATGATAATACGGTTCAGTCAGATGGTAACACAGACTGGAAAAAGCGTTATCAGGATAGTAGTAGGGAAGCACAAAAGTTAAACGAGCAGTATAAGCAAGTTGAACCTTTTATCCCTATACTAGACACAATGAAGAATGATAGTGGT
>Ga0098052_1002584_pt1 | contig 10906 bp, 12 predicted proteins | sample 15_taG_FD_81591 | JGI IMG/M metagenome (GOLD analysis project Ga0098052, IMG submission 81591) | Marine viral communities from the Subarctic Pacific Ocean - 15_ETSP_OMZ_AT15312 metaG | ecosystem: Environmental > Aquatic > Marine > Oceanic | place: Pacific Ocean | collected 2015-01-18 | reverse complement strand
TAATAAGCTCATGTCTGGTCAACTTGGTATGCCCAAGCTTCGCTGGACTCTTAAGAAGCTCAAAGAAGAAGCCGAAGCGACCAACCTTCGGTGGTCAGAGAAGCTCGGGATACCTCCGTCGAAGGCATTGACGTGCTGTAAGCCCTCAGGAACTACGAGTCTTGTGGCTGGCACGGCTTCTGGATTACATCCTAGGTATTCACAATACTACGCACGCCGTGTACGTATTGATATTACCGATCCAATCTGTCAGTTTATGATAGACAACGGTATTCCCAACGAGCCTTGCTTAGCGAATCCAGATAAGACTATAATCTTTTCCTTCCCTATCAAGTCTCCGATGGACTGTGTTACCCAAGCAGATCTCAACCCCTTAGATCACCTCGATCTCTGGCTTGAGTATCAAAAGCATTGGTGTGATCATAAGCCAAGTATCACTGTATCATATACTGATAAAGACTTCATGGCGATTGGGGACTGGGTCTGGAAGAATTGGGATTATATCTCAGGCGTTTCCTTTCTACCTTATGATGATAATATATATGACCAAGCTCCTTTCGAAGCCTTAACTGAGTACGAGTATGATACTCTCGTCTTAGAGATGCCTCTCGATTTGCCTTGGGATAAACTAACTCAGTATGAGACAGAAGATCATACTACTGGTTCACAAGAACTCGCGTGCCACGGGGGTGCGTGCGAGGTCGTAGACTTAACGGAGAATGCTAATGTCACAACATAGTTTAGAAAATATTGAGCGTAAAGTTAGACTGAACGCCACGGTAACCCCGCCTGAGATGTTGTTGGTTATCAAGGGACTCATGAGTAAGATGGATTCTTTAGAGGAGAAGCTTAGTGGACTGGAAACAACTACCGATACTGGACAAAGATCTAGTGACGTATCTGAGGACTAAGTTCCCTCCTGTAGATTACAAAGACACAGCTACGAGTGAAGAACTAGCTAGGTTACTAGCGGTTCACTCTGGTTGTTTGGAAGTTATATGGGCTATAGAGTCTGTTATAAGTATGCAGAAGAAAGCGAGGTAATCTATGGGTGGTTTTATTGAAGACGTTTTTGGAGGAGCCCTAGATATCGTAGATGATGTCCTTGGAACTGAGTTTGGTCCCGAGGAACAAGAAATTGATATAAGAAATCAGTTAAAAGCAGAGCAAGAAAAACTTAAGGCTCAGCTTAACTCAGCTGATGCCAAAGAACGCTTGGCGGCGGAGGCTCGCATGAAAGAGTTGCAATCATCTAGCGATAAAGAGATTGCTTCAATAAAAAGAAACGCAATGAGATCAAAGAACAAGCAGGATCAGAAGCATGCAACAGCTATGGCCAACCTTGAGACAAAGGAAGCTCCTAAGTTCGATAAGAAAAAATTCATTGCAGATCGCAAGAGGGCTATTGCACGGGGTCCTATACAACCTACTCGTAATCCAACTAATCAAACTAGACCGGGATCTGTTATTAAACCCAGAACTACCTCAGAGAGGAGGCCACAATGAGAAGACACCCACTATTCTTTGGTGGTCCGGATATGCCTGCGGGTATGTCGGCAGACGAACGACAAAACTTGTTATCTTTTGAGAATGAGTTAGCGGAAGAGCGTGATGCAAAGGCAAGAGACTTCCAACTGGCAGCAGAAAAACGCCGAGAAGCTCAAGAACTACAGATCCGTAAGCAAACAGAACTCACAGAAGAACAAAGACTGGCAGAACTTGAGGCAATGGAACAAGCTGGTATTGATGCTGCCCCTTCAGAATATGATGCTAATTTATTAGATCAAGAAAATGCAGTTACAAATATGTGGGCAAGTCTTGGCCAAGGTACTGCTCCTAGTACACCCCAAGAAACTGTTGTCGATAAAAATCCTGATATAAATATAAATAGACCGAGGTAATATATATGTCAACTAATGCAGATAGATTCCGAATACTAGATTCCTTAAGGGTCAGTAAATTAGAGAGATCTAGATATTGCTCTAGCCTTACGATTCCTTCGGTCCTTCCTCCAGAGGGATGGAACGAACAGTCTCAACTACCTCAGCCCTATAGCTCTGTTGCAGCCCGAGGGGTTACTGCTATGGCTTCTAGGATGCTGTCTGCCCTGCTGCCTTTGAATGATGCTCCTTTCTTTAAGTTCGAGCTCTCATCTGGTATGCAGCCAGAGGTAGAAATAGATTCTTATCTCAATAATCTTTCTTATCAGGTATATAATAAGATATCCAGTGGTAATCTTAGAGAATCCATCTACCAAATACTTCAGCATCTTATTGTTGTTGGGGATGTGATGGTGATCTTAGAAGATGACATGAATATCCGCCTGATCCGTATTGATAGATTTGTGGTCCGAAGAAATGTTAGTGGGGAAATAAACGAGGTCATCTATAAAGAATACGAAACTATAGACGAAGATCAAGATGATCAAGATATCCTTTTCTCTTCATCTCTCGATTCTGATAATAAACAAGGATATAAGTCCCTGTATACTCGGCTCACAAAGAATGAAGATGATGTATGGAACTCAGTAACTGAAGATACCGAAGGACAGGTTACGAATTCCGGTGAGTTTACTGTACCGAACTTTATTGTCCTTCGATGGGCCAGCATTGCTGGAGAGAACTATGGTCGAAGTCACTGTGAAGATATGATAGGTGATATCAAAGCCCTTGAAGGCTTCACGGAAGGACTGATCAATGGCATCACTGCCTCGTCTATCTTCTGGATGGCTGTAGACCCAACGGGTATGGCTGAAGTAGATGATATCAACGGCACTCCAACAGGTGGTTGGGTAAGTGCTAGACCAAACGAAATACATGTTGTTTCTCCGGCAACAACTATGAATCCCCAGATCAATCATACCCAGAATGGTGTGAATCTTCTTAGACAGGAAATTGGTAGAGCATTCTTACTTGACTCTGCCAGTATGCCTCAAGGAGAACGAGTGACGGCAACAGCTGTCCGTATGATTGGTCAAGAGTTAGAGCATGTTCTCGGCGGTGCCTTTTCATCCATCGCTAGAGACCTCATGCGACCATTGGTTGCGAGGGTTGTATTCCTTATGACCGCCGATGGAGAAGTAGATCAACGTCTTGAGGAGATGTTCTCTGAGGACGGAGGCCTGATTAATGTTGATATCGTTACAGGTCTCCAAGCCCTTAGTAGAGATTCTGATCTTCATAAACTCATGCAGATGGGTGAGATGGTCAGGAATCTTCCTGAAGCAGCAGCCATGATGTTCCGTTGGGATCAGTATGGCAAAGCTTTGATCACTTCTTTAGGATTTAATTCCGATATCTGGATTAAGTCCGAAGAACAAGTACGAGAAGAGCAGATGAAACTTGCCCAAGCACAGGGGCAAATGCAAAGTGCTCAACAAAATGAAGTTATGATGAACCAAGCTGTGACCGGGGCTGTAGCTCAAGCAGCACAACAGGATATTTCTGACAACGGTGGAGCAGGAATCCAACAAGCTATGCAACAAATGCAAGGAGTACAGTAGATGCCAATCGAACAAGCCCTAAACCTAACAGCGACTCAAGCTAAGTTAAATGGAAAGACAACAGTAGCTAGTAATACAAGTGCAGTACTTGGCACAGCAGCCAATGGGTTAGCCACAGCTACAGTTTCTTCGCAGTCAGTTCCTATTACTTTAGCTGGAGTTAATATCTCTAGTGCTTATACTAATGGAACTGCTGCGGTTGCTGCTACTACTACCCTTACATTTGATGATGATATCGAATCTACAAGTTTGTCAACTGATCCCTATGTACAGTTTACTGATGCTGGAGGACAAACAAGGACTTACTTTGGAGTAACTACGCTTGGGGTCTCCGGCTCAGCTACCTTTACGTTTGATAAAGCTGCCGCTGTGAATACCACCATCACCCTTATTTCTTATATGGATGGGGTAAGTACCACGGTAATCTTCAAGGCTGCTGCTCAAGGTACAACAAACGGTTCCACGTCAGGTGGGTATACCTTGTTTGCTGTAGATGATGCTGACACATCTGGTGCAGCTACTTCTGCTTTCGATGCTGCCGCAAACTTAGTAGCCGCTATCAACTCAGCTAATGGTTTACCAGACTTAGAAGCTTACGCTAATAGGGTATCAGATACGGATGCGACACTTGCTAACGGTAAGGTTTACCTAAAGGCACGAGATGCTGATGACGCTACCAATACGGCAATTGTAACTGCGGGAGATGTAGCTGGTACTTGTACTATAACCATCACAGACTTTACCGAACTAAACAGTACCGATAAGGTAAACCTAATTGCTACTGACGGCACTAACTATGATTTTGTTAATGGTTCCCAGAGCTCTGTGGCAGGAACGTGGGAATCCGCGACATCTAACGAAGTCACAGCAACTAATTTGATGAATGTTATCAATACTTCATCAGGCCCAGCTGGAACTAGGTTTACTGCTACGGTACTCGGGGCTGTGGTGACCGCTACTCAAGCTACGGCTGGGTCAGCAGGTAATACTACAGTTACTCTAACAGATACAGGGACCGCTGGTATGTCGAAGACAGACTTTACTGGCGGTACTCTTTTCGTAGACTCTACCAGTGTCAATCCTCCCGCCGCCTTCACAAGCGGTGTTGATGAGACTGTAGATATTACTAAGAACAAATGGTCTCGTAAAGGTAGTGCAGAGAATGCTGCTGAGTCCCTGAAGGATGCTATTAATGATACGAGTTCAGGTCAAGGCTATACAGATGGCTTGACAGCAACCCGTAGTGGAGCTGTCTTAACTATTGTCCAGGATGTTGCAGGAACTGCGGGAAATACTGCTGTTACTTATAACAAAGAGTTTCAAGAGATTTCTACCGTTCTCCCAAGAGATTTTACAGGAGGAGCAGCAGCAGCTACACCTAGCCTTGGAATTCAGTACTCTACAAATGGTACTGACTGGACTTCTCCTGTTCCCATAGCTGCTGACGTAGCTGCTGACGTGACAGGGATCAAATTATTTACTTTACCTGAGTCAGTAACTTCTTACCCAGCTTATAGATTAACATTTAATTATAATCAAACAACAGCCGGGACCGTTGGCCAACTTACTTTCGTGGGGGCCTATTGAAATGGCTTCTCCTAATGGATTCCAAGAGTATAAAGTACATATTATCCACGAACTAGAAAGAGCTAATAAGGAACTTACTTACATAGACCGCAGGCTTTCAAAGATAGAGAGGAAGCTGACAATATTAGACACGAAAATATATGTTGCTTCCTTCTTCTTCAGTGTTATATTCACCGCTGCATTTAATATTATCGTAGGAAAACTATAGGATGGAAATAGGAAGTCCTTTACATACACTAGATATTATAGGTAGCGAAGCACTTAGTATTCTGAGACTTAATAAAACCGAGTGGATTTCTAAAGGAACGAGAGACCATGTGTTAGCCGTACGTGATGAGATCCTAACCAATCGGGGGTATATTGTACCCGAGGACTGGGATACATCGTGGAATGTACACCTTGGGCCTATCTGGACACCGGCCCGACTAGGTTCAACGGTAATCAAATGCTGGTTATCACCTGAGTATCTACACCCTTCTTCGGGAGATGCTAATGACGTTGCAGAAGCAGAGGATAGATCAGGTAACGAAATCAAGTTCAATAATACTTACGTTGAAGCCAACCAACCACACTTTAGTGCAGAGCTAAATGGGTTTCAGGGTATGGAATTTGATGGATCTAATGATGTTTTATTCAGTAACGATGAGTCTGGAGATGATGAGTTCGATGTAGGGACCGATGATTTCTATTTCATGCTTATGATGCAACATGGGGTTGACACAGGTACACAGAAGTATATCCTATGTAGTGACTACGTCAGGGACTTTACCTTAGCAGCTCGTAGTACTAGTACAAACTTTAACTATAAGTCTTATTATAATCAACAACCTGTAGAATCTAATCAAGCGTCGATTGCTTGGGCTCCCGGAGATTACGGTATTGTTGGTGCGGGTCGAGAAAGCTCCGACCGTACGCTTAGATCCTATACGGATACTTCTACAGGATCTGGTAACCTTTATTCAGGTACGTCTACAGGGAATATGATCAACGCAGCAAAATTCGCTTTAGGAGGCCGTCAACACGCCATTACTGAGGGAGACAGCACAGCAAATTGGAAAGGTGCTATATATGAGTTAATATTCTATCATGGTACTATATCAGAAGATGATCGAGAGAAGATAGAGGGATACTTAGCACATAAATATGCTAAGACAGATCTTTTAGAGTCTGACCATCCTTATAAAACTAACCCACCTAGATCCCAATTACAGGAGTAAACTATGGCTAAGAAGAAACGAAAGAAGGGGAATAAAACGGCTTCTGTTCAAGCACCTCCCGCAAAGGCCAAGAGAGCAAGCAGGGCTACTGCAAAAGCTTCAAGAACAAGTGCTCAGACTAAGACCTATATAGGGCTAAGGTAGACAATGGCTAAAAAAGAAAGAAAAAATTAAGAACTAACGTAACTAAAGTACCCGGAAATGCAGCTCGTAAAGTGCGAGGTGCCGGTAGTACATCAGGTAAGGGAGCCAAAGGCTCCGGCGGCGGTAAATAAAGGAGACCTTAATGTCTAATGAACAAGTTGAACAATCCTCTGACGGGACTCAGCTTAACACAGGAACTTCTAATCCTGAGCCAGCTTCAGTTACTTTTCCTTCAGGAAAGGTTGAAGATGCTCAAGTAGAAGCAGAAAAGAAAGCGTTTAAGACTTATGTAGAAACTTCCGGAGAGAAGGTTCCAGATAACTTCAAGGATGTTGATTCGTGGTTTTCCAGTCTCAAGGAAGCTCAGAGTAATTATACCAAGGGGCAGCAGGAGATGGCTGAGTTGCGTCAGCAGTATGCGGAAACCGCAGGTAACCCAGAAGAGCCCGAACCCGTAGCAGAGACACCAGCTGCGGCAGTAGATCCTCCACTTACTTCAGATTCTCCTCAACTACGTATTCAAGAACAGGTTAAGGAAGACGTTGCCGTTGAGGCTGCTAGTATTGGAGTAGATCAAGAAACATACGAAGCTTGGGGTATGGAGATGGCCTCTACAGGTCAGATTTCAAGTGAAACTAGAGCTGAGATTCAAGGTAAAACAGGTTTCTCAGATAAGATGATTGATGATTACGTGTCTGGCCAGAAGGCTAGGCTACGAGAAAACTTTGTTAAGGCCTCCAGTGTTGTCGGAGGACAAGAACAACTACAACAAATATTCGACTGGGCTGGTAAGAATCTTAGCCCGGAAGATCAACAAATGATAAACATGGGACTTGCGTCCACATCATACGAGGTGACCCTACGAGGATTATCATCTATGTATGAACAAGCTGTGGTATCTCAAAAGGCTGCGGAACCTTCGAAGAATCCCAATCTTGCTACCGTTCCGGCAAGCGAGACTGGTGTACGTCCGTATAGTACTAAGAGAGAATTCACAGCTGAACGAAACGATCCTAAGTTTACAATGGAGCCTAGATATAGGCACATGGTAGAACAAAGAATGTCTATGACAGACTGGAATCATCTACCACAATAAGGGTTTTTGCGGACCCATAGGCAAATGATTAAGTTGACCACGCCTCCCCTTTGGATGAAGGGCAAGGTAATGTCAGAAATAGAACGAGCCATTAGTATTAGACTCCCTCGGGAATAATCGAAAGCTAAGAATTAAATCCGCTTTTAATTAATAGTTTTGAATTTCTTTTTAAGGAGAAATGAAAATGGCAGAAGGACATGTAACTGGAGACAGTTTTGTAGATGCCGGTACTGGACTTACTTATAGAAGTAGTTCCGCTGCATCGGATGGTATATCCGGTAGTAATACTACTGGTGGTAAGCTTTGGCTCCCTATTTGGGCGGGCGAAGTAATTAATGCTTATGATGAGTACAATATGTTTGAGTCCTTAGTCGGGACTAAGACAATTGCTAGCGGTACTACGATGGAATTTCCCATCACAGGCACCGTGTCACTGCATCCCTCGTGGAATGCTGGTGAAGAGCTCATCGGTGGCGAAGATGCAACCGCATCGACTTTCAAAGTGGTTTTAGACAAGCGACCAATGGCCGCTCACTTTGAGATTGATAATGTTGACTTAATGCAGACACAGTGGGAGTTCCGTAGTGAGCTTGCACGACAGGCTGCTATGACTTTAGCTAATGCTAGAGATAAACAATTGTACTCGTACCTTTGTCGTGCAGCGATGACGAGTCAGGTTGCGAGCGATCCTCGCCCGTCTCTTAATCTTGACGATGCTCTGTATGGTAGCGATGATGGAGATGCCCTTAAGTTAAGAGCTTGGGGTTCTTCGGGTGCTGCTGTGGCTGATCGTGCTCTCGGTGCTTTGACAGCTTTGTCAAAGATTGAGAATTACATCGTTTTCCTTCAGGAAAATAACATTCCTTACGGGAATCTATACATGGCAGTAAGCCCAGCTTGCTTCATGGATATTCGAGCACTTGGTGTTGCTCGTACAGCTTCAGAAGCTAGAGATGCTCAGCCAATGTTTGGTGGCGTTGCTCAGGCCGGTGGTCTTGGTGCTCCATTCACACAAAGTCTGGGTGCTATGCACGACGCTCTTGAGTATATGGGTTGTACCATTATCAAGACGAACCACGGTTCGGATCAGCTTCGTGATCAGTACGGTGACGGTACTCCTCGTCTCCTTGGTGAAGCCAAGTATAACTTAGACTTCCGTCTGAGTGAGGATGTCGACACTACGGCACTGACTTACGGTATTCGTGCCGTGATGTGGACTCCCGAGGCTATTGCTGGTCTTCGACTTCAGGGTCTGAAGGTTGATAACGTTGATGATATTCGACGCAACACTTCGTTCACTGTCGCTTCGATGATGGCTGGTACGGGCGTTCTACGTCCTGAGTGTGCAGCTGTAATCCATACTAGGGATGGTGCACATGCCACCGCTGATACCCGAGATGAGATTGCTGCGTTTGCCCATTGTGGACTCGCTATTGGTGAGTACCAACGGGGCTGATCTTGTTCTTGGCTTTGTATAGTTTAACTATACAATTCTCCTCTCCTAGGCCTTCGCGGGTCTAGGAGAGGCTTTACTTTAAACATAGGAGGTTACCATGGGTGTTATATCAAAGCTCGATGCAATTAATCATATGCTTCTGATGGCAGGAGAATCCATGGTAACTGATCTAGAGAACTTAGGCGGTGTAGACACAGGAGTTTGCGAGGGTGTGCTAGAGCGCACCCTCGTAGACTTCCAGTCAAGAGGCCTAGCTAATAATAAATATATTAAGAAGTTTAAGCTTGATGCTGTAGGAGATATTGGCCTAGGCAGTGACATCATATCTGCCGAGCTTGTATCTGATCATACTAACAGTGATGGCTTTAGGATCATTGGTGTAGCTCGTGTAGTTAATGAGGGCGACACAACGGCCAAACTCTTTAACGTGACAGACCAGACCTATTCCAATTGGACTGCTAGTAGCACATACTGGGTAGAGCTTGTTATTAAAGTACCATGGCAAGCAATGGATACTCCTGTCCAGCGAGCTATTATGGCTACTGCTGCTAGACAATACCAGATTATAATGCAGGGTGATGTCGAGGCTGACAAGTACTTGAATGAACTTGAGATCATGTATACCACCCGAGGCAAGTGTGCGGACACGGATGACAAGCGACGGACTATCTTTAGCTCTGGAACTGCGAAGCTTCGTGACATACATAACCGCAACAGTACTACAGATACCTCAAGGTTTAGATACTGGAGGACTTCGAATGGCTAAGACTAGATCTTCTAGAGCAAAGTCATACTTCCCAGTAAAGATACCCATTTACTCCCTAAGCGGAGGAGTTGGTAGGCAGATCCCCAGTAAGAGACTTCCTACTGAGGTAGATGAGCTTATCAATTTCCAATGCACAACGGAATCTTCTCTTACAAAGAGGAATGGTACCGAGGTTGTGGGGAATCTTATCCTAAACCAAACTCCCAATGTAACCTCTTCCGATGCCGAGGATGTATTTTTTCCTCTAGGAAACGGCGATACGTTTTTCTACTGGCAGACTATAGATAACGAGACTAGTAGACTTTATGTTGTATTAGATAAGTCCGTTTATCCCGAACATTATGATGACGTAGCGACAGTTCCTGATGATTTTATCAAGGTTTTCGAGATCGGTCTTTCCGATAATACTATCAACTCACTTGGGGTGGGGAATTTAGATATGGATTCTCTCGCTTATTTACATTATAGTAGTTCTTCAAAACCGATAAGAGAAAGACTGAAGGCTGTAACAATAGGTTCTGCGGTTCTTATTTTGAATACCGATGTTCATGCTGGGTTTACCAGTAGATTGGACGGAACTGATGAGAACAGTGGCGCATGGTGGGCTCCGGGTTCGTTAAAGGATTATGATGGAACAGAACTTACTGGGGAAAATATACATGATATAGCAGGTGCAGACATTAAATACTTAACCAGTGTAGCTGTTGATCATAAGCACAATGCAGAGGTTTGGGTAGAGAGCCAAGACTATACGTATTCACAGCAGGTTATTGCGTCTCAAGATCCTGTATATGATCCACTAGAAGACTCTAGTGTCTATCCTTTTGGAGAATTTAGGGGAGCTACGTGGAGCGAAGGAAGAACCCAAAGAGGGGGCCAGCTTCGGTTTGACTTTACTAGTCCTGTATTAGATTTTGCTTTTTCTGATTCAGATGCTGACGTTGGTAATATGATTTCTTTAATCGGTATACAATCAGATGGAGAGGAGCCTCCTGTAGGCACACCTGTGTCAAAGACTTATTGTTTTACGCAAGGATATGCTACTGGAACTGAACTTGATAGTTTAAATGCTGCTTATGATATTAGAGGTGATAAGGTTGCTGTTAAGAAAATACTTACCGAAGAAGACGATCTAGCT
>Ga0098052_1002583_pt1 | contig 10910 bp, 17 predicted proteins | sample 15_taG_FD_81591 | JGI IMG/M metagenome (GOLD analysis project Ga0098052, IMG submission 81591) | Marine viral communities from the Subarctic Pacific Ocean - 15_ETSP_OMZ_AT15312 metaG | ecosystem: Environmental > Aquatic > Marine > Oceanic | place: Pacific Ocean | collected 2015-01-18 | reverse complement strand
TTAAAGAATTTTCAAGGTCAGATGTTAGGTGCTGGTCTTGGTGTTATGTTCTTTGGTATGGCTATTCAGAGAGCTTTTATGAATATCTGGAAGACTTCTTCTAAGGTGTTCACTGATGTTATGGCTTCCACTACTGACGCTACCAATGGTTTTACTATGCTTGATGGTGCCATGAAGTTTCTTGGTTTTACTGCTGGTCAAGCCTTAGAGCCCTTAGCTATGACTTTAATTCCTTTTATTATGAAGTTGAGTGAATGGATTTCTCTAAATCCTAAGTTGTTTGCTCAGTTTGTTAAGTGGGGTGTTATTATGGGTAGTACTTTGTTTGTTATTGGTCAGTTAGGTTTAGGTATTAACGGCGTTGTCCAGGCAGGTAAGTTGCTTAATAGCCTGACCTTTGCTAAAATGAAAGCAGCCTTTTTAGGGCCTACCTTATGGATTCGTTTATTAATTGTAGCTATTGCTATTACTATTGGTTGGATTATTAAAATGTCTATAGAGATGGGTGGCTTTGGCCAGTTCGCTAAGTCTGTCCTTCGTGGAGTACTACGGTTTATATTCCTTTTAGGGGAAGGCATGGTATGGTTAGGGTCTAAAATTGTTGACGCTCTTATCTGGCCTTTAAACATGTTTATCAAGAGTTTAAACTCTGCTATTCGTATGGCTAACAAGCTCTTAGGTACAAGTATTGGTGAGGTTAAGACCATTCAAACTATTGATATGCAGATTGGTACTGGTATTCTTGACAATTATTTGGAATGGGAGCAAGAAAAACTAGCCCCTAAGAATGGTTATGCTTCAGGTAATGAGGGTGATCCTACTTACTCAGCGCCTGTTATCAACATTGGCACAGCTAACATTCAAACCGATACGGTAGATAGCTTATATGAAACTTTTTTAAGTAATGCGGAGTAAAAAATGGCACAAATATTATTAACACACACTGACGTTAATTCCGGGGACCCTGTTCATGTCACTGGGAAAAACATTAGTATAAACTACAAGAAGGGCAACAGCGGTAGCCCTAACGCTAACTATGATGGTGACTCTGTCCCTGAACGTATCTCTGGTAACGTCGACACTCCTTTAATGGTTATTAAAGGTACTCTTGACGATGCAGTAGCTACTATAGGTGGCAACACGGTTATTACTCAGGCTTTACTGAAGGACTTCTTCGCCGTACCTAATATTGGTAGTGACCCTGTTACTCTAAATATTCAGTATGGGTCGAGTACTCAGTGGAAGAGTTTCCAGAAAGTATCTAGCGTTCGTGTCGATGAGATTCCAGTTACTCTGGCTTCATTATCTATTAATCTAGACGCTAATGACACTATTAACGCTCGTAAACCTTCCTTCACTTTAACTTTAGAAGAGGTTAAACAGGACTAAAAATGACTACTGTTTACTGGAGACTTGAACATTACCCTTATACTAACGGGTCATATCCTACATCAACAGTGTTAACCACTTACCGTGATGTTAAGATAGCTACTGCTATTGGTGATAGTAAGGACTCCTTTGATTTCAAGGTTGATAACTTTGAGGGTGACTTCGATTTAACCTTCAACCCCAACGATAAACTTATTATTTACCGACAGATTGACAGTGACACTGGGTGGTCTGCCGATGATATCTTAATGACTGGTGTTATTCGTGATGTTCCTGAAATGAGTGCTTTTAATAAAGAGATTGTCTCTGTTAAGGGTTACAACTTCTCAGAATCAGTTACTCGTGCTCTTGTTTTCGTTGATGGTACTACTGGTGCTTATGATGTTCCTGAGTTTCTTCAGGCTTGCCTTGATTCAGTTACTAACTTTAATACTAACTTTGCTGTTACCTGGGACTCGGTGAATAATCCTACAGTGAAGACTAACGACGATCCTTTCCCTACTGTCAATGAGTATGCTTTCTACCGTCCTTTGTCTTACTTGCTTGATAAGTTCAGTGGGTCTTATTACACAGAAGATGTTAATTACTACTGGCTGGTAGATAAGGATAACAAGCTTGTTTGGAAACCTAAGGACAGTAACCCTGCTTACGTCTTTGATGAAGACAATGACAACCATATTGACTTGAAAGTCTCTAGGGACAACAAGGACGTTAAGAATTATATTATTGTCAAGGGTGGTTTAGACCCTGAGAATAACCCTATCCAGGATTACTATGGTGACTATAACAGTATTGCCAAGAACGGCTTTAAATACCACTTCCTGGTTGATGAAACCAAGATGGCTAAATCTTTATTAGATATGGATCAGTCTGATGCTGGAGTGACCTCTATGGAGGACGCTACTTACCCTTTCACTCCTAGATGGGCTAGTGGTAGTTATGCTAATTTTGACGCTTATGTTGCTGACTTTAGAGTGCTTATCAAGGCCTACTCTAAGCAGATGGGACAGTCTTACGCAGAGCAAGTAGCTAATGGTAAGGTTAAGGTTACTATTGGTTTTAACGCTGGTGAGAAAGACTGGGTTATTGGTAATTTAATCTCTTGTAGTATCTCTAAGATTTCTGCTAGTGAGACTAAGTTATTACGGGTAGAGTCTGCTCAGTACACGGGCTCAAAAGATACTTATACTTTGATTGAGGATAAGGGTTCACAATAAAAAATGGCTATTCAAAATATTTATTTAAACACTATTGCTGAGGGAGAGGCTGTTACCGGCTACTTAGCAGTGACTACTGACACTTCCTTTGATAGTTTTGACACTACAGCTACTGACATTGGTACGGAGCTTGGTTCGAGAACTACAGCTACTGTTTCCAGGGTTAATAACGTTGTTACTTGGTCTGGTATCCGTAGTGGTGCGGTGGTTGTTAATACTTCCACTGGTGATGTCTTACAGGGCGTTGGTTTATTTAGTGCTGTAACTGGAGGCACTTTATTGTTTACTTCCCCTCTCGCTAGCTTAACCCACACTACTAGTTTTGATGTTGAGTTCAATTACGAAACCACTTATACACGGAGATAAAAAATGACTACTACTGCTCAAGAGCTTGGAAAATTATTAGGACAGCGTAGTAAGGAGCAGTCTCAAATTAAGGAGAACCTTAGTCCTGATGAGTTCGCTTCACAATTAGTTATTTTCAATCAGGTTGAAATGGTCACTGAGGTCGGGTTTACTGCTGATGGACAGTGCTACGATACTAACTCTTTTGTCATAGATCACCCTGTTTATGGTGATATTGATAGTGCTACTTTACTTATTGATGGCGGTTATACTGCTTGCCCTCCTGGTGATAGCGGTGATGACGGTAGGGTAGGTATATTTTAAATGAGGAGATTTATAAAATGGGATTAGATACTATTAACGCAGGGGTCGATACTGGCTTCAGTACAAAATTAAACGATAACTTCGGGGCTTTCAAACTGGTAGAGATTTATACTGGTACTGGCTTTGACGTGAATAATACTACTTCGAACAGTACGGAGACTGACGATCATGAGTTGACTGCTGTTACTTCTGGTGATATTGCTAACGCTGATTATGTCAAGATTGAGATTAACGCTTACCATGAGCTTACTCAGACTAACCAAGCTACTACTTCTTTCGAGATTGAGATTAAAGAGGTCGGTGGTTCTTACTCTACTATTTTTGATAACATTGTTAGTAGGGCAAGTGATTCTTCTAGCATCAAGGACAATAAGTTCTTGAACACTCAGTACGTTCACACGTTGACTGCTGGTGAGAAGAGTAACGGTTTCCAGATTAAAATTACTGGTAAGGGGCAACTAGCTATTTCTGCCCAGAAAGCGGCTATTACTAACAACCAGACTATAATTAGTCTTATGGCTTAGTATGAAGTATTTATCTTTACAGGATTCCGAAAAGCTTAAAAAGATTCGGGATTACTTATTATCTATTAGGTGAACTATTATGAATATATTTAAATCTATTATTAATACTTATAAATATGGTTTGGCATATAAAAAATTAGAAAGTAAATATATTCTATTAGATACTAATTATAACCTATTAGTTAAGACTTTTGATGAGAAGGAGGATGAGTTGGCTTCTGAGATTGGTGATTTGGTCAAAGAAAACTTACTGCTTCATGCTGACTTAGAGGAATGCCATGAGACGCATATTAAGCCTGATACAAGCACTTTCTCTTTAGATGAATCATTAAGCCTATTAAATAAGAAGATTGAACAGAGAGCCTTTAAATACCCTTTTAAGGGAGATGGTAAAGATATTGATATTAAGTATTCTTTAATCCATACTTATTCTACTATTGTTGCTCTTCATACAAAGAAGATTATTGAGAAATACAATCCCCAAACACCAACTGAGTGTGTCGAGGCTGTTACTAAATACTTCATATACGTTCTTAAACCAAAATATGTCACTGATAAGGAGCAGTTTGGTAAGAGGGATTTCTGGGAGGATGCAGATACGTTCCTCCTCAACGAAGAGGGTGACTGTGACGGTACAGCTATTGCCATGCACGTCCTTATAAAGAGCGTTCTTGACAAACAAGGATTTCCTGAACATTATGATCGCTTATACTTGCACATTAACGAGAACTGGTTGGAGGCCCACGCTAACAACATATGGTTGGCGGACGACGGCTACTTCTATACTGTGGAGTCAACAATAGGTCTTAAGGAGACTTTTACTAGGAAATGGCTTAATGTTCCCTTGGCTTATGATAGCTTTTATACTAAGACTAGGGGCTTCGCTAACCTTAATGGTTCTCATAAGGGAAGTAACGCTTTGAGGCTCAAATTCCGAAACATTTAAATATAATGAATGCGTTATAGCATTCTACATTGGTGAAAAATTATGGTAGATGTAAATATAGTTCCAAAAAGTAAACCTTTCTGGAAGAGTAAAACTTTCCAAGTCGCTGCTTTAACAGTAGTCACTGGAGTATTAACAACAATTTCTGGAAACCTAGAGATGGGTATTCCAATTACGGTTATGAGTGTCCTAATGATGTTCTTCCGAGCTATCACTGACTCAGCAGTTAGTGTTAAATAAATTAATTTCTGGAGGTAATTCCTCCAATTCTATTCAAAAAAATAAACAAACGGGATATCCTTATCTCGTTTTAATCAGATACTACTATACAGTAGTGAGGTTATAAAATGAAAAATATGAAAAATGTAAAAAAAGTTAGTAAAGTGGTTGCTGGTCTATTCGCAGCAGCAGCTATTGTAGCAGGTACAGTGATCGGTGCATTGGCTTTTTCCAAGACTGAAATCGAGAAGGTTGTAGAAACCCAAATCGTTACGGTTGAAAAAAATGTTACTGTTGAAGTTCCTGTTGAAGTTGAAGTAATTACAGAAGTAGAAGTTGAAAAACTTGTAGAAGTTCCTGTAGACAACGGCGATATGGACTTCGTTCTTACACGCTTAGAAGACATGGATGTTATTGAAGACGCTGACGAGATCGTCGCAGAGCTCAAAGCTGAAGATGCTGCTATCGAAGGTGCTTTCGCATTCGTTAATGATAACGAAGACGAGCTATTCGATATGTTAGAAGAAGCTGGTTTAGTAGATGATGAAGACGACGTAGAAGTTATCAAAGTATACGATGACTTTGAAGATGTTGTTATTTTAGACTCTGACTTCGATGACGAAGAATACAAGTTCAAACTACTTTACAAAGTAGAAGATACTGAAGAAGAAGAAAAATTAAAAGTCCTAGTTAAAGTTAAACTAGAAGACGGTGAATTTGAAATTCTTAAAGTAGAAGAACAATAGTTTTCTTTTGGGACCAAGGTCCCTTTTTTCTTTTCTATCTCCTCTTTCTATAATACTTCTCAAAGTCCTTAACTAACGACTCGTAACCCATAGGGTATAGTTTTTTATAATACTTTACGAAAGTGTCGTTTTTCATTTCTTAGCCACCAAGACACAATTATAATCTATTTCTCTATCGCTCTGATGTACAACCTCTAGCTTTAACTCTTTAAAGATTGTAGACATGTACTTGACACTCATGTAGTTGTGAACGTGGTGAGAGTTATAGGGTTGCCCTGTTCTACGGCACTCCTTACGATAAGCCTGTTCATCAGGAAAAACCAGTATTAAATGTCCACCTGGTTTTAAGATACGTAGGTGCTCCTCAACAATACTTTTAGTATCCTCGAAGTCCTCCACTAAATGACTACTATAGACTGTTTGATATGCCTCGTCCTTGATAGGTAGTCCTTTACTTATATCTCCTGGAATATCGTTATTATCATTCCCTGTATTAGCGTAGCTGTTTGGTAGGTCACTACCGTCAAACTCTTTATTTACTTTATCCCCACCGAAACCAATATCAATACCTGGAAGGATTAGATAGGGCTCTACTAAATGTCTCACTTTACTTGTTTCACTTTTATACATCATCTCAACCTCTTATAAAAACCTACTATGCAATTAGGGTATGCTGGACTTTCCTCTACTAAACAATCCTTTCCTAAACCTAGAGCTATGGCTAATGGCAGTGACTGATTCCCTATGAACTGTTTACAGCTACCAATAGCAGTAGCTAACTCAAGGATGTCAACAGTTCCTACAAACCTAATATCTGCGTGAGGGTACTCCTTGCAAAAGTCCATATACTCATCGGTTGTTCCTACGAATCTTAACGACTCTGCCTTATCCATAGCATCGTTGTAATGTAACATTTGATTACGGTGATTACTACTTCTTGCCACCACTGTGTTAAAAGAATGATCTTCTGGCATATCTGTTAACCACTTCTGTCCGTTGATTAATTCATTGTAAGGTTCATCGAAAGCGATAAAGTGGTTCTCGACGATACTAATTCTATCCCCTCTTTTTAGGTGTGTTGTTTCCATGTACTTGTCCAGATCATAATCGATAGCCTCTCCATCATATAGTTTACAGTCTTTAATATATGGCTGTAGTTTAATAAGAGGTATTAGGCTATTAAACTTATTAGTCCACTCATCCTTTTGTCCTTGGAAGTAAGGACTGTAGGGGTCAAGGTATAAGACACAAGGTTTTTGTGTTCGTTCATAAATTGCTCTAATGAAAGGTAGGCTGTAAATTACGTCTCCTAGCTTAGGCCGGTGTTTAAAAGTTATCTCTTTATTTACTGTTTCCATAGTTTTCTCCAATTTCAATGTCTGCGTTCACAGGAACTACAAACTTCTTACATACATCCTCAAAAGCTTTCTTTACCATAGCAGTTGATTCCTCCACAAACGCTTCTCTACATATATACACTATCTCGTCGTGTACTGTCATTACTGCCTTCAAACCCCATTCTTTATTCTTGTTACGTCGATAAACATTAACTGCAGCCCCTCTAATCATATCAGCAGAAAACCCCTGAATTAAGAAGTTGAAAGACTGTCTCTTAGCCTTCTCAGCAACCCAGAACTCTGTATCATCATTCAACTGGAAGTGTCTCCTACGACCAGCCATGCTAGTGACAGTACCTGTCCTCTCTACTTCCTCGTGAGCGTTAGCAATAGCCTCTTTCAACTTCCCCATTCCTGAGAAGTAATCATCAACCATTTTCTGAGCAACCTCTTCGGACACATCAAAGTCCTTGGAAAACCCATAAGCCCCCTTACCATAGGCCAAACCGAAAGTGATTGTTTTAGCCTGTGATCGTTGCTTATCATACTTAGCCTTATAGCCCTTAAAGTCAGGGTGCTGTTTACTCAAAGCTTCATCAGGGATCCCTAACTTGTAGAAAGTGTTAGCTACAGCCAAGTGCATATCATAACCGTTATTCAAAGACTTAACGAGGGTTGGGTCTTTACTCTGCTGTGCCATCACCGCTACTTCTTGACCACTATAATCGCAGGAGAACATCTTATAACCAACAGGAGCTCTAAATACTTCTCTAACATTAACAGGAGCATACTCCTTAGGCTTAGGTAATTGTTGTAGGTTAGGGCTACTACACGCTAGTCTCCCAGTCTTAGTACCTGTATCCCTAAAGTTAGGTCTAACCTTACCATCACTCTCCAGGTTCTTATAAATTTGTCCTTTCTCACTGACAAAACCATCATGAAGCTTAGTAGCTATCTTGTACATATTAAGTATTTTAATGAAAGGGTGGTTTTTGTGTTTCTGCATGGTCTTAACACCTACAGAGGGAGCACCACTTGGAGTCTTCTCAGTTATTTCTAAGTCAAACTTCTCAAACATCCCTATTAGTTGCTTACTACTGTTGAAATTGACGTTACAAACAAGCGTTGGTTCAGCGTCATCCAAACTCATTTGCAGGCTATACCTTTCACCCAGCTCATCCAGTAGTAGCTTCTTGAGGTTGAACATCTCTTGCTGTAACAACCCTTTCTGTGAACTTAATAACTCTTGGTCAATCTCAACACCTTCAATTAGCATCTCTAAGAGAACGTTCTGGAAGGGCATTTCTATTTTAAACATGAGAGTCTCAAGACCTTCAGAGAAAATACGAGGTAATAATTCTTTGTACAATAACCAAGTGTTTAATGTATCATCAAGGGCATACTCGTAGAACTTCTGGTCGTAGTGGGAGAGGCTCTCGTCATACTCAGCCACTTCCCTATTTAGAATTGTTTTTGTTAAGTGCTTCAAGCCATGCTTGTCGTTCTCATCCAATAAGTGATGGGCAATCATAGTGTCGAATCTATTCTTCTTGTTTAGAAATATGTCATACTTGTGCAACACTTTAGCGTCGAATAGCCAGTTGTGAAGAACGTGCTTACCAACACTCATAAGGTAGTTATTAATAACTTTAAGTTTCTTAGTGTCGTCTCCTTCCAAACCAATAGGTATATAAAGGTTGTACTCACCGTCGCACAGACTAACACCTGTTAGTTTAAGTTCGGTAAATACAAGGCTAGTGGTTTCTGTATCAATAGCCACTTCCTCTAAGGATAACTTGCTTAGGTAGTATTCTATCTCTTGTATTTGACAGATTACTTTCCTAATCATTCATCTTACCTTTAACATACTCTGCTGCCTGAATGTTAAATAATACCGCTACGGCGTGATCCTCGTCTGTCTCTCCTGAAACCCACTGAATAAAATGACGGAAAGCACTGGACTTAAAGCGCTCCAACTCCTCCTCACTATTGGCCTTCTCCCAGTTACGGTTGCCATACTTAGTAGCTCCTCGTGCCATTAACTCAGCCCAGCGAGTGATTAATAACTCTTTATAACCAACACCTTCTGGTATTAAGAACTCAAACATTGGTTTATTCTCTTGGGTGTCCCGTCGCATACCACTTGCGTACTCCTCTCTTTTACCACTATCTTTAGTTACGTATTTACTCATTGTAGTCCTCTCGTGCGTTGTTATAAATATATTGTAAGGCGTACTTAACTCCTTGTGCAGAAGCGTAAAGTATCTTGTTAAAATCATTCTCTTTGGTCTGATGGTCGATGTAGTAGTCGAGACCAGCGTTCAGGCCGTAGTTAAAGCTGTCCCTGTAGGGAACTCCGTGATCAGACTCTCCGTATTCACAAATGTTATTCAGGTAGGTGAAGGGTTCTCCTCGTCGTAAATACTGAACAAGTATTTTCTTCAGCCTTATATTCTCTTCCTGGGTTAAATTTTCTAAGCTCATTTTTCATCTCCAAACATCGACTCTAAACTTTTTATGGTGTGGCTGTTAATGCTATCAACCATGCTCGCTGGCTTGTAAGCAATATTAACCATGAACAGGTCCACAGCGTTCTTAACAGGAGTGCTTGTTGTCATCAAGTGGTGTACTCCTGGTAGGGGTATTCCTCGGTGGTCAAACCTACCATCGTAAGAGTCAACGATATAAATATTAAGCATGTAGTAGGGTACTTGTGGTTTATAAATACTATCTGTCCGTCGTAAGGTGCTCACTTTATCGTGCATGTAGTGGTTGTCAATGTTATAACCGTACCTCTCGCACATATCTTCTACCACTGCATCCTTGTAGGGATAGCCTTTATATAAATCTTTCGGATGGTAAAACAGGTGAACTATACGATCTATGTCTTTGTTGTCACTCATTGCTTCTTCCTATACTTTGTCTTAACATATTGTATTGCTTCCCAGAAAGGATTCCTTCCTTTAGGGTGTCTTATTCGGTGTAATGTGTAATCATTATGGTCTTTACTGTTATAATGCACTATGAAGTAGAATGTTCTTTTGTTATCCGTGAAGTAGTTACTGCTCATTCTTTTTATTTGTGAGCATCCTCTTTCCCACGCTTTATAGTTGAGGTGGCTTTTTGTCTCAAATACTATTCTGTAACCATTTTTCTCTGTATGGTAGTCTATCTCTCCGTTACCTCTTGGTGAGGAGTATTCCATGTTCATTTTCCCTCCTGGCCATCCTCTTGCTATACATTCTTGTTGGATTATTTTTGTTAGTCCGTCGTGAACTCCGTCTTCTGCTCTACTCATTATAATAACACTCCTCGCAGAATATTTCTACGAACTTATGATGTGTGGTACAATATAATTTCTTCATTTTATTTATTCACCGCAAAAATGTTCATAATCATTATCTACGCTCCAATGAGCCATCTCGTGCTGTTCCTTATAATCCATGTTGTTTATCAGGTCTTTAGCGTGGTAGCAGACATATCCTTCTTGGTAGTAGGCTAGTGGTTCGTCTAGGGTCACTTCTAAGTGGTAGACGTTTATTGCGTAGTGTAGGAACGCTCCTACTAGTATGAATAGTATGGCGTATAGTGTTAGGTAGTAGTTGTTCATTCTTCTAGCCCCAGCTCTTTCAAAACATTTCTTAATGCTTGGTCATAAGATTCCCCTTCTAAGCAACCAATTTGTTTCGGTCTTAGTTTCTCAACAACTTCTCGTACTCGCTGCTTATCAAGGCAGGTTTTTGACATCTTCTTTTGGACGTAGTCTCCGTCGACTGGTAGGTTCCAACAAGAGCCTACTTTTGTCCCTTCGTCAGACCAGCTAGGAAATTCTTCTTCAAAAGTCATCACAAATCACCGAACCG
>Ga0098052_1002576_pt1 | contig 10931 bp, 5 predicted proteins | sample 15_taG_FD_81591 | JGI IMG/M metagenome (GOLD analysis project Ga0098052, IMG submission 81591) | Marine viral communities from the Subarctic Pacific Ocean - 15_ETSP_OMZ_AT15312 metaG | ecosystem: Environmental > Aquatic > Marine > Oceanic | place: Pacific Ocean | collected 2015-01-18 | reverse complement strand
TCGGCACTCGCCGTGAATCGAAAGATGGCCATTTACCTTATACTCCCCATAATATCAACATTAGGAAATTTCAGCTCAAAGATTGTATTTTCCTCTGCGAGTATTTGTCGAGCATCCCGAGACATGGCTCTTTCGGGATCAAAATCGCTTTGAGAGTACACACCTCCATTTTTGGATACGATTTCTACATTCACCACATCCACAATACCTTCTACCTTGTTCAATTGTCGATAGATATCGTTGAGCATGATTGGCTCGCCAATCTCAAATCGATTACGGAAGAAGTACTGGCGAATATTCTTATTGGCTTCATTGAGAACCGTAAACCGACTACTATTCAAATCAATGGTGATCGAATACTTGATTCCAAAATTAATAATCTTCGCATCCAGAATATCAATTGTATCATTGATCATCTTATAATTGATGATCCAGTTTTTGAGATTATCTTTAAGAGTCTGATTAGCGGTAACGAGCTTTCCTGATGTGTCCTCTGAGATGACATAGAGGTTCAGGTTCCTTTTAAATGCATCAAAGTCGCGCACGACGTTCACCGCACGGACGGCACCAAATTTAGCCGGAAGCGCATAACACATGGCTTTGTAATCCTGTGGGGTAACCGCGCGGTGCTGGGTGGCGAAGTATCCAAAAACTCTTTGCTTGATGTCGTCTGCACTGGGTAGGCTAACACTTCCGACAAAGGGTGCTTCGTTGGTCACTTCAATAGAGTTAAGAACTGTGGCCCGGGCCGAGGTCGACAAGGATCCTTGCGCTGCGAACTTCACAATAGGGTTAGCCACAGTCACAATGGTGTTGGAGCCGGCATTCACATCCTGAGTGCTGTTGATTCGATATCCAATACGCAATGTAGTATCTGCCGGCGCGATTCCGAACTTATCACTAGAAATCAGTTTAGTAGGATCAAATCCCGCATCAGTAATGTAATTGCGTCCGTTTAGTTCCAGCATGAGATTACTTGGATTCACTACGCTCTCGCTGGAGAGTTCCGAATCAGAGCCATATCCGAATTGTAGCCACGTTTTGCTGCCGTCGGATTCCACCACAAAACGCCTAGCCACCGGGACGGCTCGTAAAATATTAGGCACAGTTCCTTGAGTCGAAGTAGTGTTACGAATTGCTTTAAAGATGATGTTTTGCGACAGATTGTCCACCTCGAAATATTGGTGGCCTTCGGAATCGAGGACGCTAAGGACTTCGGCTACATTATCATTATCTAACTGAACCTTGCGGAAACGCTCAAACTCTTCGAGTTCCACACTCTGAAATGCCATACGGCCGGAAACTGCTCGACCCTGGGCCCGAATAACATAGCTAGTCGGTAGACCTGTGGTACTATTGACGGTACCCACCACCACCTGATTAGTACTGGTGGCGAACACCACATCCTGGAGGAGAGAATACATACCTCCACCTGTAGATGAGAAAGTAGACCCTGCGCGCAACGTGGGGGCAAGATCCAGATTGGGGCCCGGGCCAGTAGTGGCCGCCGGTACCTTAATATAGAAAGTAAGGATTCCATAGGACGATGGATTGCGATCGATCTTATAGCCCAGCTGACGGGCGAGCTTGATGACGTTATTATATTCGACCGCGGTTTCTAAGAAGCTTTCGTTAGCCTGGTAATCAAGGTAGAAAGAAAGGATGTCTCCCACATAGGAGACGGTATCAAGCATGAGAGACCCAAAAGATGCTTCGTTGAAGTCTTTATAGGTGTCTGCGTAATAACGCTTAGCGAAGTTTTCCAGGTCGCGACGGATCGAGTCGAAGTCGCGACTGGTGTAATCAATTGGTTGTAGTCTTTTTGCCATGCTCTAAGGTCCTGTAATAATTAGTTGTTGTTCACCGGAATCAATACACTAGTTGAAATTTGAAGAGGGATAATTGTATACTGTATAGTAATGGAAACGGTGTGGGGATAAAGATCCGGATTATTTTCGACGTAGTTATACACAATGTCGTCTACTCTAAGAAATTTCATATAGGTGCCAACCTGTGACAGAATCCGCTCTGATATTTGGTTATACGTCGATGGATCATTAGCTTCAAAAAAGAATCTACGGATTCCCACCCCAAACTGAGGGTTCATTATTCGTTCGCCCGGGTTGGTAAGCAGCAGCATCTTCAGATTCTGCGTGGCCAGTTGGGCAAAATTAGTATTCAAATTGTACGCTCCAAACGTCTCACTTACTGTGAGAGGTAACATAGCAGATAATCCTGATGGCATTTTTGTCTCCTCTTATTCCTTTATAATTAACACTCCGCCAAACTTTCTTCCCCAGAAAGTGCGGAATCGTCACTGGTTAGTTCCTCGGCGAGGTGTTTCTTCAAGAGATCAAGTAAGATATACAGGATGCCAAAAGGCAATGGGGGAATCATTAGCATGCCACTAAAGGTTCCAGTAAAGTCAATCCCCTCGACAGACATTCGGGGTAAAATATTATTTATGATATCTTCGGGAACGTTTTGAGTTGCCGGATCATCCATGATAGCTTGAGTCATGCCGAAGTCTAAGAGACACAGCATAAGGGCGATGAGATCAGCGCCTCTCATCCCGAATGGGTCGACGCCTGGGGCTTCTTCGATTGCTTCATCTACCGCCTGGAGAACTCCACTAGCATCCATAGCTTTGGCAATTTCGTCGAAAGCCATTCCTGTTGCGTTGCGGACTATTTTCCATATCGCCACGTGAGGATCGATCATTTCCGCCAGACCCTTCAAAATCATAATAGGTGTTTCAATGAGCATCTTGAGAATGAAGTCTCGTCCGAGGCCTTCGAACTGGGCGGCGAAATCGGGGCCTGCGCTATTACGCACAGCTGCGGCGGCATTCGGTCGTTCGTTACCAACCGGGGGTCTCGGATCTTTTCCGGTGACGACATCGATAAACGCTTGAATGATAAAGTTTTTGGTCGAATCAAAGACTGTCTCAATCTTTCCAAAGTATCGATTAGTGAGGTAGAAGTTTTCATAGACCGGAACCATTGTAATGAATTCTTGATTAAAGGTTTCGCTAAAGATCTTCTTATACATGGGATCCTTCGCAATCTTTTGGGCCTCAAGTTTGCGGGCTAGTCGCGAGTTGGTGGTTTGTATCCCATCTTCCATATACTCGGGGCTGAAGATTTGAGTACGTAGAGTCTCCATGTTTTGGGGGTGAAGTTGTTTCCTAGTGAGCATATTATCGAAGTCAGCGATTTTCACCCTGATAAGCTCTTGTCCAGTGGGGCCGATTCCATATTGAATGCCCCCGTCCGCTGGGGCCCCATCTTCATACTCAAATAATGTGGCGGTTCCATTGCGGAGGATATCTCGTACCAGACCACCATGGCCGCCGGCTGGGCTTGAGGCCAACTCCGGATTGGTATTATTGGGGTCAGTCGCCCATAAGCGATCCGTTATTTGAGAGGTATAGTTTTCCATTCCCAATTCGGTGCCATGGCCATGCTCACCCAAATTGAGTTGCAGGACTTCCTGGCCGGTGGGGCCGAGGGCCGAGAGAGGGTCGTAGACAGTCGACGGTAGATAGTATACCAATCGATATTCTACTCTTATATCCACGAAGGAGAAATCCTGGTAATCGGAGAGGGCGGGTGGCATTGTACCTTCCAGATATGGGCCCGAGGTGGAGCCATAGAAAAAGTTGTTCCGAAATAGGCTGAGTTCCATTTCGCCTCCGGAGTCTCGCGTTGGTTCCAGAGCAGGTGGAGCATTCGTACCTTGGATACCGGCCCAGGCTACAACCCTTTCTATTAATAGTGTTCCATAGGAGAGGGGAGACCCCTTTGTGCGCGATACTAATTTGGTTGAAAAGGCGTCTGCGATATCGGGGGGGTCCCAACTAAGGCTGGTGCCGAAGCCTAAAATATCCTGGACAAATGCCTCGTCAAAACTCTTTCTAAAACTGGAGTCTGCCCGGGCCATGCGCAATACGTTCGCTACAGGCGTCTTCGACCAATGAATGCGCTGACTTACTAGATATTCTACCAGGGCATCCCAATTAACTGTGCTAAAGGTCGTTCCAATCGGAAAGACAACTTGGTCATTATAGTCTAAGAGTCCGCCTTGTGAGGCTGTCGACGGACGAGCCATCTTGAAATTATAATATTCTATAATGGCTTGACGTACCCGAGGACGACGTTGTAATTTAGTGAGCACATCGTTGCGTACTTGCGTCGCGATGAATTGAGCTATAACTGGCTTTTCCATCAATTCATCGACATTGAAGGCGCTAAAAACAAAAATGTTCTTGATAACTAACTCAGCAAGTTCGACCTGAATCAGACTATAAAATAAGGATAACATCGTTGCATAACGAATTTTGATATCCAAAGGCATTTCATCAAAACAGGCTGACTCTAAGAATTCGGCCTTCACTTGCTCTAAAATCCCATTTGCGTCTAAAAGATCTGCCGCTAGCTCAGGGGGACAGTTGGTGTTATCTTTGAACAATTGGAGGGAGCGGACTGTAGGCGCATCAAAGATTCCGTTTTTGCTAATATAGGTGAACATGGCTTTGGTAAGACCTGCAAACATGCTCGGAAAGAGTTGAGTTTCGATTTCCTCCCTGATGATCTCCGTTTGACCGGCGTGCATATAAGTTAACAGTGGGTTGAGACTTGACATCACGGGCCGAGTGAAGCGACTAACATAAGGGTTAGTCTGCAATCTCACTTGATCCTGCGACGGCAGTCCAACGTAAGAGCCGAAGTCGTCGTTGAAGGGGACAAGATGTGATTCCATAATATCTAAAAGGGAAGAAGTAATCCGAAACTGTGCACGGTCAGGTAAGTACGCAGTGGCCTGAGATGAACTCAGTGTAACATAGGCAAAACTAACCTCCGTTCCCGACATGGTGCTCGGCGCAGCCGTGTCAAAGCGAGGATAACTGAGACTCAACGAATCAGTTTGACCAAGGGTGTTAAAAGTAAATCGTAAATCGAGGTCTTTATAACTGTCATAGTAGGCACTATCCAGTGAGATATTTAGATTCTCGCCACCCATACCCATAACAGAGTTTTCAGGCAGGTCGGTCGACATGTCGAAAAGAGTCAGATTTGGTGCAGTGCTGTCGGCAGTATGGGCACTAAAGCCGCCGGCGACGACGCGAGTTTGACCAACGGCGGGGACATAAATTATGTTGCCGTCGTCGTCGACACCTCCGGAGTCCACGTGGTCGTTTTCCCAGGTCGGACCCAACGCAGGGAGAAAGTTGTAAAAATTAGATGTGTAGTTGGCAGGGAAAGCATATGTTACGCGGGGTGTTTTTCCGCCCTGGGCGGCATCGAAGATGCTCGACGACAGATTGGAAAAGGTATCTCCGATGTTTTGCATCGCTTCGAGGAACTCACCTGAATTGAAGACTTCTATAATTGCCTCCGTTCCCGCCTTGATAGGCGCTAGCTTCTCACCTAAAGCCTCAGCACAGGCTTCACCCTCGAGCGCGGTGGTGAGTACTCCAGAAAAATCTTGAAACTTAGTGGCTATTGTATCCAGAAGTTCTAAATTGGCTTCCCCCTGTGTGGTCTCGCTTTGTGGGTCGGACGCGCCAGAGGTCGAGGAAGAGAGTGCTGCCATAGTGGCTAATCCAAGGCTTGGGCCCGCGGTGACTGACGGTTCAAGGAGAACATTTAAAGCAGCTTGAGTGGAATTCATAAATTGGATCTCGACCAGCTCGGTCGTCATGTTCAGCGTCTCGGGAACGGCCCGGGAGAAAAGCGGGTTATCAATAAAGCCGGCCTTGTCCGGACACTCAAAGTTCACTGGCGGTAACTCTAGTTGTAGCCCATTCTCCATAAGATCGAGGAGAGAATCAATGTTTTGCCTTTCCAGGGCATCGGCCAAATCACCTTCTGTCAAACAAATATCATCCTGATTTAGCTCATAGAGGGCGTTGGCAATTTCATCGCATAATTGAGTCACATCCACAATGGTAGCTAAATTGGCAAAAAAGGCCATAATGTTATTACGGTTGGTTAGCACCGTCTTCACATATTCATTGTCATAGGTGGAATTATATACCACAATTCGCTTTAGAAGCTCGTCTGTCACCTGGCTCGGGTCCGTGAAAAGATAACAAATCTCCATTGAACTTAAAATACTAGAAAGATCGCGAAGATATTGATAGATGGTAGCCCGGGGCACCCCCATGCGATCTGCCATGCCCTGGAGGGCTGACGATCCATCGTTTGCGCCATAGATATTTGGCTCGCTAGGAAGAAAGTCGGTAATATCCTGAGCCCCAAAATCCTCGGCAAAAGGATTATTGAAGTCACACAGCTCATGCAGAACGTTGGCGAGTTCCTTCATGATTTCGAGGACCGCATTTCGAAGGCCATCGATAATAGATTTGAGAATTTGTTTCCAGATATCTCCAGTAAACGAGAATGGCTTGAACATTTCAAGATCAATGTCGGGTTTACTGATAGATGCAGCAGGCTGCTCGGGTGGAGGGAGATAAATACTTCCGGCCTGGTTGGTGAGGGCTTTTTGAACTGCACTATTGATGCGCGCCAATTCGGGCGCTAATCCAAATGTCAAGCAACGAAAGGCTTCTTTGGCTACCTCTTGAATCCCGAACTGACGAAAAACCATATCGAGGGGAGAATTTTTCTTCACGAAGCCCATCGGGCCATTCTCTAATATCCTCCCTAGCTTTTTGGAAACATTTATGCCTGCTTTGAGGGACTTCGCCTTCTGTTCGGCAAAAACCTTCTTGGCAAGCTCCGGATTATTGAGCACCTTCTCTCGAAGTTCTCGGATCTCTTTCGATGTAAGAGCCACTTCGATTCCATCAGATAAACTCTTGGTATCCACCGGGAGGCCGGCTTCGATGGCTGCCTTTGCATAACCTTCCACTCCCTCCGCTGTTTGATTGGCGATTGGGGTTATAAAGTCAAACTCTTCCCAGTTCTGGTCTGTCGGACCAAGCGCCCCGGGGCCCAGGCTCTTCGCAAAAGTAGTAAAGGAGAACTGTTCCCCATCCATCATCATCGGGTTGCCCGCAAAAGGACCTTGCATCTGCATCATACCCTCTAGAGTATCTTCATAATTACGCAGCATTGCAAGGGTAAGCGGGTCCTTAAAACTAGAATTGTAACTCATATTAGTAAGATACCCTACGGCCATAGTCTCGGTAGCCGGGGACTCATCCACCACCAGATACTCCATCCCACTGATCGCTACCGAATTCGGATCGTCAGCATAGCCCCCAAAAAATATAGTGAGGGTATCAGCCTCGTCGAATTCCCGGACTTCCTTTTGAGTGGAAAACTGGTTCACTAAGGTGCGGATGAATAGATTAAGGAACTGTTGTACATCCATCTGGAGAAACGTCATATCCAAATTGGAGTTCATGCCGCCGGGATAAGCGGCTAGCTGCATTGCAAAGGCAAGGAGGCCATTATTTATAATGTCTTGGTTTTCCATCATTGAGCCCACAACAAAGGTACTCTGTGAGCCTCCTCCAGTGATACCGCCTTTTTCCTGGATACTGTTATAGTATTCAATGACCGGACCCATAGGGGGCATCCCTCGCAAGAAATTATTACCCTCGGAATCCTGATATGAAGGAAAATAGTAGCTAGCCGACTGGCCGCCAAATGTGCTCCTTTTGAGGCTTCTGCGAATGGCATCCACGCTGGTGCTTGGATCATAGGTAGCAACTATGAAGGAACGTCCGGCGACTGGTGGTGCAACGGGTTGATAAAATCCCGTTACATTTGTTGCATCATAAACTGTGCTCCGGACGGCATCATATAAATCTTGATATTCCGCATGTGTAGGGATTGATCCCAGCGCATCGTTTACACCAGGCCATAGTTCCGGATAATAATGCATGATAAAGTGATCTACGGCTTTATTACGCAGTATTTCATATTGGGTCTGGAACTCAGACTGACTGTTGATTTTAGGCGCTATCTCGATACGGACAGTATATTTGTCATCCTTAAAGAAAGGAATGCCAGGTGTGCGGGATCGAAATTTGGGTCCGGTAATTGATTCTGCCATGATTTTTTAGTTCGTGTTGTTATACTTGCTTAAAATGTAAGAACTCTTGTCGTTCTTAACTGTTTCGGCGCCGGCCGGGGCGCTAATATATTTTTGTTCGATTCCCGTCATCTTCTGCATCTGAAGATAACACTGGGTTTCAACGTTTGTGACCAAGTTGATGATATTCTGGAAATGTTTGGGTAAATTAGTAACGTCTGGGGATGTCGGGCTCCCAAAGAACGCACTGTAGTGAGTATGGGACACCATTGCAATCTGGAACTGACGATTGTAATCAAGAAAGGTCAAAAAGATATCTCTCAGATCATGGACGGCAGCCAGAGTGTCTTTGAGGCATTCGGTCAGATTAGTGCCTTTCACTAACGGCTGCATGTCTCTATCGTCATTGTTGGCCATCAGATCAATTCCATAGCCACTATTGATCGCATTCCCCATTCGTCCACCTTGGGAATTTTGTCGATCCGTATGGGTTACTAGTTTGATATTCTCACGCGCGATGAAGCGCAAAGTGTCGGCTTTGAGGGCGACCGTCGAACGAGGTTCAATAACACTAGTATTACCCACGGTGCCAGCCTTCAGGCCGAAGTATTTATCCACATTAGATTTCTGACTGATATACACTCTTGCAGCGTCGAGTTTGAAGTTAGGATTAACGATAACCGGTTCGCCGTTGTCATATTGAGAAATAGCTCGCGAGCCCATGCGGCCAGCGACGAGATCGATGGCAGCACAATGAGAATTTGCACGACCACCGAAGCCTGAGGCTAAGTTGTGGGGCCGGTCGACGCCGAAGACGATCCAGGAATTGCCGCGATTGATGACGGTTTCATTTTTGGATTCATTGTAAGCCGGTGAATCATAGTTTGGACGCGAAGTGTTGCCGAAACCAAAAAAGGTGGCTCGCTCCAAGTCCGTCTCTAGAGCATCATACTGACGCTTAACATAAGCTGGTAGCTTTTCGGGATCAACTGCTTTACTGTTTCTTACTGCTTTGACACTAATGCTTGGTTTTGCCATAGTATTTTTCCTTACCCTATCTATATTTAGGCTACAAACTCAGATTTATAGCCTTTATCGCCTAGCATTTTAACCGCTACCGAGTTCTGACGCACTGCTTCTCGTGCCTTCTTCAAAATTTGTACCACTTCATCGGGGCTTCGACTCAAGGGCTCAGTGGCATTGGCGCCCCCTTTACAATAGGCACTATATCCCCGTTGGCACCCATTGTCTCGGGCATATTGTAGAGGTAAAGACGCCCATTCCAGCGCTGCCTTCTGCGCAGCCAAGCAAACATCGTTAGACATTCCTAGTAAATAGCGCCCCAGGATGGGTCGTTTTTTCAAGAGTAAATACACGCCAAATACTTCTTGAGTTTCTTTGTTATATAATTTGGTTTTATCTACTCCGGTCGAAGAGACTGCTGACCTTAGGGTTACAGGGATGAGCTGATATTTTCCTGTCGCCAAAAACCCCACCGAACCATTGGGAGACTTATCTGTCTTTCCGCCTACGCCTGTAGCGGCCGCGTTTGGGCCGCCCTTCATATATCCCAGCACTTCACCAATGGTCATCTCTGTCAAATCTTTCCCTACAATCTTTTTCGAGCCCCCGGGAGTATCTCCGCCGACTCCACGATTGACGGCATTATAGTTTCCGTTAGATTCGTGAGCAGCGATATATTCCAATAATTCGGCAAAAGCCGGGCGCAATGCGATTAGTTGAGCCCAACTGAAGCTAACAGAGCCCTTGCCACCACCGTCACCCTGTCCCTCGGAACATTCCCCACTCTGGCCCAACAATCCTGGCGCCCCGCCAGCAAACATCAATTCAGCATTTGCCTGTTCCTCTTCATAACCATTCATCATGATATACTTGCTCTTGTCACCATCCACCAGCTGGGGATTATAAAGGCGATTAGGATCCTCGTAGGTGATTTGCACAATAGCGCCCAGAGGCAAACCGTTCAGGTCGGCACGGCCAGGCGCAGCCATGATATCAGGATAGGTGTGTAACACTGGATCAGTGAAGCTCTTGGGCGCCGGGCGTGGCTCTAGCTCAGGCACATAGACTTTATAAATGGTATACGGGGCACCGGAATAGGGCTGTGCGTTTCCTGTTGTACTCTCCCCGTCGGCTGCCTCCTCGCCGCCAGCTTCCAAGGGCTGGGATGCAACGTATGCCGAAAGGAGGGATGCTCGGTTTGCATATCGAGGAGTCTGGACTTGTTTTTTATAGACAACAATTCCATTAAACCGTTGTCGCCGTCTGAGACTATTTTTTCCATAGGTACGGCCCGTCGTGCTGTTAAGGGCAGCAAGACTACTTGTGCGTCGACGATCGCCCGAGTTAGCTACATTCGTATCTTCAATCGCGTTGAGAGTGCCGAACTTGAGATCTTTATTGAGGTCTAGTTTTCCATTTGCCATTATCTTTCTCCTTTTATGCCGTGGCCTGGGTGCGCGAAACGATTAGAGGCGCTAGGGGGGCGCCTTGAGCCACTAGGGCTTTGGCCCACGCCTTATATGAGGCCCCCACAAAGTGGACCCCGTCAGTTTGCATCTGCAAGTCTTGAGTATAGGGAACCGTATCAAACCATTGAACGTTACCAGTCCCCAGCGTGGACAGAATTTCTTTTTGCCAATTTCGAACATTCTGTCGTAAATTATCATAGGGTGTTCCATTATCGTCAACTTTGGTGGCCTTTGATGGTCCAAACCATATTATTGACGCTCCAGAAGCCCTAATGGTGGTAACCCACGTTTCTAGAGTCTTCTTATATGTGTCCTTTTTGCTGGTGGAGGCGCCATTGCCCACCCAATAGGAGTCATTCCCTCCCAATTCCACGATAACATATGAAGGCTTAACCCGAGCTAGGGCTTTCTGTATTCGTCCTTCTGGGTTTT
>Ga0098052_1002572_pt1 | contig 10943 bp, 14 predicted proteins | sample 15_taG_FD_81591 | JGI IMG/M metagenome (GOLD analysis project Ga0098052, IMG submission 81591) | Marine viral communities from the Subarctic Pacific Ocean - 15_ETSP_OMZ_AT15312 metaG | ecosystem: Environmental > Aquatic > Marine > Oceanic | place: Pacific Ocean | collected 2015-01-18 | reverse complement strand
GTATTGTTGTCTTCCACCGAGCCGGCTGGATTATAATAATCCGGCGAATCGACGGGATGCGGATGATCCGTAGTAAGGGTGCATCGCTCCAATTCTTTATTAAGCGGTATCCCATAACACTGCGGCAGCAGTTTCTCCGATTGTTTCATCACTAATCTCCTTTAATAATTCTATAACTATCTTCATCAAAATGCTGAGTTGAAAACTCAAATAATTCTGTATCCTCGACCGCAATCATTTGGTGTCTGAGGCCACGATAAACATGAAAGTTGTCTCCCGGACCTAGAACGACTTCGTCAGCAGCACCTAGATCATCAGTGTCTGAGTATTTTACCAACAGCTTTCCCGACTGAACATAGAATACCTCGTCCTTTAAAACATGATAATGCCACGAACACTTCTTCCCTTTTACAAAGTATAACAGCTTTCCACAATATTCTTCATTGTTGACGATCCATTTTTCAAATCCCCATCCTTTGGGAACAAAATTAATCGGTAAAGAAGTCTTCATCTCTAATTCCTTTGTCGTCAATGTAAAAATCCCCGGCGGGTTTCCCTAAAAATAAAGAATGATATTTAACTCCCCATTCATGAAGTTGCTGCTCGGTCATCTCAAAAAACTTAGCATAGGCAAACGCCGATGAGTTATCGCTGCGCCCCATACCGCGCGCTGTTTGAAATATAATTGTGTGCCCTTCGTCATACAACTCGTTAACCTTGTCGATTCTTTCGGTTAAAGGAGAGGAGTTTTCATAATCGCTATTAGCGTTATCACAGATTGTTCCGTCAATATCAAACACATATACCATTACATATTCTCCAAGATACTCGTCGTGGAATATCCTTCCAAAGACTGAAAGATCCTCACCGTCGCTAGATCGTTTCCGACTACTTCATCCTCTGTGTAATCGCCGCCTTTCACTATTATATCAGGTACTACTTTTTTTATTAACTCGTAAGGAGTATCCTCGTCAAACACTTCTATTCTATCCACATATCGACACCCCTCTAGCATTGCCTGACGGTCTTCGGCACTGAAAAAAGGACGAGTGGGGCCTTTAAGTCTTCGCACACTGTCATCACTATTCAAACCCACAACTACCGTTCCCAGTGATTTGCAATATTTAAGCAACTCCATGTGTCCTCGGTGTAATATGTCAAAACACCCATTCGTAAAAATTAGTTTAGTAGTTGGCATACCAAGGACTTTCGATAATAGAGTAGGTGGTTATCAGCTGTTTAATACCATCATCCAAATCAAAAGCACAAGCATATCCCCTCGAATAAATCTTCTCACTACTCACAATATAATCACGAGTATCGGGATCGCTAGTAAATTCTGCGCGAATTATTTCAAGAGGGAGATGTTTCTGGATTGTCTCGGCTAGCTGCAGCTTATTCATATTCAGCACATCATTGCCTACATTAAAGGTTTCACCGGTGCATGCGTCCCAATTATCTAGCACAAACTTGAACGCGGCGCACACGTCATGAATATGCACATAATTCCTCATGAATTCGCACTCATAGAGCACTAATATACGGTCTCGTAAGGTGCGCAAAACAAAGTTATTAACGAGCAGATCGGTGCGCATGCGGGAAGAGGGGCCGTAGACAGTCGCCAAACGGAACGTTACGCAGTTCACAGCGCTCCTGTAGGCGTTTTCAGCGTCAACCTTGGTTCTACCATACAGAGACACTGGATTGAGCGGAGATTCCTCTGTGCGCACTGTCCCGTCTTCGCTGGTACCATAGCCCGAGTTGGTGCACGGATAGACCACCTTTTGCTCTGGAAGCTTATTGTCTGCGATCCACTGATTAATCTCGTAGTTAATCTCCACGGCTGCTCGGGGGTCTCGGTCACAAAGAGGAAACCCAACCAATGCGGCAAGAGGAATGATAACATCGCAACCCTCCATGAGCCTTCCCAATAACTCTCGGTCGCGGACGTCGCCGCGCACAAAAGTAAAGTTAGGACTATTTGCATACCTTAACAAAGATGTGGGATCGTACATTAAGTTATCGATTACCACCACTTCGTGATCATCAATAAAATAGTTTACCAATTCGCTACCAATATAGCCGGCTCCTCCAGTGATTAATATCTTCATTTTACCACTCCAACTTTCCTGTTAATATATCTTTGAGCATTACCCAGTCGCATGCTTTTGCCCATAAAGGCTTAGAAAATGCTGCCGGCTCGTTCTTTTCAAAAAAGAAGTGTCCTGACCACGCAAATGGATAAACCACAAAGGGAGTGAGCAACAAAAGCGCCCACGATTTAAAAATGATTGCTGCAGCCAAAGTTAAGACTGTAACACACTGGCCTACTACATGCAATCGCCTACAAATAGGGTTTTGATGTAAAGTCAGATAATACTCATAGTATTCTTTAAACGACATTAACACCCCTTCGTTGCACGACTTTGGTTGCACAGTCGTTCGCAAATCTAATCGCGGCTCGAATATCTTGAGTTTCTAGATAATTGACGACTAAGCCCGCTAAGAAGGTGTCTCCTGCTCCCGACATGTCTTTCACTTCTACCTTGTCTACTGGGAATATTTCTCCTTTGTGCTTGCACCCGCCACTGCCTAATGTAATAATCATGTTATCTAAATTGTCAACTGTGTGCTCGGTCTGATTGAATTCTTTCTCGTTGATTTTAATAAACTTAGCCTTTTTGCACCATGGGCCTAATATCTTTTTAGTATCTAGAAAAACCTTAGGATGATTTTCACAGATAAAAGCTATATCATCTTCGCTTAAGAAACCTTTATTATAATCCGACACCACAATAATCTCATATCTCTCTAATAAAGAAGCTGTCAAATCCTCAATCCGGCGAACACTTTCTTCACCGGAATCAACACGTAAAAACATATGATTAGTTTTCTCGTCTACATACCGTGTCTTCTCAATTTCTTCAACGTTACTAAGAGAATCACAGGGCGCGTCCAACTTAAGAATGTTCGCCACCACATTAGACGCCATCCCTCCGTTGCTACGCGTTGTAGTAGGCAAAAAGATAGGCACGGGGGCATCGGGACACATACGATCGCATTTTCCATAAATGAAAACGTCAACACACGAATCCCCTATAACCAAGACGCTCATTTAATCCTCTTCTGTCCCATTATCCTTAGCGCTGTTGGGTTCAGGTGCGAAGGGAAGCTTCGTTTCCCGTCCGGCTTCCTGAGGATCAATAACACGACTATAAATGCCCCCCGAGACCTTTGCAATGGTTGGGTGACGATCATAATCAAAAACATAGCCCTGCGGATTGCAGACACCAGGGATTGTATCAATATCACATACGGAACCGAGCAACTTAATATCCTCCTCATCATAATAAGCGGTATAATGATCATGGCGCGAGGTGTTTACTTTCTTAAGAAGAGCTTTGGGATCATATTTAATTCCATAAAGATCAAAAAAGGCGGCCGCCTCTGTGGCAAAATTTTCAAAAGATATTATATGATCGGGATCATAAAACCAGCCATCCTTTAGGAAGCGCTGTAAGTGGGGACTCTCACGATGAAAATATCCGTGTCTGGCGAGCATTGTTAGATCGGCAATTCTTCTGGTTTGCCAAAAATATAAATGGCTGTGGGGCTCACGCTGAAACATGTGTGGCCATAGTAATAGCCTCTTAAATTTTTCTTTATCAAAAACAAAGTCGTCGTCCCGAGCCTCTTCCATATATGTTGAGAGCGCCTTGTCCCAAGGATTTCTACAAATGGTAACTATTTTATAGTCCGCTATGTGTTTAAATCCATAGTAGAGATAATAGTCGACTAGGGGCGCATGTAAATGACCACCCTCCTGAAAAGGCGACCAGAAAAGAGACTCTTCATCGCAATAAGGGCGCAAAAACTCCGAAAAAGCCTTCCCTCCTGTCTTGGGAATATGAATAAATATTAATTTTTTCTCATGTGATATCATTTATGTTTTTCCTTCCAACTAATCTCCCAATCTTTAAACTCTGCGGCCAGACAATCTATCTTATAGTCCTTGCGTCCCCCCGCAATTTCTTGAATCTTATTTTTAGCTGTATTACGAATGCCATTGAGGCCATGAGTCAGCTCTAAATTGTTGCCATCTTTAATACCCTTCCGGTAATTGGACTCGTTGTGCCAAATATGTAAATTCATTTGGGCAAGAACCACAATTGCCCGAATAGAGCGGGCGTCAATAGGGCCTGATTCCTCCAAAAGGAGCTGAATATCGTGCACAATATCGCTAATTTCCTGTGCATACTCCTCTTTATGGTCGGCGATAAACACTTCTTTGAGCTGTGCAATGGAAAGTCTATCTATTAATTCGGCCAAGGTAGGTAAATATTTTCTATTTTTCATCAGGGCCTCCGAGGATGCGCGAGCGACGGATTTCAAGAAGCCACTCTTTTTCGCACTCCTGGATGATTTGACGTGCTATCTCCTCTGCCTCTGGGGTGTTTTTTCGGGTGAGCGATACATAAATACTATATGCTTGAATTTTGTGACAACCGTCCCATCGTAGTTTTGCATCTCCCAAAGGATAATCATGACAATCAAAAAGCTTATTCCAATAAAGTTCTTCCCATTCTTCCCTCCAGAAACAAGATTGATGATGCTCCACCTCAAGGGCTAGCGTCTTGCGAGGATCAGTATCCTCAAAGCGGTCACGATTTGTTGTAGGGCCCCACGGTGAAATCCCAGCTAGAATAATGCCGTCCTCTTTTAGATGTGTATATAATTTGGCATGAAGATAGGGTAAACACTGAGGAGGTAGATGTTCCAAAAATTCCCAATGCGAGATAATATCAAATTGCATATCGGCGCCAGCACTATCTTGTAGGACGAATGGCTGCGATAAATCATGATTAAACAGTCTAGTTCCATAATACTCTACCCATGCTGGGCGCCTCATCTGTAGCGGATAGGGCGTTCCCTCGATACCGTATGCATCATGTCCACGGTCCGCAAGGTCCTTAACTATGCGGCCGCCAGCACACCCCAACTCTAAAGTGACAAGGGGGTGCCCTAGGCCGTAATGTTCCTCTAGGGCCTCGATATAAGACAAGTTCGTAGTATCATCATGTGTGGCGCCGATGGGAGACGTATAGTCTGGGCTGCTTTCGCAATAGGGGGTTGTGGTTATAAGTTTCATTTTTTATTCCTTGTTATGTCGCGGGGGGCTATGGCGATGCCCGCTGCATCGAGTTCCGCTAGGGCCGTGGGAGAAAGAGTCCCCGATGTCTCTGTGTATACCACCTCAAAGGATCCGTCGGCAACGTTGTAGGCATAGGCCTCTGTAGCCGGTTGCCAACTGGCTCTTAGGAGAACGCTCAGAGCGGTGGCCACCAGTGGCCTCCCATCGTGTGTGCGCCACGGAGTATCGCCGCTAGCGGTGAGGGCTTTGACATCTATTAACCGTACGTGCGGGATATCAATTCCGGACCATGGTCCCGGGGAAAAAACATCCTCTTGCGGGCCGACAAATGGTACCATAACAGGAAAGGAGAGGCTATCCGTTAATATACAGCCACCTTGAATCTCCAATGTATGATAATTATCCCAGAAAGCATCGTTATAGCCGGCTTTAAGTAAGTGTTTCCAAAATAAGTTCTCATCGTTCTTCTCTTTTTGAATATCCTCATAAATGTACCATATATATCCTAATACAAGGGCCTTCTCAAAAATACTGGTGCCGCCGTTAAGGGCATGATAAGTATAAGCTTGGGGGCATAAATATCCATATTCTTTAGGCAGTCGCGACCACTTCAGTGATGTCAGGGCCAAAAATTCATGAAACTGAAATTCAGGGAAACCCGGTCCCCGTGGGGCGTCCCTACAATACTCAATTAACTCCTCCCAAAATTTGACCATTCGATCGCTGACTTTTAGAGCAATAAAACTCCCATTTTGATGCAGCAAATCGTGATCCTTCAAGCGCTCATTTAAATCGGCGCTGAAGTCTTTAAAAATAAGAGTGTCGCAATCGAGAAAAACCACAATTTCATCTCGATGCTGTCGAATATACGTAAGATACATCTCCAAACGAAATAGCATCAAATCATGATAATCACTATTGTCGGTAGCTCCTGCTAAATTAATAGGCGCAATCAATCCATTGTCATCGCGGGGGCATATAATCACTAATGAGTCGCGTAGCGATGCCGGGCATCGGGGAGCCAGCATAGTACACGCTAATTCATAGTAGCCTCCTGTAGCAAAGATATAAGGGTTAACCTTCATTAAGATCCTAATGCCTCCGTATAGTAAGCCACTGCTTCTACCAATCCCGTCTGCAAATCCACATTTATTAAAGGAGAGTCTCCTATCAATTCTGATACTTTTGCAACATCTATCTTCTTTTCTCGTACTCCCACATATTTGGTCATATCATGTTCTATAAGGGAGTTATCATAATTATAACACTCGCACACCATTTTTGCAAATGTATTTATAGTATGATCCTGACCAGAACCTAAATTAAATATTTCGCACTCTTGCTCTAACAGCCTTAAGATTGCTGCTACTGCGTCCCCTACATGAATAAGCTCCCTACGCTGTTCCCCATCACCCCAAACTGTAAACTTTTCTCCTTTATTTTTAGCATTGTAGCAATTGCGAATAAAATCAAAAATAAAATGGTTATCATCCAACTCAAAGCCCGGTCCATATAAGGTCGAAGGAATAAAATAAAGCCATTTTAAGCCAAATTCTTTCTCAATTGACTGAAGTCCCAGAAGCAGCATCCTTTTTGTCATTGCATAAGTATACAAACTTGGCTCTGGCTGCCCGAGAAGGTAATTCTCCTCTTTCATGGGGATATCTGGAGCATATGAACAACTAGTTCCCATACAGATCATCTTTGCACTTGGTTGATGATCCACCCAATAGGTCAATATATTGGTGTTGATTATCTGGTTTTCAATCCACTGATTGCCGGGATGTCTAAGGCAATAGTCGCCGGCTTTGGTGACCGCTGCGAGGTGGAAGATATAGTTAAATTTAACTCCCTCATAGTGCGTAATCAAATTTGGAAGATCTTTAAGGTTGGCGGTTTTCGTATTACACACATAAATTTCATGTCCCAGTGCTTCTAATCGAGGTACGAGATGTTTACCCAAAAAGCCTGTGGCGCCTGTTACCAAAGTTTTGATCATAATTTCTCTACCACCCTAATACTCGGAAAAGGCACTATAAATTTAACGCCCTCATCTATAAGAGACTTATTCTTGGCTATAATCTCATCAGCAAAATTATGTGACAAGAGTAGGTAATAGTGTGGTCTATCGTCAGAACTTTCGAGCGTAATTGGAATATGGGACTGAGGTAAATAATTGCCAATTTTTAGTTCATTAATCTCGACTGCCTTATCCACCAGCGCGTGATCAATCCCAAAATAGTTTAACAGAGTGTTACCCTTCGCGGGGGCCCCATACGCATATATGGACGCACCTTCAGATTTAAGTTTCTCCAGCATGTGTCGCAGATCGTGCCGGCGCGATTCAATGGTGGACGCGAATTCTTTAAACTTTGCGATAGTATATTTTTTATCATTTTCGAGCAACTCCTCAAAGCGCTCTGTTTTCTGGTTAATGGAGCCTCCACAATGTGTAATTTTAGCCACGATTGATCCACTGTGGATCTCGGAGTAATATGCATCAAAAATTTCTAGCCCATACGGAGCCAATAAATTGTTCAAACTCTCCAGCGTATAATAACACAAGTGCTCGTGGTAAATGGTATCGAAGTTCAGCTTTTCGATCATTGTGCCAGCATACATAAACTGAACTATAAGCACGCCGTCCTCTCTTAGAGACCATTTGATGCCATCGATGACACTATGTAATTCCTCTAAGTGAAAGAAGACTCCAGAGGCGTTGTAGAGCTTTACAGAACTCTCTCCCAAGTGCTTCTCGGCACACTCTCGATTAAAATATTCAGTTAAGGTCGGAACACCATGCTGAAGAGCTATAGCGGAGACGCGTTCGGCGCACTCAATGTTAAGAACGCTGGGAATGCCGCACTTTTGATATTGAGCCAGTTGCGTTCCGTCATTACCACCAATATCTACTACCAGATCATTGGGCTGGATCTGAAACTGTTTCACATTCTCGGAGGCCACCTCATAAAAATGATTTTGTAGAGTTTTTGTCATACCGGAAAGATAACAATGATCTCCAAACATTATTTCTTTGGGTACTGTATGATCCAGTTGCAACAATCCACACTCCGTACAGTAATTCAGCCGTAAGGGATAAGTGGACTCTGTCCCTACTCTCTCAGCCTCCAAAAAATCGTTGCACCATGGTTGATCCCCCAAATCTAAAATAAGTTCTAGCTTCTCCGCGGTGCATCCTCTACATTTCATCTTTTCCATTCCTTTCCATCTTTTATAATTTTAACGAATTTAGCGGTCGTATAATGGAGGGCCCTTTGATAAGCAGCTTCAATCACTTCTTCATAAGAATTCCAATTGTTAAGAATATCTGTTATTTTGTGACGCAAATCCCGTTCGTCATTAAAATAAATGAACTCGGTGTCGGGCTCATAATAGTTCTCCATCACATTCCATTTATCGCGATATACAAGATTAAGTGTACGGGATATGGCGCCCTCGTGGGCGCGCGTTTTAAACTGGGGCATCACATTGTCGCGACCAGCTTCCGCAAGGGCTCCGTTGTCCTTCCAATTTTTGTGTGATTGCATGGGAGCGATATGATCCGGTGCAATATGTACCAAGTTATAACAAACGGATATCTTACTCTTAGCTACAAGGGCTAGTTTATCCGCAAAATTCAAATTCACATCTGTAGCCAACGGGAGGCACTGTTGAGTAGGTCCGTTAATGTGGTGTGTCATAGTTACATATCTATAATTAAACTCGCGCATTACCATCAAACAATTAAGATGCTCTTGGCCATGAATGCCGCCGTGGTATATCACGTCGTATTCTTTGGAGGATAGTCCAGGCACGATCTCTCGTCGAAAGGGATAAAAAATGTTTTTATAAGTTCGCCCTAAGTTCTGTTCATTCATCCAATCAACAGTATACGGGCAAATAGAATAGACCTCATTAAAGTATCCCTCATAGTCAGTGGGCGCTTGATTATTGTGAGGAAGATATTGAGCAAATTCGCAAGGGGCCCAATTATTAAAAAATATTCTTCTTTTGTAATCTTGGCATTGCTGCTGGAAGGCCGTGTTGGCTGAAGAATTATACCCATACATCAGTACGTCCGTCGTTGAAGCTTCTGAGAACTCTTTAAGCTTCCAGTGATGCGCGTTTGTATCGGGCACCTCAATCGAAAGGTCTTCCAAAATCAACATCAAACAGTTCCCCGCACATCCATCTCAATGTGATATTTTTCACACAAAGAAGCCAGCAGTTCTGGGTATTCACTTAGATTCCACTGGCCCTTTACCAATGCGGTGGCAATATGAGGGAACACACTGGAGTCATAATGATAGATTCCTCGTTTAGGCTCCCCGTGATAACAGAAAATTCCTTGAATATCCAGTGCTTGGCAGGTTTGCGTGGCCTGATACTCGAAAGAATTTTCCCAATCGCGAGTGGCAATATGAAGATTGGGCCCCTGAGCGTGAATTTTTTCTAGATCTCGGGTTCTCCATATGGCAGCCTGATTGGTATAAAAGTACGGAAATGAATGGTGCATTTCGTAAAGATTGGGTGCTGCGATATAAGGGGAAAGAAAATCCACCACTCCCCCGCGAATCAGTCGTATGAAGGAAAGATGTGAACGGTCCCCCAACAGTTTTACATAGGTTTCGATCAAATCCATTTGCACGTCATCATAAAGAATATAATCCTCCGAAATATAGATACAATATTGTTCTTCTACCTGCTCGATACACGATAAAAATTGTTCTCTGTACGTCGTTTCTTCTCCATCGTACAACAGTGTCTCCCAATCCGGTGGGATTGTCTCTGTCTCCTTGTCGGTGCACAAATACTTTTTGCAAATTCCAGTTGGCCAGTGGGCCTCTATCTGGCCGAAAAACATTGGCCAAACATCAGCATTCTTAGAAACCGTATTTACAACTAAAGCCAAATTATTCATTATACGCCTTCAAACACCAATTTAAGGCCGCGGTGGCATCGCGGGGCTTGAATCCCGTTGCTTTAAGTTTGTCATTTGCCAAAATTGTATTAACACGCTTATTGGGCTGCAACGTTAAAGTATGTTCGTAATCACTCTCGTGTACCTTAAGCTGGGGGGCGATATAATCGCGAACCCCTAGGGCCACCTGTAATGGGGTTACCACCCCATCATTGCAGCAATTAAACACCCCACGCGCTTCGACTTTGAGCAAATGATGTAACATGCGAACAAAGTCCTCCACACAGGTAATAGAGTTGGGTTCGCTATGAGCATAAATAACACCGTAGTGCGCAAATTTTGTCAACATATTCGTAGGATGAGCTATCGCAGATACCATCTGTCGGGGTCGCAAGATCAAGTAATCGTCATACCCATAGTGTTGAATATATTGATCCGCCCAAACCTTCGTATGTGTATACCATGCCGCGGGCGTAGGAACACTCTCTTCCGTAGATATAATATGATTTCCATCAAAAAGACATCCACTACTGATGTGTACAAATTTGATTCCTTTTTCGGCGCACAAATGAAGGAGGTTGATGACTCCTCCCGTATTTGTCTCATAGCTTACTTTTTTGTTTTCTTCACAATATTCTAAATTAGTTTTAGCCGCACAGTTGATTACGACCGTGGGATTGTATAGCTCGATTTGTTTACGACAGCTATCGCGGTCACCTATATCGCAAATTTTGTGCGACACAGCTGGCGCCCCAAAAGCTCGAACTAAATGATCCGCCAATTTCCCCGTACCGAAAACTAACCACTTCATCTTCTTAACTGGGTGATCCTTTCCCGATGTCAAGTATTTCAAGGTAAGGAGCCTCCTTT
>Ga0098052_1002566_pt1 | contig 10962 bp, 25 predicted proteins | sample 15_taG_FD_81591 | JGI IMG/M metagenome (GOLD analysis project Ga0098052, IMG submission 81591) | Marine viral communities from the Subarctic Pacific Ocean - 15_ETSP_OMZ_AT15312 metaG | ecosystem: Environmental > Aquatic > Marine > Oceanic | place: Pacific Ocean | collected 2015-01-18 | reverse complement strand
CCCCAGCTTTCCAGTAATAATAGGGGCAATCGCTCCCAAACAAACTTTTAAATATTGATCTTATTGTTTCGAAATTCCATATCGCCATCCTAATAACGCCCTCTCTTTCACTTTCTAAGAACAATTCTTTTAGTTTAGTGTTTTCTGGGTTGTTAATAAAAGCTTTTTCTATGTATTTTTTCATATTAATCTAAGTGTTTTTTAAAGTTTTCTTCGTAATACTTAGCAGTAAACTCTTTCTTTCCATTGACCATATTAATAACGTGAAACCTGTCTTTATTCATCAGTCTTGCTAGGTCAGCTATTGTTTTAATCCCTTTCTTTTCCATCTTTTCTCTTAAGTCTACTTCTTCTATTTCTTTTACTACCTTGGTAGATTTAATCATTCTTGCTTTTGACATATATTAATCTAGTTTTCCTTTTATAAAATCTATTAGTTTTTCCATTGTGTCTTTATAGAATGTTTCAAAGTCTCCACTTTTCCCTCCTTGCTCCCATAACACATATATAACTGATCTAAGTCTTTGACTTGATGACTTGTCACTCTTGAGTTCCTTTTGTGGCTCAGGGATATCTATCTCTTCTTCTTTTAAAGGAATCTCTTTTAAGGCTATCCAAAACAGCTTGTCATTCATGCTAAATAGGGTTGCTATTTCTTCTGGTCTAAATCTTGCTATGTCTTGTGTCTCTAAACTTATCTTGAGTGTATTATTCTTTAGCGTTTTGACACCATCTATAGTAGCTTGTAATTGTAATAAATCTTCCATATTATTGTTGATGATGATAATTAAATGATTCTTCTTCTGTAGAGACTCTAACTGAACATTTCTTAAAGTCTTCTACTACTACTATATCTGCTACTCTAGTTCCATCTACATAGATAACTTGCTTATCAGATCCATCAGGCTTTCTTATCTCTTTCTTTTTAATTTTATCTTTTACAAAGTTAATTGCACCCTCTAAAGATAAGTTTTTATGTGTTTTTATTTTCATAATCCAGCTCCTTTATTTTATTAGTTAAGTCCTTCATGATCTCACCTAATTCTTCAACTGAATAATTGTTTCCCTTCTTCCAAGCATCTGCTTCTAATTGTTGTACCTCCTCTAAACCAACCTCTCTTATCAGCCTAGACATATATATCTCCCTTCTTCCGCTATTGCCTACATTACAAGAATAACATTGTGGCTTAAGGTTCCTTGTATCCAGGTCTAGTCTTCCGTGAAACAGATGACCGCAGTGCATCTCTTTAAATTCTCCCTTCTTCCCGCAAGTATAACACTCTACATAGCCTTGACTATTAAGGTAAAGACTTCTTATGTACTTGCTCATTAACTTCCAAGCTTTATTCATTAAAGTCTTTTTTAGTGAGTCCTGAAATTTCTTTGTACTTTCTTTTCTTAGTTTCTTTTTTAAAGCCTTTTCCTCCTTCTTCTTCTTTTCTCTTGTCCTGTAACAAGTGTAGCAAATGCTTAAGTTTGCATATCGCTTCTTCTCATTACAAGTTTTACAAGGTTTTTTACTCATCATATCTTTGTTTTACCATAAACACTTTAAAGTAGTCTCCTTCACGGATGATGCCAACCAAGCACCATCCGTCATTCCCTTTTTCGTTTATGTAATCATCCACTCTTGATGGATCTACATCACAAGACTTGTGTTCATACTTTTTAAAAGTAGTCATATTAGAATTGAATATTGCTTGCATCGATCTCTCCCTCTGTTAAAGGTGATCCTCCTGTCATTCCTAAAGCTTGATTTCCTTTCGCTTTTTGGATACCTGTTGTCATTCCTTCTGAAGCTGATATTTTCTTTTCAAAAGGATCTCCTCCGTTAAACAGTTCTTCTAAGTCAATATTCATTCCTTTGTAAAGCTCTTTAATATCTTCAGCTACTTCTTTAGGTGGAGATGGAAGCACTTGATACTTAGTCTCCAAATTTTCACCACTTCTTACAACGTTAATATCATAGTTTAGTGGACTTCCCCATTGTTCATCATTATGGAGTGAAAAGATAGTATTTTGAATACCTGATTGAGTTACCTCTAAAATCTTAATTCTTTTTTCGTTATAATCAAATACTATAAACGCCCAGAAGTGCTTAACTTTACCCTCCCCTAAAGGAGCTTGTTTTTCTTTAGTTCTAACTGGTACTGGTTTTCCAGTTGTTTTGTCCCAGTCTAACCACCCTACAATGGCATCACTCATAATTCTTAACTTGTTGTCTCCTTGCTCTAACTTCATGTAGTTTCCTCCTGAAGCTGGTTTTTCGTAATCTTTTGGTAAAAATGACATAATTGTTTGCCTATTAGCGTTTTGGTTAATCCACTTAGCTGTTTGGCTTATTTTAATTTACTTATGTTAATTTAAATTGTTTAATCTCTTCACTTGTTAGCTCATTAACTGGAATACCTGTTCTATCTTCAAATATCTTTCCTTCTACAAGAGCTAGATTGTACTTAAACTCTTTTAATGATCTTGGCACAAACTTAGGCTTAAGTGACCAATATTTCCATCCCATTTTATTCATATAATTATTTCTTAATTTTAATGTCTCTACCAAGCTCTTTACATACTTCTTCTAGTGTCATTTCCTCGTCTTTCTGGTCTTCCTTGATAGTAAGCTCACCATCTAAGCATTGTGGCTCTAAGTGGTTTTCTCTTTCCCCTTTTATGCTTTTGCATGTAATACCTTTATAAGCTATACAAAAAGCGTGATAACTAATATTCTCAGCCTTAATATCCCTAGCATTAATATCCCTAGCATTAATATTCCTAGCATTAATATCACTAGCATTAATATCCCTAGCATTAATATTCCAAGCATTAATATCCCTAGCATTAATATTCCTAGCATTAATATCCCTAGCATTAATATTCCAAGCATTAATATCCCTAGCATTAATATCCCAAGCATTAATATCACTAGCATTAATATCCCTAGCATTAATATTCCTAGCATTAATATCCCTAGCATTAATATCCCAAGCATTAATATCACTAGCATTAATATCCCTAGCATTAATATTCCTAGCATTAATATCCCTAGCATTAATATTCCAAGCATTAATAATACTAGCATCGATATTAATATCACATTCAAATGTTACGTCCTCATCATTACAATTAAGAACCTCATTTACAATATCTGCCTCTACTTCTTCTTGTGTTTTATATATTCTCATAGTTATTCTTTAGCTCTTGGCTTAACACCAAGGTCTTTTAATAATTGATACATTTCAATATTTCTACTAGCCTGCCAGAGTCTATATACTTTACCCTGATCTTTAAAGTTAGCATTCTCTAAAGCGATTGTTAGATCTTCTAAAGTAGTTTCAAATCTATCTTCTACTCTTAGATCTTCATCGTCTAGTAATGCTTCTGCTAAGTCTTTTCCTTGTATAAACATATTAGTCTTGTAAAACGTAGACATTATCTTCTACTCTTTTGTAAAACCCTTCTTTGAATCCCATTTTAAGAACTCTGTTTGAAGGAATAGCCCTGTAAGGACTGTCTTCTGTCTTCCCGATGATAACTTTATAATAATCACCTTCTACGATCTTAATCGCATTATTCTCTCTGTCTACTAATAGATCAACTCTTTTATATCCTTTAAGCTCCTTTGCATACATAAGTATTGAGTTTTTATTGATTTTAACACCATCTTTATATTTCTTTGGAGTTCCCTTAAAGTAGTCTTTTCTTCCTTCAAGCTTAGTAAATGTAAACTCGAAATTGTTAAATTTAAATTTCATTTTTTAGTTTGTTTAATTTATTAATTTGTTCCCTCCCTTCCAGAGAGTCCTTAGGATACTTCAATTGGCTTAGCCTCCTTCGTATCTCATCGGATCTCCCCAGAAGTTTGGGCAACCTTTTCTTAACTTCTGACTTCAGTATAGCATGTGTATGAATTATGTCAAGTCATGCTTATAACCCTTATATTCATTGCCTATTTAACATTCTTCTTCTTCTCCTTCTTAGGGTTAACACTTCTTTGATGTAACTTATACACAAGGCATTTGCTTGTATGGATAATCTCTTTTTCTTTATAGCCAAGTCTTTTGAGTTCATTGCATGAGCAGTCTTTATTCATATGTTTATTTAATTAGTTCTTTATCCTCGTAGATGTTTCCTAAAACCTCTTTAACAATATCGTTCTCAAAGTCTGTGCAAAACATTTCTTCTTCTCCATCCTTTGATACTAATCCAAAACAGGCAATATCATCAAAGTATTTAACCTCACAATTTCCTGTTCCAGCAACATACAACACATCCCCTTCGTAAATATCTTTACCGTTCTTGTCTTTAAGTCCTGTCCATTCTGAAAGTGTTTCCTTTTTATACATTTCTTTACTTAAAAAAACTTCACCATTAAAGCCTAAGTCTTCTGGAATTTTAAAGTATTCCCATTCCCACTCTCCCTCGTAATATCTATCACAAAGCATTCTAAATTTAGTCTCTCCCATATATATAAATTTAATAATTAATTACGAAGGCTAGTTTAAGGTACTAGCCATTAACCTATCTTTTCCCTTTCTTCTTTTTCTCTGCTTTAGATTGTTCCATGCTGTAAGATATCTTATCAACTAGGTCTGTTCCATAGTCATAAGCTACATAGCCCATTCCACAGAACATTGTAAGAAAATACAGGATAAAGATCAATATCCATACCTTGTGGTATAGAGTTAGTCTAAATTCGCCTTCTGATGCCTCTATTTGCTTCATAGAGACGTTTAAATCTGCATTAGGCATTATTCCTCCATTCGAGGTTAAGTTTTTGTGTGAGGGGGATTTAAAGCCTCCCCCTCTTTAGCGTTATAGATCTTTTAGAAACTTATAGAATGTAGGAGAGCAGTCTTTTATAAGAGCTGGCTCATCATCCTTTTTAAACAAGAGTGTTTGAGAAAGTCTGTAATACATTACGTCGCCTTTTTCATTTGTTAAAATGGCTACTAGATTAAAAGCTTTGTCAGTTACCTTGCTTATGTACATTCTACATAGAACTTTGTTCATCGGATTAATGAAATACTTATTAGTTATAGACTTAATATCAAAGAATATTGTGTCTATAGAATAATCAAGCATAAATCCCTCCAATAATTGATAGTGTAGTGCGAGTACTTCCCTTCCTTCACTTAGTATTGAAAATGGATTCTTAATTAATCCTGTGCCAGATATGTCTTCAAGTCCCATCACCTTATTATATGTAAATAATGGTTCTCCTAACACAATTGACTCTTTTGCAACGTGTCTTTCCATACTTGGCTTGAAATAGTGTAGTAATAAATCATCAAAATCTGTTGGATCAACTTTAGTGTTTAGTTTAATTGTGGTAGTGCCTTCCATTTCAGCTACTGCCAAACCAATCACTTCACCTGATATTCTCTCCATAATAATGAAAGATATCTTATTGTCGTCCATTCTATGAGGTCTAACCTGTACTTCTCCGCCTTGAACACCCTTAATTCTATAAGTGGTTATTTTTCTAGCATTGAAGAGATTTAAGATCTCAAGTGTACGCTCTGTCCATTCATTGTGCTTGTTACAGCAAGAAAGTCCAGTAGAAATTGTTGAATCATAACGTGGTGAAACATAGAAATTAAATTCCATCTTTCTTTCTCCTTCTAAAAGTTTTAAAGAACGATTTAGCCATTATTGACTAAGGTCTGGATTACTCCAGAACTCAGGTAATAATTAGTTGTTAGTTGTTACATGCGTTTCTTTTAATACCTTCTTACAATTCTTGCAATAGTGGTAAAAGTAGTTCTCTTTTCTTTTACCTGATCTCTCAGTTACATAATGATCTTTCTCTGCATCATGTATCCCTATTACACATCCAAGGTTCTTTAGTAGTTGTTTCATATTATTTACAGATTTCTATAATTATCTCTCCCTCCTTTCCTCCTAGAGAAAATATATAGAATATCATTAGTAAGTGTATAAACATGCTAAGTCCCATCTTAGCTGAAGCTCTTATCTCTCCTGCTCCTATACAAGCCTTCATAGAGTTCTTTACCCAGAAGAATGATATAAGTATTAGGACAAGCAACACATATTTAATCATCTTTGTTAGTTTAGTTTATCTTTTAAATAATTCTTCTTATAAAGTTTGCAAATCCATACAGGCATCCTTCTACCAAAAATATATATAGGAGTTGCACATACTAGGTTCTTTGGGGGATTTCTTTTCCCCCATGTAAACCATAATCCGTAATGCCAAGTCTTATTGTATTCTTTTATGTTCATATTATTTTAGTTTAGTTTATTATCTTTAAGGTCTAAGTCAACTAATTTTAGACATTTGTCTGCTCTTCTTTTGAGTTCTTTCTTTAAGATTGGATTGAGCTCTTTGTCTTCTGGTTCTGTTGGCTTGGCTTTATTTATCTTTTTAATGATTTCCTCATGATTAAAGGAAGTTCCGTTAGATGCTTCTATTTTCATATTTAATTTATCTTTATGATTGTTAATTAAGTCTATGAACAAAAGGTTGTAACTCAGGTCCTTCTCTTCCTTCAGAGCCTCTAGCTTCTTTATGACCCAATCATCCAGCCTGTAACTCTTTAGTTTGTAATGTTTATTTCTCATATTGTATAGCTATTGTATTACCATTGTACTACTATAGGGCTACTCCCACTCCTCCCCCCCGTATTAACTTGTTTAGCACGCTTGCCTCTAGCCCTAGGTTAAGACTTACTAACTGCTTAACTATTCTAGTTGTGTTATACGGTTGGTTATCATGGTTCTCACCCTATAGAACCTTTAATTGATTAAAGACTCTAAGGAAGGCTAAATAAATTTAGCAATTTTTAAGTTAGTGTTTTAATTATTAGTACTGTGAAGCAAATATTTCCAATGACTATTACTAACGCTTCTGGTAATTCCATATTATTTTTATTAGTTAATTATTTTTAGCGATTTTTTATTTATTAGTTTATTGTACTGAATGCTTTATAGCTTCTCTATTTTCTTTTATTGTTTTTTTTATGCTCACATTCTGTATTACTAGAGAGATAATACTCATTGCTGTTAATATAAAACATATTAGCGTTTTCTTATCCATATATTATTTATTAGTTAATTATTTTTAGCGATTTTCTAATTGTTTAATTCTTTCTTCAAGATCTTTTATTCTTTTGTCTGTTGCCTCTTCTAAGTCAACAATGCTTATTAAATTTTCTCTTACGTCATCATAGAGAGAGCATTCACTAGCTTCATCACACATATCATTTTATTAGTTAATAACTAAGAACGTGAGTCCCCTGGTAGCCAGTTATTCCCGACCTTGGGCTACTCCGCGTTACACTTAAGTGTTTCAAGACGTTACTCTATCATCAGACGCTTTGAATGGTCGGCTAGATGTTGCCTGCACAGGGACTCGTTGGCAACCCACGTTCTTAATTATCAATATTATTTATTAGTTAAACAAAAACCCTTATTAAGATATTCGCATCTGCTAAGCGACCGTCTAAAGTCCTAGCTCAACAAATACCTTAATAAAGGTTCTTCTTAGACGGTCATATTCAATTGTTATCATTATATAATTACTATCTTTGATTGTCAAGTAGTAAGGTATTAGCTTCAAATAGTAAGTTATAAGCCTTTATTGGATTCTTTATACAAGTATAATCATTCTCTTTATCTTTTGCATAATTGATAAATGATTGATTTTTATATGTGTAACAGTCTTTAAATGGTGGTTTTTTATCTCTTCTCCTGTACATCTCTTCTTTTATTCCGTATAAAGCGAAGTAGTTTTCATAAAAGTAATCAAGATCTAACTTTTCACTTATTCTCTTGCACATAACTAAACACCATAAATATCTTGAGTCGTTATTAAATTCTCCATTAAAAGTTATCCAGCTAGCAAGCTCTATTGGCATATCAGGACTTAAGCTAGTGTCATAACTCTTTCCATTTTTGTCTTTAATCGGCTTTAATTCTAGTTGTTCAGTAATTAAGGCTGAAATTTGTAAGAAATAAACTACTTGTTTTATTGCCATGTCCTTACTCTTCTTTATGAGTTTATTAGCAGAGTGAATAGGATCATGATCTAAAATGTATATATTCATAAATTTTTAGCGTTTTTTATTCTTCTATTACTTTAATTGAATAGCCAGTTTGTCCGTCACTTCCATATAAACCACTCACCTCACAAGGGGCTATTTTCCCACACTTACTGCACTTAGCAGAACAGCTAAAGTTTATCCACTCGTATTCGTGTTTACATTCTTTCATATTATTTATTATTAGTTTATAAACTTCTCCATACTAGAGCATATACAATGCTCCATACAAAGATAGCTAAGTAAATTGTTAAATTAGATTTTTTCATAGTTTTGTTCGTTAGCTTTGTTATAACTTAAGTATAGCATAAGCATGAACTAAGTCAAGTCATACACTTAAGCCTTTATTATCAATGGTTAAATAAGTTATGCACCAAATACACAGGATACACACAGACAGTAATTGACGACTTATGCACAAGTGATATAATTAGTGGTAGAGAAATTTCTAAAAAGATTTTATTATTAATTTATGTAAATTTCACAAAGAAGAACCTTGTTGTCAAACTGCTGGTTCTTTATTCAAAGCCACGGTTCACGCCGTGGTTTTTCTGATTGAGCTAATTGACGATTAGGGTACAAGTGATATACTTATTATGTAAGGTGTTTTTTTCATTTCACCTTATATTGAATTTCTTATAGTGGTGGTCTTTCCCTCCTTCATGACCATCACACTAAATTCCAAGCATAAGCCCCTTAATTGGGGCTTTTTGTTATAAAACACTTGCATTAGGGAAGGGGTAATGGTATAATAAAGTAGAAGGAGTTAAGGACTATGACATATTCAGAACAATTACAACTAACTCTATTAGTCGCTATATATCTTTTTATATTAGTGGTTATATGCAGGATCTTTTTAAAGATCTTTATGTATTAGAGGGTTTATTCTGATTAAGGACGACAAGACAGGATAGGACTTACTTATGTTCGGGTGATGCTGAACATGTAGTAGAAAGTATTCTTTCCTTACTCAGCATAAGTTTTACTAATAACAAAAATGAAATGGGTAAAGTAATACAAGGAGATTGTTTAGAAAAGCTTAAACAGCTAGAAGCAAGCTCAGTAGATACAATTATAACTGATCCTCCTTATGGATTATCCTTTATGGGTAAGAAATGGGATTATGATGTGCCTCAAGAGGATGTATGGCAAGAATGTTTAAGAGTTCTAAAGCCAGGAGGAACAGCCTTAATATTTGCAGGCTCAAGAACTTATCATAGAATGGCTGTTAGAGTAGAAGATGCAGGATTTATCTTAAAGGATTGCATTATGTGGCTCTATGGCTCAGGATTCCCAAAAGCTACTGATATAAGTAAGCAGATTGATAAGACAGGGAAGACAAGGGATTTATTTGAGCCATTCGCAAAACACCTATCAGAGGGTATAAGAGAAAGCGATTTATCACAAAAAGACATATCAAAGAACTTCCCGAGTAAAACAGGCGGATTAACTGGTTGTGTTTGGAATTGGGCAAATGGCGCTAATGTGCCAACGGTAGATCAATGGAAGGTGTTAAAGTCAATACTTAATTTATCAGATGAGTTTTTGCCATTAATCGAGAGAATAGAAGCAGAAAGAGAGGTTGTAGGGAAAAAGATGAGTGGTATAGCTAATAAAGAAGAAGGTCAAAGGCACACATTAGGGGCTAGTAAGCCTGTAGAGGTTGACATCACCAAAGCCAAAACCCCAGAAGCTAAACAATGGGAAGGTTGGAAGTCACACGGACTTAAACCAGCTTATGAACCTATTATAGTAGCTATGAAGCCTAATAATGGAACTTATGCTAATAATGCCCTTAAACATGGAGTGAGTGGACTTAATATAGATGGGGGGAGGATAGAGTGTTTAGAAAAGTTAAGTAGACCTACTATGCAGAATATTAAGGGGGGAAATTATAACGCTAATAAAGATTTAGAAGTTATAAAAATAGAGCGTCCTGAGCCTCAAGGTCGTTTCCCAGCTAATATAATACTAGATGAAGAAGTAGCTAAAGATGAAGAATGGAAGAGATATTTCTATTGTGCTAAGGCTTCTAAGAGTGAAAGAGGTGGAGAGAATAAGCATCCAACTGTTAAACCCCTTAAGCTAATGGAATATCTTTGTAAGCTAACTAAGACCCCTACAGGAGGAATAGTGTTAGATCCTTTTGCAGGAAGTGGAACAACAGGACTAGCTTGCCAGAATACAGGAAGAGATTATATACTTATAGAGAGGGAACAAGAGTATATTGATATAATAAATGAAAGATTAAAATGAAATGGGTAAAAGAAAAAGAGTAGAAATGTTACCCCAACTAACCTTAAAGGAGGAAAGGGAAGCATTAAAAGAACAACTAGAAAGGGAACTAGTACAAGTACAAAAAGAGATTGTTTACTATGAGGGATTAAACGCAAGAGAACAATCGAAGGAACTCTTTAATAAGAAAAGAGGTCTCCTAAGTAGAATAAAATATGCCTAAACTAGATCTTATAATTAATCTAATGAGAGTAGGAGAAGCAGGAAATCAAGTTATCTTAAAAGATAAACCTAAAAAGAAAAAGAAAAAGAAACGTTAATATCTAAGCTTTCAATAGTAGGTTACTTTCCATACCATCCTACTGTTGAGAACATTTTTTCATAGTTCTTGATCCATCAATAATTTAAAATTTATTAATCTTAAATTAATTAATGGTGAGATGGGTTGAGAGCCTAGGTATTAAAATTAAAACACTCACCTGTTATTGAACTCCAAGTGAGCGTTTTATGTGATTTTTAGCAAAGAAGGTTAGTTTTTAAAAATATGAAGGAAATAGAAAAATACATTTACGAAGTAATTGATAAGTATAAAGATATCTTATTAATGGGACACTTTAGATTTAGGGTTAAGCATGTTAGCGAGGAGGACAATAAAGGTGCTTACATG
>Ga0098052_1002565_pt1 | contig 10962 bp, 18 predicted proteins | sample 15_taG_FD_81591 | JGI IMG/M metagenome (GOLD analysis project Ga0098052, IMG submission 81591) | Marine viral communities from the Subarctic Pacific Ocean - 15_ETSP_OMZ_AT15312 metaG | ecosystem: Environmental > Aquatic > Marine > Oceanic | place: Pacific Ocean | collected 2015-01-18 | reverse complement strand
TATTACTTGGGTAGGAATAGATCGATGACTACCACAAAAACTATGGGCCGGCGTCTGGAGGCTTATGCAGCGCTGGTTAGCGGCGTGACATCCAGAACCGTGTATGTTCTGGCTGAAAACCCAGCGGAGGCCGAGCGACTAGCGGCCCAGGAATTCACCGCATTGGTAGGCGCTGACGATGTGCTAAATGTCGAGATCAAGGACGATTAACATGGATTCACAATAGCTCAGGCCCTATATATTTCCTGCAGATTTTAAGAGGTAACAAAAAATGAATAACATCATTAACTTGTTAATTCTAGACAGCGTATTTCTCGCGCTGCTCACCATAGGTGCTATTAGCCTAGTTTTTACAATTCTTACTGCGATTGCTGATCATTTAACCCGAACCGAGGTAAACGACAATGACTAAAATATTAGTAATGAATGAGCTTGGACAAATCGAGGCGGAAGTCACGAGTGCAGCACATGCCAATCAATTGTGCAGCAAGCCCAATAAAACATGGTTTTTCAAAAATTCAAAAACGGAGGTGGTAAAATCACGAGATGAAAACGCGACATCAAGAAATTCAAAAGCTGCTGGATAAAATTAGAGACGCAGGCATCGGACAAATCGAGCTTGCGGAAATCTTAAAACTACATCAGGTCAACGCTAACGCAAGATCAATAAGGCACTGGTATTCCGGTAAGACACATGTGCGCGAAGTTGAATTTCGGGCATTGCGAGATTTTATCAACCAAAATAACCTATGAGGTAAAAAGAAGATGATACGTATAAAAAACGATTATCACGATAAATACTGGCAGTGGATTCACGCCGGTAAAGATACAGCAATGGTTGATGACAGCTTGCTGAACATTCCACGCGGATGGTGGAAGAAAAACTCCGATGCTAGAGATTTTGTCAAAAATGAGATTTACCTGGTTGAGGAATTAGCCGACGGCGAATCCTACATATATCCATGGTCTGAGAAATCACACTGGCTTTGTGATTGGTGCGGGAAAACCTTTAAATCGCACTGGTGTGAATGTAGGTGCGGAAACGATGAATGCTTGCCGATCCCGTAGTTAACCATTTTTAGGGAATGTCAGCACTCTACGACAGTGAGGTAGAAGAGTTCACGGGACAAATAAAAATCCACTTGGACCAAGCCCATGAGTGGCCTGAGAAAACGAGATTACATCACCGAAAGGTGTTGAAACACAACTATAGCAAGTTGTTGCTCACGGTCCCGTGCGAACATGTCACAAACTCTGTTTGGGACGAGATGATCAACACACTCAACAAGGCTGGAATTTTACCCGAAACGGATTTGATCAGGTCTGATGTTGTCGATCCCAATAAAAGAGTGGAAGCCGCAAGTCGTGCATTTCAAAGCGATATTGGCGATTTAACGATCCACTAGCGCGCGTCTAAGCGATTTAAAGCACTAGCCCCTAGCCTTAGTATCCCCTTATTGGGCGATTACCACTTCATCCCTGATGATATTGAGAACGATTGAGGGACCCTTCTCCGCGTTGTTATCACCCCATTGTTCCTTGGTTTCCGGCGCACGGGCCAGAATTTCTTTGGCAGCTTTCCAGTCTGTCGAGTCCGCAATCTTGCGTTGTTGGTTGACCAAAAACGCAGCCCTGGAACTACTTAATTTACGGGAAAGCTCCGCACTTTCTTTGCACCAGTTCTGCAATGTTTTTTGATCTATTCCGATTACTTTACAGGCGTGTGTTTTGCTGCCGGACAGCGCATAAACATTGATAAGCTGCGCGATATTATTTTCTGAGCGCAAGCCCAGACGACTACCCGATTTTGGCGTTGGGACACATTCAAAAGCTTCTGAATTGTCAACCAAATGTTTACACCAATTTTCCTCTTTTCTACGCTTGTGCACCGCTTGTCGTGTTACACCTAATTCTTGAGCAATATCCGCTTGCGACATGTCTGTGGTTTCCCACTTGAGTCGCGCATTTACCCAACTGGATGCAGCTGGCATTAACCTGGAGCCTCCACCGCAAATTTAAATGTCGATGAAATTAATCTTTTCGTAGCCCCGAAATCCGAGACTACCCAGCCCTTCCATGTTCCCTCACTCGCATGGGCAGATGCTGTGCCGGTAAAATCGCCAGCATTAATAATGTACTCCAGCGTTTTTTTTGCAGAAAATATACCGCAAGCGCTGGTGGTCAGGTTGCTTGCTAGGACGCTAACACTGACGCTGTTCAAAAAATGCTTGCCCCCGCTGGGCGCAGAAAAATGAATAGTTATGTTTGTTGCCGACGAATGGTCAAAGCCCGTGTCAACATAGAGTGTTTTTCCGTATTCACCGATCCATAAATCAGCCATTTTCTAATCCCTGTACATTAACTTGTTTTGCGATTGCATGGTCCTGCATCGTAATTTCGATACCAATAGGTAAGACGAAATCACCGATAACCAAGACAGTTGCTTCACCGGAAATAACTATCACTGAAGCCGCTGGGCTTCCGGTAGCCTTAATCTCGCGTTCCAACGCACCAGAAACTGTGATGTTCTGTGCTGCTGCTGCACCAGTACCCTTGACTTCGCGTTCAAGCGCGCCAGACAGCGTAACCGTTGTTCCTGAGGGCGAGCCGGTTCCCTTAACTTCTCGTTCAGCTGCACCAGAAATTGTAACCGTAGTACCACTTGGACTACTTGTTACCTTAATTGTTCGTTCTGAGACACCACTAACTGTGGAGCGTGAAACGCTGACGGCACCAGTGGCCTTGCGCACGATTTCACTAACACCGGCACCAGTTGCCAATGCAGCCGCCAAGCTAGCAGCACCAGTAATTACTCGCTCTGAGACACCAGCCACTGTAGCGATGATGCCAGCAATAGCACCAGCACCAGACACCGTTACGGGTGTGTAACCCAGTTCAAATGTGAAGCCAATTAAATGGGTATCAATAAAAACAGGGTTTGGACTAACGTCACTTTCTTCTTGAACCTGATAGTTCAGCGTAATGGACGTATCATCATCAACGTCTGTTTCTTCACCGATAAGGGGCATCGAAACATTGTCACTATTTCCTGCCATGACTACATGGTCAGTCAAATCACCAACAATAACGCCCGTTGCACCACTTTGAAGCTGCCTATGCAACCTCTTCTGGTTATCTCCCGTATCGCTTAACGTGTAGCCGAGAAAACACCAATCTCTAGCGGCGGCTGTGTCTGTCGTGTGGGCAGTTGAACCCACCGTTGTTGTAGAACCACTGCCAGTGACAGGAACGTCTGTTGTGTCGCGTTCGCCAAAATGATCCTCAAACTTATCGAGGCGCAATGCAAATATAGCACTGCGGTCAACATCCATTTGGCCTGCTGTGCCGCTGTCAGTTTGAAATTGGAGCTTAATGGCGCTGGAGGAAATACCATCCAGATAGGCAAATCCGCCTATTACCATTTGTTCTTCCACATCCTCAGATTCCAGATCGATGTGATCCAGAGAACTGCCATCCACATTTAAGGCGCACCTGATTGATGCACCGACTGTGTCTACATTAACATGTGCAGAGTATGCAATTAGCCAATCGCTGGAACCATCCCCCGCCGTAATCTCTGCGCCATCTGTCCAGGCTGATGAGGAAAGTGAATCTAAATTAGTGTTGTCTTCATCGAACTTCCAATCGGATGTGGTTATATCATCCAGATTCAGCATCAGTATCTGGAAATCATTGATCTTTGCGTTTTGCGAACCACTCGCTGCCCTTTTGAACTGAAACTCGTAGTCGTTAGGGGTGCTGGCTGTCGCCACCTTATCAACAAAGAAATAAAGCTGCCCTGAATTATCCGCTGTCCGCCGAGGCTCTAAACGCGCTTCAGAGCCAGCGAGTTGTCCCACTCCATTTTCCAGCAACTGGAACATGAAGTCATTTTGGCCTGCCGCCTTACCACCGACAAGCGCGTTGGCGATAAGAATATAATTCTTGCTGCCGGTGAGTGACCCGCCTGTTATTTCAAAATTCGTAGGTGTGGTCCAGCTGGTGCTGTTGCTGGTTACAAGGCCGGTCTGGCTAACGTAGGCATGTCCGATCTCTGCCATGTTAGCGTACTAATTTGACGGCGGCATGGAATGCATCAGTGTAATACACCGAATGCGATACCAAATCCTTTACCTGCTCGCAGTGGTTCGATGGGTCTTCATGCAGAGTGACCATGACGTTGTTATTTTTGTCATCCAGGCGAACAGTTCTGTCAACGCTGGTGTGACGTACATAGACACTCATCCAAATCTCACTCGCTTAAAAACATACCAGACCTGCTGAAAAGATGGCTCTCCCAGAACAGTCGGAACGTACCCATCACAACTTCCAACTGCCGTTATTGCCCTGCTTACAGTGGAGCTAAGAGTGGCGCTTGGTGCAGAAGGAGTACCCGTTCCCACGCTGTGACGCGATCCCTCTCCACCTACCAATGCAAACTCAGGTTGCAGTTCACCTGAGCCGCCAGCCTGACTGGCTGTTGTCGAAATAGTTGCCTTCGGTGCGACAAGGTTGATTCCGCCCTGCCATACGATTTTTCTTTCTGCCACACCAGCAGCTATTTGTGCTGCAGGTTTAAGGCTATTTGTGGGGGTTGTAAGACCGCCAGTTACCGTCGCTTTAGGTGCGGTAGCGTCTCCACTGCCGCCGGACTCCAGCCCCTTTATGACAAGCGACAGGCATAACATGACATCAGGAAATGAATCGCCTGTTACTAACTCATTGTTTTCTTGCCAACCACCCTCGCCCAGCCCAAACCTGTGCAGATTTCCATCTACATCAAATTTTGTACTTAGATTGCCGAACCCTTTAAATGGCCTGTTTTCCGTGTCGCGCTCACCGACAACCACGACGTAATCTGCTGACGTTCCAACTGTAGGAACCAGCAAGCCATCTGCACTAACACTTGCGTTTACTGCACTATTAACCGTGATGCCGTCAGTCGATGAAAAAGTGGAATACGTCCATGCATTTTTCTGGAGGCTTTTGCCTTGCGAATAGCTGATCGTGTTGCCGGACATTGCCTGCAAGGCTGTTTCGTCAAAATACCAATAATTTATTTTTAAATCATTGGCACCACCACTTTCCCATTCGATGGTGCCGAACTGGGATGCGGCCTTGTTGCCTATGGCAACGCTTGTTGTCGCTGAACTGGTAAGACTTCGCTCAAATCCCTGTACGAAGATCAGGCACCTGTCACTACCACCGCCAATGGTTACGCTGCCTGCTGGCGTAGCCGATGAAACGGTAGGCTCAGCCCAGTCTTGGGTTTTTGTGACCATCAGCTAATCCGCCAAAAAACAGCCTCTAACGGACCAAGCTCGTAATTGTTGTCGGTGTTCACCACCGAACCGTCATTTTTGGTGTTGTCTCTTGCAATCAGTGGCAGATTGCCCAAATTGTAGTCGCTATACCCATGATCATTATCCGATGGATGGCTCTGCCGTGGGCCAAAATTAAAACCATATTCCTCTGTCATTGGCTGGTTGATGTAATCTGCTGGGTTGAAATGCTCAAGCCTATAACCCTGTTCAAGCACACCCTCGTCAACCAATGCCTGAAAATGTGCAGGCGTTATCTGGTCTTCCGGATTCCTTGGGGAATAACCACCCGATAGATGCGAAGGCGCATATGTAGATGGATAATCCGAAGGCACCGACATGTTAATAGCCATTAACCAATTGCCGACTCTCCGCAGATAAATGCCATACCCATTTTCCGCAGCAAACCATGTCCAGCTGCCGGTAGGAAACCCACTTGGCCCAACATTGCCACCCGCCGGATCATACTCGCCCAATGCGCGCACAGATGAGTAATTGGTATCAAAGTCTATCCAGAATTCCTCGATTCCACTCACAGCATTGAAACGCGATGAGTGCAAAACAGTGACCATCTGGCAATCCGGAACCGTTAGCGTTAAAGCTTTCCAGAACCGCATGTATGTGGCATCAAGATCGTTGATGTCGGAAAAATTCTCACCAAAGACCTCAACCTCAAACATCTGGCCCCTCGCTAACTCTCCCACCCTGCCACCTGGAGAAGGGCGAACAAACTGCGAAATGAAATGCATCGATTCCATCTGTTCGCCTAATTTTACTTTCTCTGTCTTGTAACTATGCCCACTAGACAAATTATTGCTGACAAATTTCGATGGCTCGTTGCCACTCTCATTGTTAACGTAATCGCCGGTGCTTATTTGTGCATGGTTAACCGGAAGACCTCTATTTCGTTTTGTTATCTGCGAGTGACCGGTATTCCATCCCCTGCCCGTTTTTATTCCGCTTATGGTTTCTACATTGCTTTCCAGCTTATCCCAAAAAGCATTAAAGCCATTCGCATAATTCGTATGTCCTTCCGAATACGCATCTTCAGGATCGCCATCGCCGTCCCGATCAACATGAATCGTAGAGCTTCTGCGATTGTTTAAGTTCCACTTGTAACCTGTTGATACTGTGAGGCTTTGTGTGCTATGTGCCTGTCTCGGAAGGCTCTTCAGGTACAGTGTTGGTTGGGCGCTGCTGCTCTTAAATCCAATTGCCTCCAGACCTAAAAAGCCTTGTGTTGCGCTGGAGACCGGTTTGAAAAATATTGCTTCGATATTATCGAGCGCACCAAAGCTACTGTCCTCTGCTAAGGTGCCTGTCGTTGGTAGGCTAAACGTGCTTGAGCAACTCAAAGCAACAATGATCGGTTGCTTTGAATTGGAACTGACAATAGCCGCTACCGTACCCTTTTCCTGGGTACGCATATTTGCACTGCCGAACTTTGGCTGCAGGACACCGCTTGCGTCAAAAAAATACCCGACGTTTGACGATAAATCGTCACCGCCGCCCATGTCTAGACCCGACTCATTTGTTCCACAAATGAAATCAGCTGCAACCCGTGCGAAATGGGTTTGGGCGCTGGCATCGGCGATGTTATACATAACACCCGCCTGCTGTGCAGGAAGCGTTGTATTCGTGTGCTTATTCGCAGAAATTTCGTCACGGTTATCGTTGTCTATAAACGTAATCGACTTCTCTCGGTTGTCAAACATGTACTCATAGCGATGTTTGTCCGATTGGCCTGGTTTTGGCCTGAAGCTAGGACTCGCTGTGAACGGCTTGTCATGCGCGACCATGAGAATGCGTGGATTCGCCTGAATTATGTCCTTAAATTTTGCGGCTGTGGCTGCTCGGTTTTTCCACATGCCTACCGTTTGGATGGCTACGAAATTAGCAACTCGCACAAACAGGTAATGAGGGTCACTTGTGTCGTGCAACCGGCTTACATCGCCAATAACGAAGCCGCCCCAAATGTTTCTGCTGGCTGGGTGCTTACTAACCCCCGTGGAGGTGCTTACCTCTATTGGAGCAGCCCCGCTTACCGTGGGCAACGCGCACTCGATCTGCACGGGTGGTGCAATACGAGCCATCTATCACGATGTCGGTTGTGTGTAGGTAAGGCTAGAGACGGCTACGGTGTCGGTGGCCCCGACCGCAACTGAAGAAAGCGTTATATCGCCTCCCCCTCCTGTCGCTGTAACGGTGCCTGAAAAAACTACAGTTCCGTCTTGGTCAACGCATTGAAAAGCGGCTGCTGTTCCCCCTGGTGCGTTTGTGTTATCGGCAATTGTGCCTGCTGTGCATACACCATTACTTGCTGCCCCAAATGCCGTTGAGCCGGTAAAATTCAGTGCAGCAACTGTGCTGGCATTGCCAGAAATATTAATCCGCAATTGTGGATAGGTGTTACTGCTTCCCGCATCTAGTAAATCGACCACCGCATTTGCCGCACCGCTGGCTGCTGCATTAGATAGTGTTACTGCCATGATTTATATCTTCCTTGATATTCCCAAATTTATCGCGCACAACTCCATGTCCGCGAATTTCCGGTTCGGGCCAATTTTGTACCACTTCAATTGGCGTGTCTTCCGGATCGTAAAATGTTTCTCCGTTTTCGTATTGACCCACTAACGGAAATGTTTTCGTAGTCATTAATCCCCCTCTTGCCCAACGTCTGCAGGCAAACGCCTATAGCAGCCTTCCTCCAAAATCTCATACGGTCCATCAGGCATGCCGAGTCGAGATCCCTTTATCGTTTTGTGCGGCTCCGGTTGCTCTGGTTTCCATTCGTCCTCGAAAATCATCCATGATCTCCATAAAAAAAGGCCAGCTGTAACTGGCCTTTCTGGGGAACCGCTCTAAGGCGGCTTGATTCAACTAAGCTTGGGCTTCTCTATCTCCACATTATCATTTTAGCGATGTTTTCGTTTCAATGCAAGAGTAACTTTATTTTAATCAAAATCCTACGGTAGAGAGACCGAAACGCTGATGCACTTTTCGCGCTGGAATACCTTGCCATCTCTTTAGTTGTCCATTTTTTTTCATCTGGTGGTTTGGGCATATGCTTGAGTAGTACAACTATTTTTTCATCTTCTGACAACGACTTAAATCCCGCTGAGACCCATCGAGCATCACGCGGCATATCTTTGGCAAGGATTTTGTGTTCGGCTGGCAACCTTGCGGCATGCCCCGTGGTAATCATCCGATAAAGAATCGATTCCGAGGGCCAGCCGTCATCCGCATTGATTAGCTGATCCACAAACTGGGCGAGCGCCAAGTGGATTTTACTTTCCCGACCCCGCCTAGAGCCAGCGGTCACGGGCATCTTCAAGCCGAAAGAAGATATAGCTATCTCCAGCGCTTTGCCACTTCTCGCAAACGATGACGCACGAAACCTTTTCATCCGTCCGCGATGCTTCAGCCTGGTTCATTGCATCGTGAATCCACGCTGGAATTTTGGCACGATATTTAACCTCGACGCTCAAAAAATCATGCTCGATATCTGGTGCATATCCTCTCGCTCTCCCTGAAACAGGAACACGCTCGCCGCCGATATATTTAGCGATTCTTCTCTCACACGCCTTCCATGCTTTATCCGACATCGCCTATTACCTCACCGCATTGACTACACAATTTTTCCGGCGTCACTTGATCCGCAAAATCTAACAACCCAGCCTTACAGGTTGGGCAAAACGCGATAGGAAGCATTCCAAAAAAACCATCAACACCGCCCTCATTACAAATATTAAATGCGCCGCTACAAATGCTGCACACCCTCTCTGCCATTTGTTCATCGATGTCTGTCATTACGGTTTTGTGCCTGTTTACGTTTTTTTGCCATTATTTGATCAATGGATGCTGCAAGCTCCTCTGTCCTAGGCCAGTTGAGCAACTCCCAGTCATCCTGACCAGCCTTTTGCTTTCCGACGTTTAGGGTGTTTGGCGCACACCGGAATGCCGGTATGGATCTATCTGTGCGAATCCTATACACCCTCGATGCCGGTACGCCTGTAATCTTGGCAACCTGAGCATCAGGCATCGTACCTGCAAGCTCCAGAATTTTTGGAAACCATTCCTTGGTATTTTTCATTTAACCCACATTCAAATGCTTGGCAAAAAAGGTAACCGTTCTGCACATTCCCTCTAGCACAAAGGTGTCTTTATTTTCCAAGGGATAAGGCACCCTACCGTCGATAACGTCATGGCAATGCGAGCAGGCAATGACTGCTGACAAATCAACCGGCTTCTGCCCTATGCCTGCAACACCGCCCCGCCTGATATGACACAGCACCGTGGTTTCAGGATTGTGATTACAATAACCTGGAATCCTCACAAGGCACTCCTGTCCCTTTGCAAGCTTGCGCAAACTTTTTTTCCTCGCCATTACTGCTCCTCCGGATCGGGTATAAATATCCCGATCTCTGCCATCGCTCGCTGGATAAAATCAACAAATTCTGAGAACTCTGTTGTCGAAAGAATGCTGGAACGCCGTTCTGGCTTCTGCTTTTTCATTCCAAAAAGATCGTAGTGCCGCCACCCAAAATGCTGCCCAAGGAAATATTCATGTAAATCCTTGTTTTCCCAACCGCGCATTGCCTCTCCACCATCACGAATGATGGTTGGATAAACCACACCCCATAGGTACTGGTTTTGTCGATTACTGCGCGACCCGCCCCTTGAAACGGTGACCTTGTACGGCATCTCGGTTGCTCGCAAAAGGGCAATCACGCTCTTTTTCTGGCTATGGTTCAGCACCCACACGAAGTCACTCACCGTCGCTGCATTCCCTGGCGTACTATAAATTTTTCTCTGGCAATTGCCGCTTCCCTACTGCATTTTTGTTTGTCGTATTTGCTGGCAATCACCCTCATTTGTGCTGTCGCTTCAGTGGCAAATTTTTCCACCGGCAGCTTGTTAAATTCGTCATTCTTCGCATCAAGCATCTCTGCCTTTTTCTCCAGCATTTTTTTAAGGGTCAAGCTGTCCACGCCTCCGAAAGTATTCATTGCCTGATTGAATGCGAGATTTACTTGACGTTCACGCTGAGTGGTTTTCCGTGGAGGAAGATAAGTATTCGGCCTTGTCAACGGCTCCATGATTTTGAGAAATTGCGGCAGCGTCGGCGGATAGTCGATAAAAAGCGCCATGCATTCGTTTGCACCATTCAGAATTTCGTCTGCACTGAATTTCTGCAACGCACCCAGCCAGACACCTATTGCGTCTGAGCCATGCTTCCACTGCGCCCCGTATGCGATCCGCATGCTCTTGAAAAGGTTAGCTACATCGTTAATCACCGCCAAGCTGTCTCTCCAGTTCTGCGTGATAACTGTCTGTACTTTGATTCAAACGCTTTGGAGCAAATCTGGATGAACGCCGCAGCCAATTTCTCCAGGCACTCTCCCAAGCGGTTTTCGCATCCTTGAACTCGTGGTCCTTAAATTCCTTGGTATGCTGGTCCACCGCGGTTGCTGCCATGCCAAGTTCTTCTTCGGCCCATCCGTACATCTGGATCGTCACTTGGAAATCCTGTGGTGCGCGTTTAGCGCCCCTCTTCTTTTTAATCTGTTTTTTTCTTTTCTGTTCTCTTCTCTTAGGAGGGACTTTGTCCGGAGAGTGTCCGGAGTGTGTCAGGACAGCC
>Ga0098052_1002563_pt1 | contig 10970 bp, 35 predicted proteins | sample 15_taG_FD_81591 | JGI IMG/M metagenome (GOLD analysis project Ga0098052, IMG submission 81591) | Marine viral communities from the Subarctic Pacific Ocean - 15_ETSP_OMZ_AT15312 metaG | ecosystem: Environmental > Aquatic > Marine > Oceanic | place: Pacific Ocean | collected 2015-01-18 | reverse complement strand
CTTTTCTGTTCATACTATAAGTATAAGCACCGATACCGGCGAGTAAAGGGTTAAACGGGCCTTATGTCTTGCCTGAGATACCGGCGAACCTTTGTTTTCTCCGGTCCACACAATTGCACACTATAATAAACAAGATTAAATTGATTGTCCTCTGGTGCCTCAACTCTAGTTATCAAACCAATTGTGCCAGAGGGAGCGCCAAAGGAGGCGCGCGTAATCTTTACCAAGTCACCGGGCTTCATTTAATATCTCCACTTGGCTTCTATATTCTCCGCATCCGGGGCTGAAGTCATTAGAGCCTGTGTCATTACACCACGCCACAACGGGGTCATCGTCTTCGTCAAATCCAAAGATAATACCGATTGAACCCTCATAGGACCCTTCTTTTGTACCAGTAATCAAGTCACCGACTTTCACCGATAACCTCCAATTCCCTGCGATGACAGCCAACTATCTCGCTCCCGAACATCACTTGTGCAGTCGCTAGCGGTTGATTCTCAAATATCATTTGTGGCTTCAATATCGCAATAACTATTCCGAGAACGCCAGGCTTAAAAAACCCTGAAACATGCTGTACGCCGGATTGCAATTCTACCAAGTCACCGACTTTCACTGATAACCTCTAAAAAGCATGTGTCTTCAGACACGATGTCGGAGTGATGCTCCCACCATTTTACAGTAACGAGGTGGGCACGTTTTTCTAGAATGATACCCAGTGCCTTTTCGAGACCAGAGATATCACGCTTGAATCTTACCATGTCACCGACTTTCATTTCTGTCTTTCCAAAGCTTCCAGCCACCACTTGAAATAACGCTATCATTCTCGCGAATCTGCTTCTTGTGCGACATGTAAACTTGTGTGCCATCGCCAAGGCGCACAAGATATTGTGAGCCTCGAATATGCTCCAGCACCAGCGCGCCCTCAAATCCCTCTTGGGTCAACAGCGAGCCAACAAGCGCTCGGCGGTCGCGAGCAAACTGCGCCCTGTCATGGGATGTCAGCTTGGACCTATAGTTGTTTCTGCGTGCCATGTCTTTGGCCTCCTCTCTCTATGGTATAATTATAGGCACGTTTAGCTCAGAGTCAAGAGCTTTGATGCTCTTTTTTCCAGAAACGCAAGTTCATCAGATTCAATTCAAGCGCACCATAGCGCTCGTTATAATCCATAGGCTTATCAGACGGCCAAGATATATGCCAGCAATAGCTAGGATAGCCCGACGGCTCACCATCAAAAGCATAAGGTTCCGACTCGCCCCTTCTAGCGTACATATCAAATCGCTTGACAAGTATGCCGGGAATCTGGGAGGGTCCCCAGAAAATGATATCGCCTACTTTGGGGCCTCGTCTCATACCTACATTATAAGCACGAAAACGCTAGAGTAAAGCCAGGGGCCCAAGAAAAGCCATTAGAACAAGGACCATCATCCAAAAAAATCCAACGAGAGTTAGGCTTCCGTCTTTTGCCTGAAGCGGGCTTCTAAAAAAGTCTTTCATAATTCTTTCCTTTGTAATTTCTTTCTACACCAATGAAATGTTTTAGTCATAATAGAATCACCTCGCTGAAGTGATGCAATTTCTTTCTCTTTGTCCACTGAAATAATCTCATACATCAAATACGTTCGGTCCTTTACAAAGTAAAACCCCGGTTCAATTTTAATATGTTTATATTTCTCGTACTCTTCGAGATATTTTCTTTGACTTTCTTTCATAATGTCTGGTCGGGGAGGAGGGATTTGAACCCTCGTGTAACCAACTACTCTTTCTACTGTTTATAAGACAGAGGAGATACACCCCGGTAATATTTATATAACCTGTACTTCGCTTCTATACTCGGCACCAGCGGGGTAACACTGCAACCCACCGTCGTACCACTGAACAACCGGGTCATTATCTTCGTCGAAGTCAAGAATAATCCCTAGCCAACTATTCAGATGCAGCGCGATTGTCTGCGTTTTCTCTGCATGTTTTACCAAGTCACCGACTTTCATTCTATAACCTCTAGCTCGTCATATGCCATCGCGTGAAATCCATTCTTCGTTTGACCGAAACCTGCTTCGTCGCGACCTTGACCTTCAGCACCGGGAAAATAAACATATGCTGAGTGACACCCCACAGCGGGCCATGTCTTCACAATGGTGCCGATGCGACCCTTATAAAACTTCGCATGGCCCACAAACTTAACCAAGTCACCGACTTTCATTGATTACCTCTGCCAAAGACCACATAAGCCAATGGCCTGCATGTGGGAAACAAACAAAAGCTATCTGTTTCGTGAAATCCACTTGCGTAACAATACCCATCCCATAGTAAGCTGCTTTCACCAAATCACCTACTTTCACTGATTACCTCCAGGGTGCGGTCTGCTAAAGGTTGCTCGTGTGCAAACTGTGGAAAAAAAACAATACTAAGTTCATCGTTTTGTCGCACGATAATTCCTACTTCGCCCTTAATGGTAATATCCAGAGGCACGGCGCACTCATTTTCAACGTGTGACACGCCGGGTTGCCAAATACATTTTACCAAGTCACCTACTTTCATACCTATATTATAATCACGGAAGCAGCAAAGTCAACTGCTTTCACTGATTGTCTCACAACTTTTTTCGACATACGTTTGCTCATACCAGTTCAGGTGCCCTTTTAAATCTAAAATAAGATAGGGTCTTGGTTGGCCGCTGTTAGATATCTTAGGGTCTTCGTAGTTAATATCAACTAAAATACCCATTTCGCCACTTCGGCAATCAGCAATCAAATCACCGACGTTCATTTACAATCACCAAATCTTCTATATACATGTTATCCCAATCGGGGCGGCCTTGCCATTGAACCCAAATTGATGCAAAAGATTCCGGAACGACCGGAGGGCCCTGTTCAACCACGATGCCTACAGAGTGAGCAGGAATATCCATATTATTTCTTTTTACTTCTGCGTCATCCAGAAGTCTAACCAAATCACCGACGTTCATACTGTTACAATATCTCCACATGTGAAATCATCAACACCGTACCACATTCCGCTGTACCCAACTAAATCTTCGATATCAATGTGCCACATAATTTTATATTTCCAGCCCACCACTTCATCGTATTTTGTTTCAATGATGAAGCCTAAACCATTGTGGTCCCAAGCTTCATGGGAAACCCATCTTACCAAATCGCCGACGTTCATACCTATATTATAATCACGGAAGCGGCAAAGTCAATTGCTTTTGGGAGCTTTTTCCTTCTTTCTTTATCGGAGCATTAAGAAGATAGTTCGTAATGTCAATTCTATTAACCGTCCACCCTCCATCATCTTTCTGGTATCCGACCCAGCCTGCTGTGTCTGCGCCTGTGGAAATAACGCGAGACCCGTTGGCAGACAAGGCCATAACCACCTCCATCAATTCGCGGTCCTCAAAGCTATAGTGGATATTGCCATCAGAGTCTTTCTCCCAAAAGCTATCATCTAGCATAGCAAAAAAGTCGTCAGTCAAGTTGCCGCTAGTGATATCTCCCAGGCCAAAGCACGTTTCAGTGAAGTACTCCATGCTACCTTCTGCTGACTCAATGGTAAACTCCACATAGCCTTCTGGAGTGGGATTCATGTGTCGCTTGTCCCGCCAGTGCAAATAAAATCCATGCTCTTCATACAGGAGATACTTATTGACAAACGAGCCAAGAATCTTCTGAGCCAATTCCACCCCGTGCTTTGGCTTAAACGTATAACAAATAATAGATGACATTGTTTTTCCTTTAGTCGTCAATACAATTATTGGCTCGGAGGCGCAACACCAAAGCGTTAAGCCTTGCGTTTTCTTCCTCAAGCATCACTGCGTATCTAAACATATTCTTTACATCGCTAACACAAGCATCTAGGGCTTCGTCATAGTGGTAATTGCTCGTGGCAAAATAAGCCGTCAAGATAACAAAGGCAGCTATCAATATATTTCGTATCTTCATATTAATATCATAAGCACGGTTTAGAGGTAGTCAAGCTGTTTCTTCAACTGTTCTGCGATTGCTTCCTTAAGACGCTGGGCAATAAACTCAGCTAACTCTTCGTGATCATTGCAATAATCGCGAGCGTGGTTGTCATTAAGTGCGTCTAAAATAATCTGTTCCATTTTAATTCTCCGTTAAAAATGATTGGTGGACCCTCTCGGACTTGAACCGAGGACTTACCCGTTATGAGCGGGTAGCTCTAACCAACTGAGCTAAAGGTCCGTATGTGTGGTGGCTCTGGAGGGAATCGAACCCTCACGCCCAAAGGACGGCAGATTTTGAGTCTGCTGCGTCTACCAATTCCGCCACAGAGCCATATATTTTATTTATGCTTTACTAATAATTTCTATCCAACCGTATTCTATCCCGCTAACCGGAATCTCTACTAAAACTGGGTGCGATGAATACTTCACCAAATATGCCGTACCTTTCGGGTGCCAATCTATGCTTGCTCTCATGACCAAGCCCACTTCACCGGAGTCTGTATCTCTTATCAAATCTCCAGGCTTCATGCCAAAACCTTTAGCACGCTTCGTTCTGGCTCGGTTGTTGAGCCATCCGGCCAAAACACGGAACATCGGACGCCGAAACATTTAATGATAACACCGGGCGTACAAAGCCGAGTCTCGTTCATGTAAAGTCGCTCGTCCATGGACAGCTTTTCCCAATCAACAACAACAAGATTTCCAACAACAGGTTTATTCATAACTATATTATAAGCACGGTTTATGGGGAGGAAAGCAAAAGAAGCATCGGACAGTAATCATGCCAACCGTTGGCTACCGGGTCATTAAACCACTGAATCCAGTATGGCTCATAATCTTCGACGCCTTCTGTATCTTCAGTTTGATAGCGTACCTCATGTTCATTCACATCAGTCACAACGCCCATGTCGCCATCTGGCTCCCACAGAACCAAGTCGCCCACCTTCAAAGTTTTAATTTGCCGCTTCATATATATACTATAAGCACCGATTGGCTAGAGTAAAGGGTTATCGCGCGCGCCCGAAGGGATTCGAACCCCTGACCTACGGATTAGAAGTCCGTTGCTCTATCCAACTGAGCTACGGGCGCATGTTTTATACTACTTCCCAGTTTTCCTCTAAACTACTTTTAATTGTACCATCTAATAATAATACTTTAATAGCATGTTTGTGTTTTTCTAAAAGTATACCCATACGGCCTGCTTTGGTGGCGTACATGGTCCATTTTTTTAATATAAGGTCACCGGGTTTCATGCTACCTTCATTTGCTCCCACTCGCCATCTGGGTTAGTATAACGTATCTTTTTAATACCCGCCTTGCGGATATGTTCCATACAATGCTCACAGGGCTTTGCCATAGCTCTTCCACCGGTCTTTAGAAAGCGGATAACCTCTATGGTATCACCGGGCTTTGCAAAGCGCAGAACGTTCATTTCTGCGTGCATATGGCTACCCGTCGTACCATCAGGATATATTCTTTTAAAACGCGGATGCGTCTTAGAAGTGTTCTCGCCAACTTTTACCACAGCCTTTCCTCGCTTAAGAATTGCGGCAAGGTGGTAAACCCTACCATTATTTAGCGCTCGTTCGCGCGCTTCGTAATACACCGGACATAATGTCCCTCTCCTTTGTTACTTATTGTTTTCTTTTAGTCGAGTGCTGAACGAAGAAAAGATATGCACCTTTCCGTCACTGTCTTTAACAACAACATCTCTTGTCTTGGGCTGAAAGCGTATAATCTGGCCTTCTTTGTTGCCGCACACAACCGAGTCACCTATCTTCATCCGAGCCTCCTGTATATATTATAATCACTGTAGCTAAAAAGTCAAGTGTTTTATTCAAAAATTTCAAACTCATCGCGAGGCCGAACTACCGTCCTCGAACCAGCAAAAATAACCCTCAAGGCTTCATTATAAGAACCCTCATGAAGTATTTTTACAACTATGCCCGGGCCTGGAAAGCCATCATTTAAATTAGGTATATATCTGCCAGCCACAGGCTTTATCTTAACTAAGTCACCTACTCTGAACACGGGTGGTGTCACTCTACAACTTCTATAAATTTATGGATGTAGTCCTCCGGAATTCCATACTCGGATATATAATCTAATGGAGGAGACCCAAGTCAATTTATACTCCAGTGCCATCTTGGACTATAATCTCTGCTAGCGACTTTCTTCTTAACATAATAGTCAAATCTCTTAACTAGCAGACCTATTTTTCCATCTGTCCAGCGGATCAATTTTCCTGGTTTTAAATCTTTATCTGATTTTTCAATCACTAATGACCTCTAGTTCCTCGCGGGCGTGCCAAAAAAACATCTCCTCCGAGGACCAAAATACCCATACATCTAGTTTGTTGGCCTCGATCACAATACCTAGGCCCAAGGGTTGTCTTGTCGGGTCAGCGCCGTCCATCCATAAGACCTTGCCTCCGATATATTGTACTAAATCTCCGGGTTTCACCTTGCATAGATAATACCATAAGGTGTTAGGGTACTTTTAGCAAATTCGTCAGTAACGTAACCGCGAATTGCACTTTTTCCTTTTGTATAAGGGGCCTTCCAACCAGCAGCCTTGAATATTGCGCCGTCCTCTTTGCGAACAAATCCATATACTGTCCTGGAGTCTCCCACTCTTTTAATAATTTTCCAGTAAACTGAACCCTCTTGCACCTCTATGATATCTATCGGGAGGGTCGGAAAATTCTTGCTCATGTACTTAGTAACAAGGGCGCTCGCTTCTGACACAAAATGTTCAAACGCATACCTAATTTCTTCTTGGCTGTACTCGTTGTTCATTTTAAATACTACGCTTCAGCAATTGGCTTTTTTGCAGCCAATGCAATCATGGTTTCTACAGTTAACATATACGCTTCATATTTCTTCATGTAAGCTAGATACGATACATTGTCCCCAACCTCTTTATAAAGTTCGGCTTCTTTAAGAATCTCTGCTGCTTCTTCTCTAAGTCGGTTATAGTCTTCTAAATATATGTTTAGAAAACCTTCAAACTTCAATTCATGATTATTGCCTGCCAACACCTTGGCCTCCCTTTCTGTAGTGTTTTATTATTCCATTTTCAATTAGTCGTATTAAATTAGTTTCATTTATGTTGCAGCTATCTATAGTATAACTAGTGTCGTCGCGGGACCATTCAACTTCCCACACCCAACAATGTTGCTCGTCAGTATAATTCTGCCACAAGTTAACACGATTTAGTAAAATACCCGGACCTCTGTAAGGGTCTATAATCAGGTCACCTTTTTTAAATGCCATTACATCGCCCACATTAATATTATAAGCACGGATTCGAAGAAATCAAGCATTTTTTTTTGGGCGGCCGCGTTTTTTATGAGTCGGGAATGGGAGTTTGGACAGCCGTTTCATACTAACAATAGTATGCAACTGATTGTGCGGCGAATATTTGTGATGAATAACCCATCTTACTGAGCATTCTTCCTCATCAAAAATAAAACCGACGCTGCCGCGCTTTTCTGGATTCCCATCCATCATAACATAGTCGCCTGTTTTAAAATTATATTTTTCACTAGACATCTGATATCACCTTAAATACATCTGCTCTGTACCATTTTTTCTTTTGCCAGTTCATTGGCCAATACTCCTCATCGCTGGAAGTATACTCGCTATAAACGCTAGGCTGAAGCGATTGGGGCAGGGGTCCTTCTCGCTTTACCCATTCCACGGAAACAAGAAGTGTGTTCTTATACGGTCCGGGGCCGGGTCGGGGAGCGGGAGCTTCGTAACGAAACATATCAGTTACGACGCCAACAGATAAACTGCCAGCACAGTTATAGTGTACTAGACTACCAATCATTAAAATACTTTTTGTGGCTACTGCATTTCTTCTTGCAGGTCGACCAACATAGAACGAACTTTATCTACTCTTCTTTCTAAATTCACCATATCTTCTGTTTGAAGAGCATGTTTGAACAAATATAGTTCTGTTAATATCTGTGATATTTTTTTCACATTTTTATCCGGGGTATATACCCTTTTCATAAATTAAGACCTTTATTAATCGCAGTGACTGCCACTATAAATCCAAGCGGGACTTTGATCGCGAATGTTACACCACTCTTCAGCACATCGCGCGCCGGTCGGTGTTTCATATTCCCACACACAACATGTAATACCGTCAAAATTATAGCAAGCTTCCGGGTTGTTCGACGCAGGCGCCTCCAATATTCCAGAGTGGAATTGTTCGTCAAGATCGTAAACTAAATCTGTAGACTGGAGGCTGTATTCATCTGGGAGGGTGGAGAAAGTTTCGCACCCTATAACGACAAACACAAATAAGCTAAGTAGTAATCTCTGCATTATAATAGTAAGCACGGTTTAGCGCCGGTAAACATATCCACTGTTAATAAAATTATTAACTTGGATGTTTGTCTCGTTGCTGCATCTCCATAGTTGTCCCGAGTCAACTAGGTGCTGACAGAGGCCGATGGCACTGTCGAAGGACAGTTGACCCTCATTAAGTTTTTTTAAATTATTATCGAAGTCTGTAATATTATTCATTTTGATCTATAACGTCTACGTTCAAAATAAGTAGTTGCCTGGAGTTCAAAAAGCCGGTGAAAGTATCACTAATTGCTCCAAGGGAGTCCAAGTTTTAGAATCTAGGTCAATCCAATATACCCAGGCTCCGTCTAAGTCTTCCCCAGCAATATTTTCAAGTTCCAAAACAATACCGTAAGCGGAGTCAATTGCGTGTGAAGTACCCCATCGCCATTTAACTAAATCTCCCTTTTTCATCGCGGCTTGGAATGTTTGTCTGCGACTGTGGCCGCGGCAAAGGCATCCGGCTTAATTCTATACTTAAACCCTGCTCCGGAAGCGTATCCAATAAGCATGCTTGCCAGCTTACTAGTTTTATTGTTTTTCTCAGCACTACTAATATCCATATGTAGTTCAATATCCATCCCAGGAAAATATTCTAAAATCTCAGCGCCCAGTTCGATCGAGCGTTGGACCTCAAAGATAATTCTCTTAGAAAACGATACAAACTCTGACTTTTTAAACGATTCTTTTTTAAAGAAATACCTGCCACCTTGGTGGCCACCAGACCCGTGCAAGCAGATCGCAGACGAAAATATACAAACCTTTTTAGTAATATGACTGTCTGTTCCAACCGACAAGACGCCGCCTAACTTTGTGTATTCATTTATAATTTCAATAATCTTTTCGTATTCGATGCTTACGCCGCTACCAGTAAACCAGCCGTCTGTCTTATTACTCATTACTTCTTATCAACATCTTTCAAAGACTTAGCTAAAATAATCTTTTTTCGAAGCTTTCGATTCTCCTGCATTAAAAGCTGAAATTCAAACAAAGTCTCTTCTAACAGCCTTACCGCCTCAAGATCCATTTTATAAATATTTGAATTTTTAATGGATTTAACTTTTTCTTTTAAGCGTTGGAGGAGATCCAGGCGCCTCTGTTCAAGCATATCAATCATGTTAGGCGCCTTCTGAATTACATCATATCTTTGTTTTATCCTCGGAGAAAAATATTTCTACAAGATCTTGGTTAAATTGGTTCTCAACCCAGCTTTTCATCCGCTTTTCGCTTTCAAAATCTACAATCTGTTCTTTATTAATTAGTTTCCAACTTTGCGCTCGTCTAAGAATATCAACTTTATTAAACACAAGTTTATTAACTTGATTAATCACAGCAGCTTTTTTTAACAAAGAGAAGTCCATCCAATTACACTGTCGGGGCCGACCAGTAGTCGCACCGTATTCTTCGCCATAATCACGTATCTTTTCAAAAATAGGATCATCACCTTCAAACTTCTTAGACCCTACATAAGTTTCATAAACCTTAGCAACTCCCCAAACATCTCTTACCCAGCCATGTGGGATACAATTAAGAAGAGCGCCAGCCGTTGTGCAGTGACTAGAGGTTACATAGGGGTAATCTCCCCAATCTACGTCCAAACCAAATCCCTGGGCTCCTTCGCAGAGGATAACAGGCTTACCCTTGCCTACGCCATGAAATTCTTCGTAAAGGTCAATTATATAAGGCTTAAGTTTTTCTACTTGCTCGGCCCTGATACCTTTCCGAAAATATTTATCTCGATACGCAGGGCCGTTGCCCTTCTTGGTCGTGCCAATTTTATTTTCTCTCTCCTCTTCGTATAGATGCTCAGAAGTAATCACATGAGCATTGTTTGCAATATAAATCAGGCCTTTAGTGTCAATTCCTCCAGCCTCTAACTCTGCTATCTCTTTAAAAAATTGAGTCACGTTGACAACACAACCGGATCCGATAATAGATTTCACTCCAAAAAATACTCCAGCCGGTATGTGGTGTGTAACAAATTTCTTACCTTCATGGTAAATTGTATGACCAGCGTTACAGCCACCGTTGTATCTTAATACATGAGTATAGGGTTTATTCTTACACAAATAATGTGTTATCTTGCCTTTTCCACAGTCTCCGTACTGTAGATCAACGATTACGTCTGCTATCATTTCTTCTCCTTTTTTTGATTTTGTAAGGCCGGCGCTTATTTCCAAGCCTTTGTGTTAGCAAAAGTTCAATTTCGTCTAGGGTTGAGCGTCTAAATAGAAGCACCAGCCCCGCAGTCCACCACATCATTGCATAGTAAGGAGCAACAAGCAGCGGGTGGAAATCAAATGTCGTTGGCGCGATGACTGCGAGAACTACTAGTGCGCTTGGTATCGCAATAGATAAAAATCTAACCAACTTTTTTAATATATTCGTAATTAATGACATTTTCTTTCCTTTGGTTTCAATAAATCTTAGAGATCTGTTTCCATGGGACACTTATTTTCTCGCCCTCGACCTCAATGATACAGTGTGTCTCTGAAGTTTCAACAATCTTACCAAAAGTGCTATCAAAAACAACTTTTGCATTCTTGCCTATTACAGATTTTCTGTGGTTTTCGTCTGTTACAATAATTCTATTTGCGAATGGCATATTTTATCCTTGTCCTCTGTATCTTTTTGTGTAATT